>ERZ827168.4166-NODE-4166-length-13611-cov-5.262909_pt1 | contig 13611 bp, 14 predicted proteins | sample MGYA00519868_ERZ827168 | MGnify/ENA primary metagenome ERZ827168 (study PRJEB31778, sample SAMEA3449271) | human gut metagenome | biome: human gut; feature: human-associated habitat; material: faeces | place: United Kingdom | collected 2010/2012 ...
TATTGGAATTTAAACAATGAAAAAGAAAAAAATCACACAAGTTTTTGAAAGAGCCCTTTATTACAACACATATATTAAACTTAAACTCTAAAAATAGATAATAATATATTATCATGGATATGAAACAATGAATGAAAATCTTGATTTATTTGAAAAAGTCATTAACAAAACCATTCCCAAAGTAGATTATGTGGATATCAGAGGCGGAAACGGAAATAACACCTCCATAATCATGAAAGACGGAGAAGTACAGGAAATCAACACAGGAAACTCTTTAGGTATAAGAATAAGAGTTTTAAATAATGGTGCATGGGGATTTGCTTATACAAATGATTTATCAAAATTAGATGAAATAGCACAAACTTCTATAAAGATATCAAACTCCCTTAAAGGAGATGAATCATTGTCTAAAGCAGATATAATTCAGGATAAAGTATCTACTGATGTTAAAATACCTTTCAGTGATGTTTCAATAGAAGAAAAAAAAGAAATAATGTCTGAAGCCAGCAAAGCTGCCAGTTTAAAAGAAGTAACCAGCACTACTGTTTCCTATTCCGATTCACAAAGCCAGGAAGTTATCTTAAGCAGTGAAGGTACAAGCATTGAAATGAACACAAATAGGGTTGCAATGTTTTTAAATGCTGCTGCAAGTGATGGAACCATGATGCAAATCGGACACAACAGTATTGGTGGAGTAAAAGGCTTTGAAGCTATAAGTGACGAAGACATTGAAGCTTTTGGAAGAAAAATAGGTGAAAAGGCTGTAAGATTATTGAAAGCTGAAAGTGCACCTTCAGGAAGATTCCCAATTATTGCTGACCCTAATTTAACCGGAGTATTTGTTCATGAAGCATTAGGTCATGCAGTAGAAGGGGATCTGATTTTGCAAAATGATTCAATTCTTAAAGATAAATTAGGAAGCAAAATAGGTTCAGACATTGTCAATATCTACGATGATGCAAGCTTAAAAGACGGATTCGGATATTATCCTTATGATGTGGAAGGAGTTAAAACCAAACCTAATCAGCTAGTAAAAGACGGTAAATTAATATCTCTTTTAAATTCAAGAGAAACCGCATCAAAATTAAATATGGAATCTTCAGGAAATGCAAGATCAATAATAGCTGACAAACCAATTGTAAGAATGAGTAACACTTACTTAAAACCTGGAGAGATGTCTTTTGAAGAGCTGATAGAAGATATTCCTGACGGAATTTATCTTAAAGGCTCAAGAGGAGGGCAAGTTGATACCGGAAAAGGAATATTCCAGTTCAATGCTGCAGAAGGATTTAAAATAGAAAACGGAGAAATAACCACTCCGTTAAGAGATGTTTCATTATCCGGAAATATATTAGAAACCCTAAAAAATGTTGACGCTATCGGCAATGACTTTGAACTAAGTGTTGGATTCTGTGGAAAAGACGGTCAGACTGCACCGGTAGGTGACGGCGGACCACATACAAGAATTTTAAATGCTTTAGTTGGCGGAAGTAGCTAATAAAGAGGTGTAATAAAAATGATAAGCCAAGAACATGGAGAATATTTGTTAAATATAGCTAAAAAAGCGGTAAAAACTTATCTTGAAACCGGCGAACAAATTCTTGTTCCTGAAGACTGTCCTGAAGAACTTAAAGAAAAATTAGGTGTTTTTGTAACTTTAAACAAAAATAATCAGTTAAGAGGATGTATCGGATATCCTGAACCTATTGAAAGTGCAATTCAGGCAACAATCAGTGTAGCAATTGCAGCGGCATCTGAAGACCCAAGATTTCCGCAGGTAATTCCTGAAGAATACGATAATCTGGAATTTGAGGTTACAGTTTTAACAAAACCCCAATTAATGGAAATTGCACATCCAAGTGAATATCTAAACAATATCAAAATCGGCAAAGACGGATTAATGATTAAAAAAGGATATTCAAAAGGATTGCTGCTTCCTCAAGTAGCAACTGAAAATAACTTTGATGTAAAAACTTTTTTAGAACATACCTGTATGAAAGCAGGAATTAGTGCAGACAGCTATTTAGACGAAAGCTGTGATGTATACACATTCCAAGGACAAATATTTAAATAGTGATAACTTCTGGCAAGAAGTATTAAAAGCATGCAACGAAAATAAAGACAAATAATAATCTAAAGTGTTATGTGGAAATACCATTTATCCACATTAATTCTTTTAGTATGATAATTTGTTATTTTTCAAATCCTTTCTATATCTCCAATTAGAATAATCAATTTTTTGAAGTTATTTAAAAGAAAGAGAAAATTCAATTAACTCAGTTAATTTATCATATTTGCCAATGTCAATAAGATATTTCTCATATCGTACTTGTAAATCAAATTCAGATACAAATACTAAATTTTCTTTAATTTTAATTAATAACAGTAAAACTTCCGAAATTTGTTTTTTACTCAAATGGGAGTAAAATAATTTTAAATCATCTATTTTTATATGTATAAATTTATTCATTAACAAAGATTCCAATTTCTTTAAAATACATTTAAAGAAAGTATTTTGAAAATTAGCAGAATTATATTTTAATAAAAATAAAAATGATAGCAATTCATAAAAACTATAAATTTCCATCCTATTAAATGTTTCATAAAATAAGGCATCATTTTCTTTAATCATATTTACAAATTCCATAGGTACAATCTTTACATGAGATGATCTAATATAATCTAAAACAATTTTCATTAAAAAATTTAAAGGAATTTCCATAATTAACGATAAATTTGATTTAAAATTTTCAACATCATAATTTTGTAAATAATGGTAGGGATTAATCAAATAATAAAAAATAGCATAAAGTTTTATTTCATCATCACAACCAAATTGAATATATTTTTCATCAAATTCAAAATCTTCAATTATGCCCCCATGGACTAATGTTATAAATAAATAGTTTGAGTTATCTTTAAAAAATAAATCAAAAAAGAACTCTTCATCATCACGATAAATCCAGTTTAATAATGAAAAAAGGGGTTTCATTGGGTGAAGTTTATATGAATACCATTGATCGATAAATGAGAAGTAATTTCTATTAAAAGATATTTCGGGCGTTTTATATGTAATTGATATGTGTCCTAAAAAATATTTTATTAATCCCCCTTTTAATAAAGGATAAGAATCCAATTTTTTAATATCACATGATTTTATTTCAGTAAAATCAATTAAATTAAATAAACCTAAATAAAAAATCAAAGTTAATTCTTGCTTTTTATATTTAACTTCTTTAATTAAAATATCAAATTCGTCGAATGAACTTTTTAAATCATTTAACTTATAAATATCTTTTAAAGAATCTTTATTTTTGATTTCAATACCTTCAGAGGCAATTTTATTAGCAATGATACTTAAATCATTTTTATCCATATTAATCACATATCTTGAAAATATTTTCTGAAACAATGTCTTCCATTAGAATTTTAAAAATATATTGACAGCAAAAGGGACTTAATTTAACAATATTTGAATAATTTTCTCCGAATGAATTTATTGAAGTTCCAAGCTGAAATCCTTCAATTTTATTTTTAGAAACAAAAAATATGAACCTGTCATGAAAACGTTCTTGTGATTCTATGAAATTAACTTTTGAAAATCCAAAGTCTTTAAAAAAAGCTAATTCCGAACTATTTAACTGATTTTTAAAATTTTCAAATGAACCAAAATATTTTGAAAATACAATATGTTTTCTATGATTATTATTAATTAAAAACATTAAAAAATCAGTTATTACACTAAAACTATTTTTATCAAAAAAATAAGGATCGAAAATCCAAATATCCCCAGAATTTCTTAATATATTATCAAACAAATCATATGCTTTTCCACGTTCATTTTTTCTTAAAAATGTGCATTTATCCTCTTCAACACCAATATAATTTGAATAGAAATTTGTTTCATCTGTTAAATGTGAAGAAATACTATCTATTGGTTTTATTTCATTATTGGTATATGATTCATAATTTGAAGGGCTTAAAGTAAATTGTTTTTCTGATTTTTTTAATTTAACCTTAAAATTTTCAGTATTCATATTAACCTTCAAATCAATATTTCTAATTAAATTATGATGATTTTTATAAAGTAATTCATTCCCATCATATATTTCTATTTCACAATTGTTCCAATCACATTTAGAAAATATTTTTTGACCATCAAAAATATCTTCAATAATTTGAGACTCTAAAATAACTTCATTAACTTTAAATTTAACAAATGCATTACCTCTAACATCACCACCACTGATTTTAAAATATGGAAGATAATCTAAATAGAAATCAGTTTTAATTTTGATTGGTGAGAAAAATAATACACTTCCAAAGGAATATTTAGTAAAATTATAATTAGCATATTCTTTAATGAAATTAGATAATATATTATATTCTTTCAAAGGCAATATTGGAGAATTATCTTCAAAAGGATTGTCATGATTTAAATAGACAAATTCTTTGTAAAATGCACTATAATATTTATAGGGATTTTTTTCATTATTACAATCAAGAAAACCTTCAATAAATAAATCATAATCATTATCATCTAAATTAAATTCATCCACATAATATTCATTAAATGAAATAATATGTTCATTTATATTAATTGAATCATCAAGGTTTCTATTTTTAACATCTTTATCCATATTTTCATGGACAATAGTTAAAAATATTTTTTCATCATAATAAAATTCTTGGACAATCATGAGTTACCTTTTAATATTAATGTAACATTATAAATATTCTATTTTATTCTCTCTTGAAAATAAACTTAATGAAAAATTTGAGTTACTTTAAGGTGACTGACAAAATATTAACTTTTTGACAAGATTTATAAAATGCATAATCCACAATACTTTATCAAACTATTACTATCATATATAACTCACAATAGAAATCAATTACTCTGATTAATGATTTTACAAATCATAAAAACTCTTATAATCTCCAATATCAGTTACTTCATTAAAATAACAAATTAAAAACAATATTAAATTTTCAGCAATGATTTTGACAATAGCTTGATCCGATTGAGTTATTTCACCATGGATATTTTCATGAACCAAATTGTTTCGTTTAGTTTTGATGAATTTTACTCTTTGAATTATTTTATCCGGATATCGGCACATTTTTAATAATTTTTCCATATATTTTACTAATTTTTCATCTTTCATTCCACCATGAATATCTTTTATAATTCTTTCACTAAGTGACCAAAATTTTCTAAATGAATTTTCAATTGTATTTTCCAAAGCAGAAATATAATACAAACAAAAATAATCTTTTATTTTATCATATAATTCATTATTATTTAATTTAATTACATTTTTTAAAAGATCACATTCATGAGGCATATGATTATTAAAATCTATTTTTTTAGATTTATCCATTTTAATTGATGTACTCATAATATCATATTGTCTGCCTATCTCAAAAATTTCATATCTTGAGTTAGTTCCAATTAATGCATTGATTTGTAAGTCAGTTATTTTATGATCCAATGTAATTTCATTAATATGCCACTTTTCAGTATCATAATTAAATCTATGAATATAGGTTATATATCCAAAAAAGGAATAAATTGCATTCAAAGCTTCAGATTTAACAAATTCATAATCTCTAGCATCAGCAGCATATTTAAGCATCAAAAATTTAGAACAATTAAATTTGTATCTTATTTCATCATCCAAACCAAGTTCATTTTCAAAATTATAGCTTGAAAACTCAAAAATTTCTAAATTGAAATATTTTAATGTTTCGATTAGATTATCATTACTTTTAAGTTTAATGGGAATATTAGTGTAAATTATAATGTTAATTTGTTCTTTATCCATAGCGTTATACTCTGAATACATTTTATTTAATTCTACTAGAAAATTATCTAAAATATCAGATTCATCATTATTTTGAATTTTTCTTAAAATACTAGAAATATTTATTAAATAAATTTGCTTAGATAATGTTGCTTTAACAAACATTTCTTTAATGTTAGATTTTTGATTCATCAAATCCCAAATTGTTTCATAGTAATATTTTGGGTCATTGCTAGTACTATTAATCGCTTCAAAACTTTTAATTAAAGTCTGTTTTAATGAATTTAATTTTCTAGCAGTATATTCTATCTTATTCATATTATCCCATTTCACTTACAATAATAACCTTTTCACTAGAATCAATATCGAGATTGCAAATTTAAAAAATAAAACTGTATGGCCTGTAATCTACATATTTAAATATCAATTAATTTTAGCAATTTACAGTTTGGAAGTTATTTGAGCGTATAAATCCTCAAGCGTTTGTTCAACATTATCTTTTTTCAATTCACATTCCCACACAGTGATGACATTCCATCCCATTTTCTCTAATTCTTTCTGATTATGTTTGTCACGTTCTCTGTTTCTGTAAAGTTTCTTTTCCCAGTAATCAACATTTGATTTTGGAATTCTCGCATACTTGCATCCCTCATGGAGATGCCAAAAACATCCATGAACGAACACAATAGTTTTATATTTTGGCAAGACAATGTCCGGACTCCCCGGATATCTTTTATCATTCTTCCTGAATCGAAGGCCTCTTGAGAACAAATAACTACGAACAATAATTTCTGGTTTAGTATCTTTGCATTTTATTCTTGACATAACATAACTGCGAGTCTCTTTGCTAAATGTATCAACCATATATAACCTCTAATTAAAAATCATATTTATAAAATTGAAAATAAAATATGGTAATTAACAAACCATTATTTAATCTTTATATACTAATTCATAAATTATTTTAATGGAATCATTTTCTTTAACAATGCCCACTTTAAAAACATCCCCTACATGAATATCATATTCTTTACTAATTTTTGCAGGAATTGTTATATCTAATGTTTTTGTACCATGTCTTCCTCTGACTTTGACAATGTCACTCATAATTAGAAGTTTGATTAAATGTACATTTAATATTTTATGTACATAATGTACATTAATGGTTATTTTAAACTTGTGTCAAAATTATAATATAATTATGGAGTGATTATATGGGACAAGATGGATTTGAAAATGAAACACTATTAATGGAAGCTCTTAACAACAAAAGATTCAATGAATTAAATAAAAACTTAAAAGATGTGATAACATTTACATCTGAAAAGCCCCTTAATGAAAATATGCTGATACAAGCATACAAAGTAGGAGGGGTAAATAAAACAGATTTGGTCATTGAATTTAATAGTGAACAATATAACATAAGTATTAAAAAAGGAACCGGAAACAGTGTGCATCAAGAAAAAGTTGATGAGTTCATTTTATTTTTACAAAAAGAATATGGCATATCTGATGAATTAAAAGATGACATCCTTTATTTCATTTGGGGTGATGGAACATTAGACGGAACAGGCAATGTATCTGATAGAATAGATGCACCAGAATTTAAAAGAAAATATCCTGATAAAGTTAATAACATAAGAACATTTTTCCATGAAAATAAAAAAGATTTGATTGAAAGATTCTTAATCAAAGGTGTTAAAAGTGATTCATCACCAGATTACATTTATTATGGAACACCTGAAAACGGAACTATAGTTAACGCCAAAGACGCATTAGAGTGGTTAGCTGATGATAAAAATGAAAAAACTAGAGCCACCATTCCCGTTGGTAGATTAACATTCCAAGCGTGGAACAGAAATATTAATGGTGGAGACAAATCAGAATATAAACGAGGGGCAATACAATTAAAATGGGAATCATTTAGAAAAGATTCAAAGATAATTGCAAAAGGTAATAAAAATGACCAATAGAGGAACTCACGAAGGAACTGAAGAAGAAATTAATTTTGTAAAACTGTTAAATAAAAAAGAAGATCTAAATTTATGGAAAACACTAAATTTAGACTCAAACAATCATTATGCCATACATGTTATATATCATAAATTTGGAATGATTAATCAGAAGAAAGTGAAACCTAAAGCAGATGTGTATATTGCAAAAGGTTCAGTGCCACAAAATATTTTAAAAGACAAAGAATTTTATCTTGATGAAGAGGATATTGAAACCTATAATTTAGTTCCGGTATCTGGAACTGGAATATCTGTAAAGTTACAAAATTCTAGAAGATACCAAATCACTAAATTACATCCAAATACTTTCAATAAAATTTTTGGATCCTATGAATTGGGAGCAGGAGCATCAATATACTGTAGACAGGAAAAAGATTTAGTTAAAAATGATGCTGTAATTAAAGGATGGTATTCCAATACAAAAGATTTCATTGATTTTTTTAAAGAATCAGGAATTGATATTACAGATGAAACTATTGATTTAGAAACAGCCAATAAAATAAAAAAATATTCTAATCTAAAAATTGAAGAAATTATAAACAACAATAAAGACATTTCTGATTTTATGTTCAATGGGATTGGAAACTTTGAAGAACCCTTCACTGTTCATTATTTATATGAAAATGGGGAACTGAAAGATGATTGCTTTATACCTTTTAAACCTACAACCGGTTCCGGCAGGAGCAAAGGCACATTTACTATTGTAATAAAACCAAAATAAAATTATTCTAAATATTTTACCATTTCTTTAGCTATTAATTTAATTACTGGTACAGTAACACTATTGCCTATCTGTTTATAGCTTTGAGAATAGTTGTCTTTCATTTTATAAGATTCCGGAAAACCTTGTAATCTCAAGCATTCACGAACTGTCAATTTTCTATTTTCTGTAGCAAGAACTGGAACATTATTTCCTCCAGTTCCCATTTTAGCAGTTAAACATGGTGAGCAACCGTCATTTCTTAAAGAACATCTTGAAGGCCTTATTTCAGTTACAAAAATAGGATACTCTTCATTGACATTTTTTTTCTCCCGATAATTTTCCAAATGTTTTTTAAGATGTTTTGATGCAGTTTCCGATAGGTCATGTCCTTCAACATTATGCTCTAATAGCTCATTAATATTACTTTTTGAATAAATAGGGCTTGGAAATATAAATGAGGATACATTCTTTTTAAAACCGACAATATATATTCTTTCCCTATTTTGTGGGACACCATAATCTTTTGAATTTAATACCTGATAAAATATTGAATAACCCATTTTTGTTAATGATTGTTTAATAACTTTGAAAGTATTACCCTTATCATGATTGGTTAATCCTTTAACATTTTCCAAAAGAAATGCATGAGGCTTTTTTGCTTTAAGAATCCTTTCCACTTCAAAGAATAATGTTCCTCTAGTATCACAGAATCCTTTTCTATATCCTCCAATACTGAATGGCTGACATGGAAATCCCCCACATAGCACATCATGGTCGGGAATATCATCAGCATCTATCTTACTTATATCCCCGTGAGGATAGTCACCAAAATTATCATAATATGTCTCATTAGCCCATTTATCAATGTCCGAACTGAAAATACATTTGCCTCCTACTGATTCAAATGCTAATCTAAATCCCCCGATTCCTGAAAACAAATCAATGAATGTAAATTCTTTATTTTCATTATCTTTAATGGTCGGCATTGAAAAATCACTTAAGTTTGATTGTATCTCTGATTTATTTGTAGACATATTATCACTTTATTAAAAATCCCTTAAACTGGATTGAACTTCAATTTCCGGTTTAGTGGGATTGTCTAATTTTTTTATAACTTGTTTTCCTATTTCATATCCTAATAATGGAGGAACTGCATTTGCTAACTGTTGATGCTGGTCTGTTTTATTTCCTTCAATTATAAAACTGTCTGGAATAGATTGTAATCTAGCAACCTCCCTTGCAGTTACAACTCTATCAAATTCCGGATGGATAATCATTGATTTGACGGCATGTTTAATTGTAATGGAAGGTTTATCAGGATGCAATCTTCTATAATTGTTACTGTGAGTTCCACCCACATCATACAATTCTGGTGGAAGGTCATGCCAATTGCCTCCTTGGGGGACATTGACTATCCTTTTCATTACCTTTTCATTATGTCTCATCGGTTCATGATTATAAATTTTAGTTTCACCATCTGCCATTAATTTCTGGAAATCATTAACGGGTTCTGTGTAATTTTCAAAAATTGTATCCGGAATATTGCTCAATGCTTCTTTAACCGTAACAACATATTTTTTAGGTTTAGGAAACTTGACTTCGCCTATTTTTGATACAATAAATATTACTCTTTTTCTTTTTTGAGGAACACCATGTTCAGATGCATCCAATATCTTATGTTCAACTTGATATCCAATTTCATTAAATTCTCTTTTAATTACATCTTTAACATTATCCCCATCAACATTTTTCATAGATAGTAGACCAACAACATTTTCGATTATCACTATTTTAGGTTTAATTATCTTAACAGCTCTTACTACTTCATTAAACAATTCATTACGTTTGTCACCAACTTCCCTTTTACCACACATTGAAAATCCTTGACAAGGTGGACCAGCAATAATAACATCCACTTTATCTTCATATTGAGAAAAGAATTCATCCCCTAATTCAGTTAAATCAGCTAGTATACCTTCAGTATCATTATGATTATTTTTAAATGTATCTATTGCAACTTCCCAGTTATCAATTCCAAATAATACCTCGAATCCAGCCATTTCAAATCCTTTACTGAATCCTCCGATACCACAAAATAAATCAATGACAGTTGGTTTATCACTCATTGTTTACTCTCCAGAATAATATATATTAATCTTAATTAATAGTATATTTTTCTAAATATTTATAATTTGCAAGAAAATTTAAAAGAGTTTTTACCATCAATATTAATTAACCTATCTTTTTCAACCAATAATAAAATTAAATATTATCTGGGAGTTCTTTTATCAATTACAATACAATCATTAGAATCAATGTTAATATCTTCAACAAGAATATCTTCTTCCCATAGAGACGATTTCTTTATAGTTATATCTTCAAAATTTGATTCGACTTCCCCAATTAAAAAATATAATTTAAGATGACCATGAACATCAGATGAAGCTTCTAAATTAAAACGATAGGAATTAACGGTATTGTTGTTATATTTAAATTTAAGAGCATAATATTCTTTATTAATCCCATCACATAATGTTTCATATTCATATTGAGAGTTTCGACAAGACATTTCTAAAAAAATAGGTTTAGAAAATATTAAAAAATAACAATTTCCTTTTAATTCCCTTTGAACATCTTCATCAAACTCTAATTTTAAAGTTAAGAATAATGTATCTTCAGAAGGAACAATAAGATGAGAAATATTAAAAGTTAATTTATTATCATCTTTACCATCAATAATTAGCATGGATTCCATAGACACATTTGTTGTAAAAAAATTATTTTGTTTCCAAGTATAAAAATGATACAAAAATATTGCTAAAAGAATGAATAAGAAAATTAAAATCCAAAAAAGGTACTCATGTAACAATAGTGATACCTCTGGAATTATAAAAGTAATTAACGATATAATACAAGAAATTATTGTTAGAAGTATTCCGAATAATGTCCTTTCTTTACAATATTTATCAAAAGCATGATATAGGTCAGCAAATGTTTTCTTAGTAATATGAAATCCCATTTACTCACCCATTTCTTTTTCAAAAAATGAAATTACTTCTTTGATATACTTTTCATCTTTGGATTTGATTTTAATTGCATCACCATAATAAAGAAAAGCATATCTGTTTTCTCCAATTTCAAATGTAATTTTAGACTCATAAAGATAATAGTCATCTGATAAATTCATTTCACAGTATAATCTTGTTAATTTTTTACTATTAACTATTTTATTATCATGAATAAATTTTATAATATTATCTTTTGAAGAACAAATCATTTCATGTTCTTTATATGGATCAGGTTTGAAATAAGTCAATTCGTTATTTGATATCTCATATAATATATTAAAAGATTTTCTTTTTTCATATTTGCTATTTACAAATAAAAATAAGAAATTTGAGCCAAATTTATAAATAAATTCAACTCCATAATCATTTAAATCAACAATACCTTTAATTTCATCAGAGCCATCATCATGATTTTGTATAATAATGGTACTGGCTTTATTTTTAAGTAATTTTTCACTAAAACTATCCTTAGTTTTATAAATATACAAAATCATACTAATCACTTATTCATCTCTTTTTTTAGCATATTCTTCTTTAAGTTCTTCAAAAGCTTCTTTTGTTTCTTTAAAATCAAGTTGTGCTTTTTTAAATAATTCATTTAGATATTTTTCATCAGGATATTTTTCACAAGAATCATAATTCGTCCATTCTGAAACTAATGTTGAAAGATTATATAATAATGGTAAAACCAAATATAATTTTTCACTATACTGCAGTCCTTCCAAACAACCATTTGATAATATGTGGATTGTAGATAATTCCTGTTCACTGTATATGTTTACACGTAATGAAAAAAGATTGTCTTTATAATTAAAATCTCCTTTAAAATATTTAATTGATTTTCTAGCAAACAACCCATAACAAATAGGTAATGAAGGCAATATATGACTTGCTCCTTCAGTTTTAATATTAATGGGAGAATCATCAAATTCTTCATCAATGTCATTATTTAATCCAACGCTTAAATCCTCATAGTAATCTAATGAAATTTCTTCAGATATATTGTCCTCTAAATATAACTTCCATAATACCCATAATAAAAAATCATGAGTTATATTAATTTCATAATATGATATTTGTTCATTATCTAAAAATGAATACAACTCTTTTTGTGGTTCATCAATATATTGTTTACTTCCAAAAATACAAATTAAATTTATATCTGGCATAATAAATGTATCTACATAAACTGGATTTGAAGTTGCATTTTTTCGTATGACATATGTATTTTTAAATATTTTTGAAATAATATTATTATTTTCTGTTAATTCATCAATGCCTTTGTCAAATTCATCAACGGAAGTAGTAACACCCTTTTTTGTGTTTTTTCGTGTTTTATAAGAATATACATATTCTTCATTGAACCCTTTCCAATATTTAACTCCATTTTCATCAACACGACCAATATATAATTTTTCACTAGTGGATTTTGAGATATATTTTTCAGCAATATCATCTGTTAACTTATTGCTTGTTAAAATAATTTTACTAATCATTAATTGATTTGAATGTCTTTTGAATTCTTGATATTTAGGCATTTATATCACACAATTTTTTAATTAACAAATAATACTTATCTTCTTAATCATTTAAGTATATTATTAATATTAGACTCTGTTGAAATCCTATTTTTCTATTTTGATTGATTGAAGAATATTGTAAATTGTTGTTTTGAGTCTTGTTTCTTTGTTTTGTAGTCTTGTACTTTTACTTTTGTTGTTTCCGTTTAATTTTCTTTTTATAACACTAAATACGTTTTCTACATTGTTTTCTTAGTGAGTATATTTCTTTGTTGAATGTTTTTTGGCTTAATCGTCTGTACCATCCGTGTCTGAAGTTAGATTTGAGTGGTATTTGGTCGGATGCTTTTATTTCTTTGTTTATGCATTCTCTTATTTTTTCTGTGTCATATGCTTTGTCTGCTATTACATATTTTGGTTTATGTTTTTTTAAACTTCTAATAGACGCTATTGCAAAGGTTGTATCGTGTTTAGGTCCTCTTACTGCTTGTGAATACAATA
>ERZ827168.4168-NODE-4168-length-13608-cov-10.753781_pt1 | contig 13608 bp, 13 predicted proteins | sample MGYA00519868_ERZ827168 | MGnify/ENA primary metagenome ERZ827168 (study PRJEB31778, sample SAMEA3449271) | human gut metagenome | biome: human gut; feature: human-associated habitat; material: faeces | place: United Kingdom | collected 2010/2012 ...
GGAAAAAGAATATTTAGAAACTTTAAAAGCAATAAGTAATAAAATTGATGATAAAGTAAAGAGTGAATAGAGTGTATCATGTAGTGATATGAACCTAATAGAGTAGACATAATTTTGATATTATAGATACTATTAAGTTTTAATAAGTATTTGGTTGTTAGTCTTATTTCTTATAATGAGAAATAAGACTTTTTATGTGATATAATTATATGTGAAGTGGTGGTAAAATGAATTGTGAAATAGTTGAGGTAAAACAAGAAGATAAAGAAAAATTATATAAGTTATTACAATATGCTTTATATGATGGTTCACAATATATTGATAATAATATAAATGATGATTGTATATTTGAGTATAAATGGTTTGATAATTATTTTACGGATAGTGATAGATATGCATACTTTGTTAAAAGTGGAAGTACTTATGTCGGCATGGTTATGGTAAACGAGAATTTAAAGTTTAATAAAAATGGTAAGTGTATAGCAGAGTTTTTAATAATGCCAAGATTTAGAAGAAATCATATTGGTAAAAAAGTTGCTTATGAAATATTTGATAAATTTAAAGGTGATTGGGAAGTACAGCCAATGGAAAATAATCCTGTTGCGTATTCCTTTTGGAAAAATATTATATCTGAGTATACAAATGGTAATTATATAATTAAAAATGATGGAATAGAGGATGTATTTATTTTTAATAATAAGTGCATATAATGAAAGTTTTTTGTTATTGGAGGTTTATTATGAAGAAAAAAAATAGTATGATTGAAATGTTTAAAGGATATTTAGATTATTCTGATGAAGAATATAAGAATATATGGGAAAATTCAATAATAGTTGTAGATTCAAATATTCTTTTAAATTTTTATAGATATTCTGAAAAAACTAGAAATAATATTTTTGAAATTTTAGAGAAATTGAAAGATAGATTGTGGATTCCATATCAAGTAGGGAAAGAATTTTTTGATAATAAGAATAAAGTAATGGTTAATTCATATACTGAATATGATACATTAAATTCGACATTACATAAAAAAATTCAAGAAGCTAAAGAAGAAACAAATAAAAGAAAAAATAATCAATTAAATTGTAAAGCAGAAATAAATACTATTTTGGATACTGGTATGAAACAAATAGAAGAAATATTAAATAATGAAAAAGTTGGTAAAATGCCAAAGTTTGAAAAGAATGCTATTGAACATAAAATGTTAGAACTTTTTAATAATTCAATTGGAGAAAGAATAGTTGATGATGAATTTGAGAAAATGAAGAAAGAAGGAATTAGAAGGTTTGAAAAAGAAATACCACCAGGATATAAAGATGATCAAAAAGAAGAAAATGGGGATTATTATATTTTTTATTCAATGATGAGAGAGGCTAAGGATAGAAAGAAAGATGTTATTTTTATAACTGATGATGTGAAAGAAGACTGGTTTAATATAATTAATGGTGAAAAACATGGTGGAAGAAGTGAGTTATTAAATGAATTTTATAAGGAAACTAATCAACTTTTAATTGTATATACATCAGATGGATTTATGGAAGCGTATAATAAAAATTTAGGGAAATGTTTGGTAGATGAAACAACTATTAGTGAATTAAAAACTATTAGAAATATTAGAAATAAAGAGTATCATAAAGATTATATGGAGTTATTTCAAAATATAGATAGAGAAGAATTATTAAGAACTATTAGAACATTTATACGAAAAATGGATCTTCCATATTCAGATAAAGAAAAATTATCTAATGATTTAAGAACTGTAAGACATTATAGTTATTATAATTCTGATTTAGCAGATAAAAAGTTGAAGATATTAATTGACAATATAACTGATTATATTAAAAATAAATATAGTGAAAAAAGTACTGATTATAACAGTAGGTATAGTGAAATATATCAAGATTATATATTATCTTTAAAGAATTTAAGATCAAAAACTTTTCAAATAGAAATGTATAGGTCGTTAATAGCAATAATAAAAGGACATTTAGAATATCTTTCAAGACATTCTAGTGTAGAAAATGATTATATGTCTCATAAACTTCAAAATTTATTATTAGAATTATCAGAAATTACAGAAAATGGTAATCATTATAATAAAAAACATATTATTGAACAATTGGATAGTATAATAGGTGATAAAAATTTGATATAAATTAGTATGGTTTATATGTTGATAGTACTTATATATGATATACTATCTTTAAGAGAGTGATATAATATGAATAGTAATAGAAAAAGAGAAATAGTTAATTTAAGTAAGGGTGATTTTATAGACTTTTTATGTAATGATAATAAAGGAGATTTAATTCAAGTATTTGATGATGAAGGTGTTAGTTATTTAAAACAATATAGTGATATTGAAGGTAGAATAGCATATATTTTAAGTTGGTCTAAGTATGCTAATGAATTATTTTATAATAATAATTTTTTAGATTTATTTTTAAGTACGGATATTTCTAGTTATTATGCAACACTTTCGGTATTAGATAGTGATACATATGATTTAATTGTGGATAGATGTTTTGAACTTAACAAAGATGTTGATTATGTAAGTAAATTAATTAGTTATTTTAGTAAAGATTATCAGTTAAAATTTATAGATAGATTTGATTATCCTAATGATTTAATATATGAAATGTTTAAAAGAAATCCAGAGTTGGTTGGTAAAAAAATACTTGAAAAATATAATGTAGATTTATTATCGCATAATATATCAATTAGAAGAGTAGTTACTGCTGGGAAAGAGTTAGCATTTAAAGATATGGCTAGGAGAAATAACGATTCATATATTAGTGGTGATGTAGCAACTTTCTATTTATCATCTGATTTACTTAATAAGAATGTAGCAGAACATTTATGGAATAGTTTAAATGTATATGAATATAGATTTTTAATTAATGATACTTATTATTGTGGAGATCCATCTATTTTAAATAAATATGCTAAAGTAAAAGAAGAAGAACTTATATTAAGTGATAATTATGTAGAACCTTATAAAAATATAATAGATATGATTTCAAAGTTATATAATTTAGATGCTAATTCTAATGAGTATTATGATATTTTTAGAAAACTATGTAAAGAAATGCATATTTTTGGGAATGAGTATTTTGTTCTTAGAAAGTTTTTAACCGATGGAAAGTATGAAAAAGCTATTGAGTTAATAAATAAACTATTGGATGAGAAAAAGTCTGACTATATAATAGATTATCATTTTGAAGAGAATTATTATAATATTATGTATGACTTAAGAGAGTTATTAGATTTTTATTATGCTGGTAATATAAGTATTCCGGAAGATAGATTATATCTTTATCAACAAATAGCAAATATAGATAATTTATCAAGTCAAGAAAAGATAGAATTACATAATGTACTTAAGAATTATAATATGATAGAAGTGTTTTATGATGACATGGCATTTGCTAGAAAGAAAGTTAGAGAAGTTTTAAAAGATTATGCAATGGTTAAAGATGAATTAGAGAGTTATAGAGATGAAGAATTATCACAAGAATATGGTGTTGGTGTTTATAATATTGAAGATAATCCTTTCTTTGCGCTTGTTAAGTCAGGAATAAGGGCAGATGATAAGTTACCTGTCGGACATTCTTATTCTTTAGTTGGTAATGGTTGTATATCTATTTTTGGTAATGTAAATGATTCAGATACGTTTGTTTATGATTCATCTGATTTAAATCCAGAACAAGTTGTTCATATATTTCCAAGAGATTCTTATACTATGTATAGACCATTTAGTTTTACTGATAAAGCAACAACTAGAGTAGAGCAGTTAATAATGCCTGATGAAATGTTATATGAAAGTAAACTTTATAATGAAATATTAATATTAGAACAAGGTAGAGAACATACTGATATAGATTCTAGAATACCTAAATTAAAAAGAATTGCTTTATATTGCGTTGATCAAATAACTAGTAAAGATGTTGAAGTTGCTAAAATACATGGTATTGGAATAATGCTTATTAATTTTAAAAAGTTTAATAAAGGTATAGAAATGCCTGCTAGTGTATATAGACATTTTGGCAGAGATAATTATCATGAGTATAAGTATATGCAAAATGGTAATTATAATGAAGTTGAAGAGCATAGAAAGAATAGATAGAGTTAATTTTTATGGAGGGTTTATGGGAAAGTATAAAAACGAAGAATATTTAAAGAAAAAAATAATGGAGCAAAGTAGACATTTATTTGTATATGGTTATGATACAGAGTATAGAAGTAAATTTTTGCAAGATTTAGAAAAGGAATATTCATTTAGTATTGGATCAAGTTGTCCAGTTGCTCTATATATTGATTCATTCGGTTTGCCTAGGACTGATGAGATAAGAGATAAATATATTATTCATAAGATGAGTAGAGAATATTTATCTCTTACAATTGCTTTAAAAATATTAGATAGTTCAAAGGAAATTGATGAAGGTATTTTAAATGAACGATTATCAAGATTAGTATATTTAATAAATAGGATTAGAAATCTTGGACATGCTGAAATAAAGACAGTAGTAGACTTATATAATGAAATTAAAGCATCTAGAGATTTTTATTATGAAAATTATGTCAGATATATTAATGGTTTAATTGATAGTATTCCTATTGATGATGTTTCAATCTTGTTTTTGCCACTTGGAATGTTTGTTAGTACATATAAACATGCTATGGATATGAATTCTTATTTTGGTATGATATTTGATAATAAGAATATGTTTGCTATTTCTTCAATTCAAGAGGTTAATAATTTAATTAATGGAAGAATAAATAGTGATATGTCAGTTAAGGTTGCAACTGATCCGGACGGATGGCAAACATATAGGGATACAAATGGTCAGTTTGTTGAGGCTGTACATGATTATGGTATAGTTGAATTAGATGATTCATATAAGGAATATACAAGAAAATTAAGTAGAAGGTTTAAGCTATGAGGTATAAAAGAGTAAAGAAAATATTAATATTTTGGTGTTTGTTTATTGGTATAGGTGCTGTCGTAGGGAGTATATGTATGTTTATTGATCCTACAGGTAAGTTATTAAGAATGGATAGTATGCTTCCTTATTTTAGTGTTTTACCATTTAGTGATGTTTTGTTTAAAGATTATATATTTTCAGGAATAGCTTTATTAATAGTTAATGGAATATCTAATTTAGTAGCAGTATATTTTCTTTTGAGAGATAATAAACTAGGTATAATATTGGGTACTATTTTTGGATTTACATTAATGCTTTGGATTAGTATTCAGTTTGTTATATTTCCTTATAATATTTTATCTACTAGTTATTTTATATTTGGTATTTTACAGTTAATAGCAGGTTATATAACATATGTATTTTATTTACAAAGTAAGTTTAAGTTTGATATAAATAATTATGATAATATAGGTACTAATAAGAAAGGATGCGTTGTTTATTTTTCTAGAATGGGTTATACTAAAAGGGTAGCATATGAGATTGCAAACAAAGAAGGTGCTGATATAATTGAACTAAAAACAAAAGAAAAGACTACTAATACTAGTGGATTTTGGTGGTGTGGTCGATTTGGTATGCATAAATGGAATATGAATATAGATGACTTAAATGTTAACTTTAATAAATATGATAATGTAGTAATAGTATCACCTATATGGGTATTTAGTATATGTGCACCTGTTAGAAGTTTTTGTTATAAATATTCTAGTGATATAAAGAATGTTCAATATGTATTTACTCACTTTATGAAGGCAAATTTTGAAAATGTTGCTGATGAAGTTGATAGAATATTAGGTAAGAGAAGAGATAAGTTTGTATCGATATGTGTTAGATTTGGAGAAGTAAAGAAAATTTTTAAAGAAGAGAGGATATGATAGGATGAATAATAATTTAGTAGTATATTTTTCTTGTAGTGGTGAGACTAAGAAGGTAGCTGAGGAACTTAAAAGTGTATTAAATTGCGATATATTTGAGATAGTTCCGGAGACAGTATATACAGATAGAGATTTAGATTGGAATGATAAGAATAGTCGTTCAACAATAGAAATGGATGATGAAAGTTGTAGACCAAGAATAAGAAATAGAATTGGTAATATAGATAAGTATGATACTATTTATTTAGGGTTTCCTATATGGTGGTATACAGCACCTAGAATAATAAATACATTTTTAGATAGTTATGATTTTAGTAATAAGAAAGTAATTTTATATTGTACTTCAGGTGGTAGTTCAATTGATAAGACTTATAATGATTTAAAGGATAGTTATCCTAATATAGATTTTATAAAGGGTAGTAGATTATATAGTAATAGTGATATAGATAGTTTTGTTAATAGTGTAAAGTAGGTATAAGGAGTTATTATGAGAGAAGTAAAGATTAAAGGCATATATAAACATTTTAAGGGGGACTATTATATAGTAGAGGATATTGCTAACGATTCAGAAACTTGTAAGAAAGTAGTTGTATATCGAGCATTGTATGGTGATGGACAGTTATGGGTAAGACCAATAGATTCTTTTTTGAGTGAAGTAGATCATGTGAAGTATCCTAATGTTAAACAGAAATATCGTTTAGAATTACAGAGTATTGATAGTGTAGCAAAATTATTTAAGTAAAGGTACATTAAATAGTATCTTTTTTCTTTTTGGTTGTGTTATAATTATGTTAGATAGATGGCTAAAGGAGAGTAAGAATGAATAATAAGAGGTTAATGATTAAACTTAGTGGAGAGGCATTAAGTGGTAGTAAAGGTTTTGGTATTGATAATGATGTAGTAGAAGATATTTGTAGGAAGATAATTAAACTTCATAGCTATTATCAAATAGTAATAGTAGTAGGTGGAGGTAATTATTGGCGTGGAAGAACTAATCGTCGAATGGATAGAGTACGTGCGGATAATATTGGGATGCTTGCTACTAATATGAATAGTTTAGTATTACAAGATAAGTTTATAGAACTTGGAGAAAAGGTAGTAGTACAAAGTGCTATTGAGATGAATAAGATTATTAAGTTTGTAAATATTGATGATGCTATTGAGAGTATTAATAATGGTAGTATTGTAATATTTGGTGGTGGTACTGGTAACCCTTTATTTTCTACTGATACAGCAGCGGCTATTAGAGCAATTGAAACTAAATGTGATATTATGGTTAAACTTACTAATGTTGATGGGGTATATACTGATGATCCAAGAATTAACTCTAATGCGAGAAAATATAGTACTATTAGTTATGACGAAATTATAATAAATGATTTAAAGGTACTTGATATGGAATGTTGTTCTTTGTGTAAGAATAATAGAATGCCTATAATAGTTTGTGATATATCAGATGATAGTATTAATAAACTATGTAATAGAGAAGTATGTGGAACAATAATTAGATAATAAAAGGAACACTTTTATAAGAATATAGAAGTGTTTTAATATGCTTGACAAAAGCGAATAAATGTACTATAATATGCAACTAATTAAGGGGGTTATTTATGAAGAAATTAGTTGAGGATATAGTTTTAATTTGTGTACTTTGTATTGTTACAGTGGTATGTAGAAAAATAGTTATAGATAAAATTAATAGTAATGATATAGATATTGTTAATCAAGTAGCATATGATGTGGATGTAGAATCTAATAATGATATGTTATATTTAATGACTGATGAGTATGCGAGAAATGATATGGTAGCGGATAATATTAAGATTAGTAGTAATTCTAATAATAGTAGTGATTATAAATTATATTTAAGACTTGATAATAATTCGACATTAGATGATGATTCTCTTAAAGTTTTGGTAAATGATAAGGAATATAAATTAAGTGATTTATATGATTATGCAGTGGATGGTTATAGATATTATTATATTTATAATGATGAGATAGATAAGGTAGATAATATATCATTTAAGTTATGGTTATCTAATAGTTTAGTAGATGATATAGTGGGAGATAGTTTGATATATTCATTTGTTGTTATATAGATATAAAAAAAATTATACTTTTTATGGTATAATCTTTTTTATTGTTTGCTATAGTTTTTAATATCCATAATTATAGGGAGAATAATTGGTATTCTTCCTGTTTTTTCTGATAAAAATGGAAGTAATTCATTTATTAAATCAGTTTTTAAGTCATTAAAATTACAACTTTTTTCCGCTAATTTTTGATTAATAACTTTTTCAGATATTTTTTGAATTTGTCTAATTATATCTTCGTTTTCATTTACTAAGATGTATCCTCTAGTAGTTATAATTGGTGTTGATAATAGTTTTTTATTAGTGGAATCTAGGTTAATAATTATTGCTAGAATACCATTATTAGACATCAATATTCTATCTTTAATAACGACGTTTCCAACATCACCAACTCTAGAACCATCAACATAGACATTATCGGCTTGAACTTTACCACTTTTCTTAATACTTGTTTTGCTTATTGATAGGACATCACCATTCTCTAAGACAAAAGTATTATTTTTATTCATACCACATTCACAAGCTAGGTCAGTATGTTGTTTTAACATACGATATTCACCGTGATATGGGGCAAAATATTCAGGGTTAAATAGTCTTAGCATTAATTTTAATTCATCTTGATTACCATGTCCTGATGAGTGAATATCAACTGATGAATTAGTATATACTTTAACGCCTTTTAGATATAACTTATTTATTGTATTGGCAACTGAGCTAGCATTACCTGGTATTGGAGAAGATGAGAATATTACGATATCATCAGGTATTAATTTTATTTGTTTATGAGAACCATTAGCTATTCTAGATAAAGCGGCTAGGGGTTCACCTTGGCTACCTGTACATAATAGGCATACTTCTTGTGGTTTTAATCTATTAGCTTCTTCAGCAGTAATAATTATTTTCTTATCTTTTATATAACCATATTTAAGAGCTATTTCTACTGATGTTTCCATACTTCTACCAAATAAGGCTACTTTACGATGATTCTCTTTACATGTTTCTATTATATGTTTTAATCTATATATATTAGAAGCAAATGTTGCTAAGATAATACGTTTATTTCTATTGTTAGCAAATATTTCTGCTAAGTTTTCATCAACTTTAGATTCACTAATACTTGTTCCTTCTTGCATAGCATTAGTAGAATCACTCATTAATAGTTTAACACCTCTTTTTCCTATTTCAGCCATTTTATGAATATCAGCGACCGGACCAATTGGTGTTAAATCAAATTTGAAGTCACCAGTCATAACTATTATTCCATTAGGAGTAGTTATAGCAATACCATGAGAATCAGGTATAGAGTGGGTAGTTCTAAAGAACTCTATAGTAAAATATTTTGTTTTAACAATTTTGTTTTCATCATAAACAACAATATTTTTGTATTTAATATTTCTTTCTTCTAATTTTTTATCGATTAAGGCTTTGGCTTGGTTAGGAGCATATATTTTAGGAATATTAACGCTTTGTAATAAAAATGGTATTCCGCCTATATGATCTTCATGACCATGTGTTATAAATAAGCCTTTTATTTTATCTTCGTTTTCTTTTAAAAATGTATAGTCAGGTATTACATAATCAATACCTAGTAAATCGTCTTCAGGAAACATTACACCGGCATCAACAATAATTATTTCGTTATTATGCATGACACAGTACATGTTTTTACCTATTTCTCCTAGGCCACCTAAAGCAAATACTTTTGTTAGCATTTCTTTTTTCATTTAATCATCCTTTCTTTTTTTACTATATTATTCAAAAGAATTTCACTCGCTTTAACATTATAGCATAAATTATTTTATTTGTCTAATAGTGTTTTTAAAGTTAATATATTTTATATAATTATATTTAAAAATAGTTTCTTTTTATGTACAGATATATTTTTAATTACTATATTATTAATAGATAGGGGGTGAATTTATGGTACCTATTATAAAGAAGATAGTACCTAGTAGTAAATATGATATTAAGTGTCCTTTTGTGATGAAACCAACAAGAATTGTTGTTCACAATACGGCAAATGATGCTAGTGCTAGAAATGAGATAGCATATATGACTAATAATGATTATGAGACTTCTTTTCATTATGCTGTTGATGATGTTGAGATAGTTCAAGGAATAGAAGAAGATAGAAATGCTTGGCATGCAGGAGATGGCAATGGAGTTGGTAATAGAGAGGGTATTGGTATTGAGATATGTTATTCTTTAAGTGGTGGTGAAAGATTTGATAAGGCAGAGGATAATGCTGTTGATTTAATTGTTGATATAATGAATAGGCATGGTTTTTCTATAGAGCAAGTAACTAAACATCAAGATTATAGTGGAAAATATTGTCCACATCGTACATTAGATAATGGTTGGGAGAGATTTATTAATAAGATACAGAATCGACTTAATGTTAAGGAATATGAGTTATTAGTTAGTGTGCCAGTATATATGAGTGCTAAAGATGCAATAGATGGGGATAATGTCGTGGGATATTATGATAGTGGAATATATTATATCTTTAATGAAGTGGATGGTATGATAAATATTACAAAGAATAAAGGGATACCAGGAGCATGGATAAATCCTAATGATAATAAGGTAGTTGGAGAAGACAAGGAAGATGATACTAAGGAAGAAGAAAATAAAGTAGATGATAATGTTAAAGATGAAGAAGATGATTATTATGATAAAGTAGAGAAGAATAATCCATTATTATATATATTAGAATTAATATTTAATTTTATTAAGAGATTATTCAAGAGATAGGAATAATTTATAGATACATCTAATATTTTTATTGTGTGTATTTATTTGGTGAAAAATTGAAGAAATTATGTGAAAAGTATTGACTATTTATTGTAAATTTGATATATTACACTTGTTCTTAATTTTAGGTTTTGCTTTAGGGCAAGACTTATATTAATGAGTATAAATGAAACACCAGGGTGTGTGTAAGAAGGGAGGGTTATAATGCCTACTGTAAATCAATTAACAAAAAAAGGAAGAGGTAATAAGACTAGAAAGAGTAAATCACCTGCTTTAGGTAAGGGAATTAATACTGTTTTAAAGAAACAAACTGAACAAAATTCACCTCAAAAAAGAGGAGTATGTACTCGTGTTGGGACTATGACTCCAAAGAAGCCAAACTCAGCACTTCGTAAATATGCTCGTGTTAGATTATCTAATGGTATGGAAGTTACTTGTTATATTCCAGGTATTGGACACAATCTACAAGAACATAGTGTTGTTTTAATTAGAGGTGGACGTGTTAAGGACTTAATCGGTGTTCGTTATCACATTATTCGTGGTACTATGGATACTGCTGGAGTTCAAAACCGTATGCAAGGTCGTTCTAAGTATGGTGCTAAAAGACCTAAGAAATAGAAATTAATTTAAATAAATATAAGTGGAAGGAGGAATATTATGCGTAAGAGACGTGCAGTTAAGAGAGATGTACTACCAGATCCAATATACAAGTCTAAGGTTGTTACTAAACTTATTAATCAAATAATGCAAGATGGTAAGAAAGGTACTGCTCAAAGAATTCTATATGATGCATTTGATATGGTAGCTGAAAAAACTGGTGAAGATGCTATGACTGTTTTTGAAAAGGCTATGAACAATATTAAACCAGCTTTAGAGGTTAAGTCTAGAAGAGTTGGTGGAGCTAACTATCAAGTTCCAGTTGAAGTTAAGCCTGCAAGAGCACAAGCTTTAGCATTCCGTTGGTTAATTAATTATGCTAGATTAAGAAATGGTCATTCTATGGCTGAAAATTTAGCAAATGAAATTATAGATGCATCTAATGGTGTAGGTGCTAGTGTTAAGAAAAGAGAAGATACTCATAAGATGGCAGAAGCTAATAAGGCATTTGCTCATTATAGATGGTAGGAAAGGAAATATAAAATATGGCACGTAAAGTTAGTTTACAAAATACTAGAAATATTGGAATAATGGCTCATATTGATGCTGGTAAAACAACAACTACTGAAAGAATTTTATATTTAACTGGTAAGATTCATAAAATTGGAGAAACTCATGATGGAGAATCTCAAATGGACTGGATGGCTCAGGAACAAGAGAGAGGTATTACAATTACTAGTGCTGCGACAACTGCTTATTGGAAAGATCATCGTTTAAATATTATTGATACTCCTGGACACGTAGATTTTACTATTGAAGTTCAGAGAAGTTTAAGAGTATTAGATGGTGCTATTATGCTTCTTGATGCGCAAGCTGGTGTTGAACCACAAACAGAAACTGTTTGGCGTCAAGCTGCTGAATACAATGTACCTATTATGATATGTTGTAATAAGATGGGTAAGATTGGTGCAGATTATTACTATAGTTTAAAGACTATTAAAGATAGATTAGGTGCTAATTGTGCGCCAATCGAATTACCAATTGGTTCTGAATCAGACTTTAGTGGAGTTATTAACCTAGTTAATATGAAAGCTTATATGTTTGATGGAACTGAAGAGGAAAAAATAACTGAAGCAGAAATACCTGCTGATATGAAAGATAAAGCTGAAGAGTATAGAAATACTTTAATTGAGGCTGTATCTGATTTTGATGAAGAATTAATGATGACTTACCTTGATGGTGGAGAAATCACTGAAGAAGATTTAAAGAAAGCTATTAGAAAGGGAACTTTAATGGCTAAGTTCTTCCCAGTATTATGTTCTGATGCTTTAGCTAATAAAGGTATAAGATTACTTCTAGATGCTGTTGTTGATTATTTACCAGCACCTACTGATATTGAAGCAATTCATTGTACTGATTTTAATGGTAATGAAGTATTAAGACATCCATCTGATTCTGAACCTTTTACTGCTTTAGCATTTAAGGTTATGACAGATCCATTCGTTGGTAGACTTACATTCTTCAGAGTATATTCTGGTGTTCTTAATAGTGGTTCTTATGTATTAAATTCAACTAAGAATGTTAAAGAAAGAGTTGGAAGAATATTACAAATGCATGCTAATCACCGTGAAGAAATTCCTGAAATATACGCTGGTGATATTGGAGCAATAGTTGGTCTTAAGAATACTACTACTGCTGATACATTGTGTGATGAAAAGAAACCTTGTATTATGTCAGGTATGGAATTCCCAGAACCAGTTATTTCACAAGCTATTGAACCTAAATCAAAAGCTGACCAAGAAAAGATGGGTATAGCATTATCTAAGTTAGCTGAAGAAGATCCAACATTTAGATATCATACAGATCCTGAAACAGGCCAAACTGTTATATCTGGTATGGGTGAACTTCACTTAGATATTCAAGTAGATCGTATGAAGAGAGAATTTGGTGTTGAGGTTAGTGTTGGTGCTCCTCAAGTTGCTTACCGTGAAACTATTACTCAAATGGGTGAATGTGAAGGTAAACATATTAAACAATCTGGTGGTCGTGGACAATATGGTCACGTATGGGTTAGATTTGAGCCAAATCCAGATAAAGAATACGAATTTGTTGATAATGTTGTTGGTGGTGTAGTACCTAGAGAATACATTTCTGTTGTTGATAAAGGACTTCAAGAAGCTCTACAAACTGGTGTTATTGCTGGTTATCCAATGGTTAATGTTAAAGCAACATTATATGATGGTTCATATCATGATGTCGATTCATCAGAAATGGCCTTCAAGATTGCAGCTTCACTTGCTGTAA
>ERZ827168.4169-NODE-4169-length-13607-cov-21.152671_pt1 | contig 13607 bp, 8 predicted proteins | sample MGYA00519868_ERZ827168 | MGnify/ENA primary metagenome ERZ827168 (study PRJEB31778, sample SAMEA3449271) | human gut metagenome | biome: human gut; feature: human-associated habitat; material: faeces | place: United Kingdom | collected 2010/2012 ...
GCTTTATTATAAACCATTTCTTTAGTTACTTCAGCACTATTTTCCAAAACTGGGGTATATAATTTATCTCTAATAATTTGTAAATGTTCAACCATATCAGCAACTTTATTAGTATTGGTAACAACTATTTCTTTTGCTAAATCATCACCTAAGAATGCAAACGCATCAAGCATTTCCTCGGTAGTCATAAAATACATATTTGGTAACTCTAATCCTTCTCTATTTAAAGGATGGATTTTACCATTAGTTTTTTGGTGAACAATAACCTTACGATAGATTATATCTTCTGGTCTTAGATTATGAACATCCCCGGTAGCACATACAAGTTTACCCATTGACTTTGCAGTTTTAACCAGTCTTGAAACATAGCCATTATATTCCATAATATTGTGAAACTTTTTATCTTCGCCGATTAAATGAGTACATGCAGAAGCTGGTTGAACCTCAATATAATCATAAAAGTTCATTAAATCTTTTAAGTCTTCATCACTCATTCCATAACCTTTATCAAAGACTTCACCATTAACACAACCACTACCAACAATTAAACCTTCACGCAAATTAATTAAATCTGTTCTTGGTATTTTGGCATCTTTTCCTTTATATAAGTACTTTGTATTAGCTAAACTTATTATTTTAAATAGATTTTTTAACCCCACAGGATTTTTAGCTATAACAGTTAAATGAAAAGGTCTTGCAAACTTAATAGCATTTTCTTTATCTGCTAATGTTTCTAAATCGATAGTTGTTTTAATATTTTGACTTTTTAATTCATTTAGCATTTTATAAAAACATTTACTTGTTCCTTCACAATCATAATCTGCTCTATGATGTTTATCTTCATCCCATTCAACTTCTAAGTTTTTAACTAAAGTAGAAAGTTTATGATTTCTCCATGTTGGATACATATTTCTAGCAAGTCCCATTGTATCTACAACAGTATTATTAAACTCACCTAGATTATATTTTTTACAAGCGCTTGTTACAAAAGAAATATCAAATTGAGCATTGTGAGCAACTAAAGGTAAATCTCCACAAAACTCTAAGAATCTCTTAGTTACATTTTCTTCACTATCTTTACCTACTAACATTTCATCAGTGATATTAGTTAGTTCTGTAATAATCTTAGGTAAAGGTGTTGGACAAGCAATAAGTTCATCAAATCTATCAATAATGACATCATTTTTTACTTTAACAGCCCCGATTTCTATCATTTGGTCAATTCCACTATTTAAACCAGTTGTTTCAGTATCATATACAACATATTCTTGGTCAAATAAAGGATATTCCTTATTTTTAAATACAATATTAGATTCAACATCTACAACATTAAGTTCAGCTCCATACAAAGCTTTAAATTTATCAGCATCTTCTTTTCCTTTATTCATCTTTTGTAAAGCATTAAATATATCCGGATAAGCTTGCAGAGAATTATGATCTGTTACAGCAACAGCTTTATGACCTAGTTTCATAGCAAATTTAGCAAGTGTTGCAGTTGGAACAACTCCATCCATCATACTCATCATAGTGTGAGCATGAAGTTCTACTCTTTTTTCTTCACATTCATCTTTAACACTTACATCTTTTGATGGAATAATTTCAATGTTTCTAGCATTAATAACCATTTGATGTAAATATTCATCCATTTCCATAGACCCGTGAATTCTATACCATGAACCAACATTTAATTTTTTATTTAAATGAGTAAATTCTTCTTCATTAAATCTAACTATTTTTAATGGATAACTATCTGTTTTATCACTTACTTTTAAACTCATGATAAATACTGGTCCTTTTTTACCTTGTCTTTCACTAACTTCTTTAGCAAAAATATAAACTTCTACAATAATATTTTTTACTTCGCCTAAAATATTATTAAGTTTTATAACATCTCCATCTTTATGTACTCCCATTATAACTGGACTTTCTTCCTCTTTTTTAGATGAAACACTTAATTTTTCTTGTTCTATTTCTTCTTGTAAACTCTTTCTTTCATCTTCACTAATACTTACTTCTATATTAAAATTACCTAAGCCATATCTCTCTAGCTTTTGTAATATATCTTTTGATTCATGTAATAAATCACTCTTTTCAAAATCATTTAAAACATGAAAATATATCGTACTATTTAATACTTCAATATTACTTTTTTTAATACTTATTAAAGATGGTCTTTTTATTATAATATCATCAATTAAATAGTTTAAATAATTTATTACATCATTATTATCTATATTATCATAACTTATATTTACTTCAACACTTTTTTCTCCATTTATACCATTCATAGCACACAAAAATAATCTATTGACACTACCAACTGGTAAAACATCCTTATTTTTTAAATACACTAAAAATTTATTTTCACCTTTTTTTAAAACTACTCTATCTAATATACAATCATTAAAATTTTCATCACTAAAAGAAATACTTTTAAAAAATCTACTTACTTCTTCATTCATTTTTAAACCACCTTACTTATATTATTTACTATTACACTTACTTTGTCAAATCTTTTTGATACTAATCCTGTTACTTCAACTAAATCATGTTCATATAAATCTTTTATTACATCAATATTTTTAGGAAATACCGTAAAATTACCTTTACTTACTTCATCACTAGCACTAAAAAAGGCCATATCTTCATTCTTCTTTGTTTTAATCATCTTTATTCTTTCTATTAACACAACACATTTAATAGTTTTAAATAAATATTTTTCTAAATTATCTAACTTAACAACATTTTTATACTTACTTGATGGATGATTACTGATAAAATACCCAAATAAATCATACTCCATTTCTCTAAGTTCATTATCACTATATTCACTTACTTCAACTAATAATGGCTTTTCTATTAAACTACTTCCATCACTTAAATTAACATAGTTAAATATTACATCAATATTTTCTATTAATGTATGTCTATTTACATTAAAACTATCAAACACACCACTTTTAACTAGTATTTTAAATATATCTTCATTTATAAAATCTTTTGTAATATTCAAAAATTCAAATACATCACTATATCCATTACCACGGGCACCAGCTATCTTACTTGCTATATCTTTACTAATACCTTTTATATCACTAAAAGGTATAATCAAGGTATTTTCACTAACAAAATACTTATCCTTACTTATATTTATATCTGGTTTTAATATTTTAAAGCCTTTATTTTTCAAAAAACTTAATAAACTATTTATCTTATCACTATCTTTATTATTAATCATTTCTATAATAAAATGTTCAGGATATTTAACTTTTAAATAAGCCATTTCATATGCAATGTGAGCATAAGCAACAGAATGAGATTTATTAAAGCCAAAACTCGCAAATTTATTTATAAAACTATATATTTTTCTAGCAACAACCTCATTATAACCATTATTCTTTGCTTTATTTATAAACTTTTCTTCTTCACTTTTTATAACATTTTCTTTCTTTTTAGATATAGCTCTTCTTACTAAGTCAGCTTCTGCAAGAGTATAACCTCCTACTAACCTTAATATAGCCATAATTTGTTCTTGATATAAAATAATTCCATATGTACTTTTTAAAATACCTTCTAGAGTTTCATCAATATAATCTACTTTTTCTTGATGATTTTTTCTTCTAATAAAACTTTTTGCCATGTCCAAAGTTCCAGGTCTTCCTAAAGCTAAAAGAGCTACCAAATCATTAAAACAAGTAGGTTTTAAATTCATTGTTAAACTTTTTAATAATGGTGTTTCAAATTGAAATATTCCGTCTGTTTTACCACTAGAAAATAGTTTATAAACGTCATTATCTTCTAAAGAAATATTTTTTAATTTATTAGGCCCTATTTTCTCTAAAATATTAGCTATAGTACTTAAGTTTTTAACTGCTAAAAAATCCATTTTTAAAAGACCAATTGCTTCTAAAAATTCCATTGTAGAACCAGTTACTAAAGTATTGTTATCATAATGTACTGGTATTAAATCATCTAAATCTTCACTACAAATAATAACTCCAGCAGCATGAGTTGAAGTATTTTTCTTTAAACCTTCTAGATGTATAGCAACAATATATAATTCTTTTATTTCTTTGTAATTATTAATAAATTTTTTTATGTTTTCATTATTTAGATTATCTTTTAAACTAACATTACCATTTATATTCTTAATAAAATTATCTAATAAATTATTGCTAATATTAAATATTTTACCTAGTTCCCTTAAAACTAATTTACTTTTTAAGGTTGTAAAAGTTAATCCTAAAGCAACCCTATTAAAACCATATTTTTTCCTTACATAATCGATTACTTCTTCTCTTTTATAAGCATCAAAATCTATATCTATATCTGGCATCGTAACACGTTCAGGATTTAGAAATCTTTCAAACATTAAGCCAAATTTAAGTGGGTCAATTTCAGTTATGCCAATAGAATAACTAACTAAAGAACCTGCTGCAGAACCTCTTCCTGGGCCCACTAAAATATTATTCTTTTTAGCATATAAAACATAATCATAAACTATTAAAAAATAATCTACAAAACCCATTTTGTTTATAACATCAAGTTCATATTTTAATCTATCAGCATATATTTTATTTACATTTCCATTTAATCTTTTACTTAATCCTTTTATACATAAATTCTTAAGTACTTCATATGAATTATCACTATACTTGGGAATATATCTCTTATTTAAAGGTATTTCTATATCAATCATATCTATTACTTCATTAAGTAAACCAGTATCTAAGACTTCAGTATTAAAAAAACAATCAGTATTTAATTCTACATTATCTTTTCTTAATTTATCTAGGTATTTTAAATAATTTACATCTTCTTTTTTTATAACCCTTAAATCATTTATATATAAAACATTTTTAGTCAAAACTAAACTATTTATTTTTTCATATGTATTTTTATAACTAATATATAATTTATTTACTCCACTTAACTTAGGAAATAATTCTTTACTTTCATATGGTATTACTACTAAAATGTTTTCTTCATATTTTAAAATATCATCTATTTTTAGTTCATTTTTTTCTTTTTTAGTATGTATCTTAAGTAAATTCTTAAAGCCATCATAATTTATAGCATATAGATAAATATCTAAGTTATCTAGTTTAACATTTAAACCAATAATTGGTTTAATATTATTCTTCTTACAACTAAAATAAAAATCTAATACTCCATATAAGTTTTCATCACAGATACCACAAGCAGTAATGTTTTTTTCACGTAAAAAACTAATTAAGTCAGGTATCTTAATTAAGCTTTTTAATAATGTATAATCTGTTGTTACTTTTAGTGGTATATGCATAATCTACTCCCTAGTAATTATTTTATCACAAACTAAATTCAAATTAAAGAAAAAAGATAACATTTTTTCAAACGCTATCTTCATGTATAAATGTTATTATAGAAACTGATAGAAATGTCAATGTTGATAACTTTTTTGTTGCCAGCTGCTCCGCCTCGCACTCTTCCGCGAGCCGCGACAGACATTTTTCTACCATAGTCTACTGCTGTCCTTCTTGCCACTGCATAACTTTTTACCCCGTTTGCCTAGCACCTTCGTCGCTAGACAAACAATATGTCCTAACTTAGTTTACTCGCACAGGGTCACTCATACTTCCTGACCCTGATACATATTTTACCGAAGACAAAAGATTGAAGGACGGACGAACCCCAAAGCTATTAGTCACAAGGTTGTCGTAGACATAGCCATCGCTATCCACACTGAACGCACCATACGTACGGTCGGAACTGCGCGAAATAGTCCATTCGGCAGAACCTAAATATAACCAATTTGTTGTTTTTGCTACTCTATAATCTTTTGTTGCATCACTTTCATTATATCCAACTAGTGTCCATGCACTTGGACTTGCACTATAATAATAATCTGTTACATACATTAATCCTATTTTTGCATCATATGTTGTACTTGATGCATTACTTCCTACTTCATTTTTATATGCTGTTTTAGGTACTGAAGTTTCTATATTGGCATATGAACCTCCTCCAACTTTCCACGTTGTTGTTGCTATTTTATTCTTTAATGTTCCTAAACTTGTTAAATATTCTCCATTTAAATATGTATTTAAACTTGAACTTGACCAGGTGTTAACTTGTGATGAATGCCATTGTTTGGTTCCAACTGATTTTGCCCTTATTACTTTTGTTTGAGCTCCAAATACTCCTATTATTCTAAATAAATTTGCATCTGGACATGTTGTTGCAGCTGAACCTAAGCATATATAATTATTTACACTATCACTTGCTCCTGCATATCTGTATGAATTATCTCCTGCCCCATTTGCTAGGCTAGAATCATGATAGTATAATGAATTTTTCCCTTGAGTTCCTGTATATAACTTTGCAACATGACATGCTAACTTTGATTCATCACAAACCATGTCATATCTAGTCTTATATTTTTGTATCATCAACTTAGCGCTAAAACTTTTTCCTGCATTACCAGCTTGATTTGCATTATAATTTACAAATGTTACTGTTATATTCCACTCTTCTGTTTTACTTGATGTTGTTGTGATTTCTCTATTATCAAATAATGTTATTAATCCACTTTTAGTTGTTATATCAAAACCTTTTATTGATGCACCTTTTCCATCAGTAACCGTTTTATAAGTTAAACCTGTTAAAGCAGTTATTTCATTATTACTACCATCTTTAATAGATAATAAAATTTCTGGTGTATTTGCATCTTGTGTATATGTAAATGTATTATTTGATATATTTAAATACAAATAATAATGTTCTGTTGCTGTATTTGTTTTATTATTTGCTGTAAGCATTGCTTTAGCAAATGTTGTACCTGTTTGGTTACCTTTGCCACTTGCAAAGTTATCTTGATTTAGATTTAAACTTATTGCTGAACCAGCCTCAAAAGTTAATGTATCAACTGTACTTGCATTAATCTTTATGTCGGTTGATTTTCCTTCTCCCGTTTGAGCCATGAAGTATGCAAATGTTGCAGTAACAAGTGTTAATGCTAATGCAATTATACTTGCTATACTTATTATTTTTGTTTTTTGATTCTCCGTAAAACTCTACTCCTTCTTCACAATATCACGCACTGATATTTTATTTTACATATCCATTTTAACCGAAAAAAAAAAAAAAAAGCCCTATATTCGCACAAATGTGCAATTTGAGCTTTTTTCTTTTAATTTTATTTTATTTTTTCAACTATTTCTTTAAAGTTTAATGAGTTACTTGCTTTAACTAAAATATTATCATCTTTACACTTTATTTCATTTATGAAGTTTATAGCATCAGTATTATTGGTAAAATGATAACTATTATCTTTATTAAATCCTTCTTCGATAGCTCCATCATTTATGTAGTCTGAATCTTCTCCAACAGTTATAAGGATATTTATATCTTCATCACTAACTACCTTACCTATTTTTTTATGAAGACTTTTTGTATAATCCCCAAGTTCTCGCATTGTACCTAAAACGGCAATATTTCTTCCAGTTAGGGAACCTAAATATTTTATGGCATAACGCATAGAATCATAATTAGCATTATAAGAATCATCAATAATAGTAATATCATTATTATTTATAATACTCATTCTATTACTACTAAGTTCAAAATTTAATATACCTTTACTTATTTCTTCATTTGTTTCTTTAAAATATTCACCAACGGCTATAGAAGCTAAAGCATTATATATAAAATGTTCTCCGCCAACTGGTACTTTATATGTAAAATTATTACATGTAAATGATGATGAAAATTCATTAGTTTCTAAAATACTAGCCATATAATCTGAATTATTATTAATACCAATAGTTATAATATTATATTTATCTTTATTATTTAAAAACCAAACATGCAATAAATCATTATCATTATTTATAATAATAACTCCATTGGGATTTAATCCTTCTAAAATTTCTAACTTAGCTTTTAAAATATTTTCTCTACTTCCTAAGTTACCTATATGAGCTGTACCTACATTAGTTATAACAGCAACATCAGGTTTAGCAATATTTGTTAAATATGAAATTTCTCCAAGATGGTTCATACCCATTTCAAGTACTAATACTTCATTATCTTCTTCTAGTGATAAAATAGTTAAAGGTAAACCTATATGATTATTTTGATTACCTATTGTTTTATGAGCTTTATATTTTTCTTTTAAAACACTATAAATCATATCTTTAGTACTAGTTTTTCCTGCAGAACCTGTAATAGCAACTACTGGGCTAAAAAACAAACTTCTTTTATATTTAGCAAGTTCCCCTAAAGTTTTTTTAGTATTCCCCACTACTATAATACTTTTATTATTTTTAATTAAGTAATCATTTATTTCATCTGTTATAGTAAAATTTTCAAGTATTGCTATACTAGCTCCTTTATTAAAAGCTTCCATATATAATAAATTACCATCATTTTTATCACCTTTAATACCTATATAACAATCATTATTACTAATCTTTCTTGTATCAATAGTTACTTTATTTATAAAAACTTTTATTTCATTAAAAATAGATAGATACTTAATATTATTATAAATATCTAATGATTTCATTTTCCTCACATCCTTATTTTAATTATATCTTATTTAAACAGTTTTGTATATACCTCATTAAAATTACTAATAGGTATAACTTCTATATTATCTAGTATAACTTTAGGAATATTTACTAAATCTTCAACATTATCTTTAGGCATATACACAACTTTGATATTTTTATTATATGCAACAATTAACTTTTCCTTGAGTCCTCCGATTTTTAAAACACTACCATTTAATGTAAGTTCTCCAGTAAAAGCTATATCACTTGGTATTTTTTTATTTTCTTTTATACTTGCTAAAGATACTCCAATAGCTAAACCTGCACTAGGTCCATCTTTTTTACTTGTAGCATCTATAAAATGTATATGAATATCTTCATTATGAAAACTATATTTATATTTACTTTTAAGCATAGTTAAAACAACTTTAACACTTTCTTTTAAAATATCTCCAGCATTACCTGTTATTGTTAAATCTCCACTACCTTTACATGTTACAACTTCTAATTTAGATAAAATACCTCCATTATTAGCAACTGCTAAGGTATTTGCAACACCTACTTCATCAATTGTTAATGTATCTTTATTATATTTTGGAGCACCAAGTAGCTTAATTACTCTTTCTTCATTTAATATTTTTACATTATTTATAGTAATCTTTCTAGCTAAAGAAGATAGAACTCTTTCTAAATCTCTAACACCAGCTTCTAAAGTATAGTTATTTATTATAAAATATAATAACTCATCACTAAATTTTATTTTATTATCATATACCATATTTTCATATAATATATTTGGTAATATATATTCTTTAGCAATATCTTTTTTTTCAAAAACAGTATAACTATTTAATTCAATTAATTCTACTCTATCTAATATTGGAGTTGGAATATCATTAATATTGTTAGCTGTTAAAATAAATAGTACGCCACTTAAATCAAATGGTTCTTCAATATAATTATCTACAAAACATTTATTTTGATTAACATCTAATATTTCTAATAATGTTGCTGCTGGGTCTCCTTTATAATCTTTAACCATTTTATCTACTTCATCAATTAAAATTAGGGGATTATTACTGCCACATTTATAAAGTCCTTGAATGATTTTACCTGGTGATGATGCAAGATATGTTCTTCTTGTACCCACAAGTTCAGTAGCATCATTTAAACCACCAACGCTTATTTTATAAAAATCTCTATTTAAAGCATTAGCAATTGACATTGCTATAGTAGTTTTACCTACACCTGGAGGACCTACTAAACATATAATTGGACTTTTGATATTTCTATTTAAATTTTTTATTGCTACAAATTCACTAATACGTTCTTTTATTTTGTCCATACCAAAATGAGATTTATTAAGTTCTTTATAAACTAAATCAAAATTACTTGTTTCTTTTTTAGATTTATTCCATGGTAAATTAAGTACCCAATCTAAGTAATTATGCATAACACTTACTTCTGGTGATACTTCATTCATTATTTCATATTTATCTATTTCATGAGAAAAATGCATTTTAGTTTTCTTATCAATTTTTAACTTATCTAACACTTCTCTAAAGTTATGTACTTCTTCATTTTTCCATGAATCTTCACCTAATTCATGTTTTATAGCTTTAACTTTTTCTTTTAAAATATATTCTCTTTGATCTTTTTGTAGTGATTCATCAACTAATTCTTCAATTTCATTATCTATTTCAACACTTTTTATTTCTTCATTCATGTCTTTAATTAAAGATTTAGCTCTTTTAATAGGATTAATTTCTTGCATATATTCTAGTTTCTTACTAGTATTAAATGGTAAAAATGATGTAATAGCATCAGTTATTTTATTTAAATCTTTATTATTACTAACAAAATTTAAGATATCATTAGAAATACTTTTAGATATATTTATATATTTTTTTAGAACTTCAACTAATTTTTTTAATATAGCATTTTCTTCTTCAACATTTAATGATGGTAAGTCTATGTACATGACTTCACTATATAAAATATCATTATTTACTTCTTGGTAGTATTTATTTACTGCTACTCTTTTTAAACCTCTAAGTTTTACTTCAATAACTCCATCATTATCAATTTTATTTTTTATACGAGCAATAACACCGACTTTAGGTAAATCATCAACACTTGGGTCTTCTTCTAGGGCATCTATCGGAGCAATAACTAAAATTTCTCCTTTAAAATTATATTCAGCCTCATTAATCGCTTTGCCACTAATTACATTGTTTAGTTCAAGTTTAATTTCTTGATTAGGAAGGATAACTAAATTTTTAAGTAAAATAACTGGTATATTAAACATTTTTCAAGTACACCTCCCAAACTCAAAATTTATTATACATTCTAAAAACTAAATTGTAAAGTAAAATCACACTAATTTTTATTATTCATAAAATATATTGTGAATATAAAGGAGCGATTATGATTAATTGGTATATAAATTTAGCTTATCCAGTGCAAGCTTTAATAGCAACAATTTTTACCTGGGCTATAACTTCATCAGGGGCAGCGATTGTTTTTTTGTTTAAAAAAATAAATAAAACTACTATGGATGCCATGCTTGGTTTATCTGCAGGAGTTATGCTTGCTGCTACATTTTGGAGTTTATTATCTCCAGCTTTAGAAATGGCTGAAAATCTAAATCTAACCTCTTGGATAATAGTATCAGTTGGGGTTTTACTTGGAGGTCTTCTTCTATTTACTGGAGATAAAATATTTGATAAATTAACTAAAAAGAAAACTAATTCTCATAGTATAAAACGTAGTTTAATGTTGATTTTCTCAATTACTTTACATAATATTCCAGAAGGTATGGCTATCGGGGTGGCTTTTGGGTCAATTGCATATAACTTAAATGGTGCAACCCTTACTTCAGCAGTGATGTTGGCAATTGGTATTGGAATTCAAAATTTTCCGGAAGGCTCAGCAGTTTCTCTACCTTTAAGACGAGAAGGAATGAGTAGAACAAAATCATTTTTCTTTGGGGCTTTAAGTGGTATTGTTGAACCGATATCTGCAGTAATTGGAGCAATACTTGTATTAAAAGTTCAAATTCTATTACCTATACTACTTTCTTTTGCAGGTGGAGCAATGATTTATGTTGTAGTGCAAGAACTTATTCCTGAAAGTCAAACAAATAAGAAAAAAGATTTAATGGCATTATTTACCATCCTTGGTTTTCTAATTATGATGATATTTGACGTTGCTTTAGGATAACAAAAGAAGAACTTTATTTCAGTTCTTCTTTTAGTTTTTCAGGTATATCTTCTAAGGACGCTATTATACATATATTTTTACCCAACTGTCAACCATACACAAATTGACAGTTTGTAACGTTAATTATTAGAAAAAATTTAGAAAAGGCTTTATATTTTTTATTGTATTTTTTTTGAAATAATGAGATAATCTACTTGAGGTGGGTTTTTGTGATAGGTAAAGTTTTAAGAGAAATACGGGTTAAAAACAATTTGAAACAAACCGAGTTAGCAAAGAAAGTTGGTTTTGCTAAAAATACTATTTCTCAATATGAACTTGGTAAAAGAAAAGTTGAATTTGATAAGGTTGAAAAAATAGCTAGAGCTTGTGGGTATAGAATAATTTTTTTTAATGACACAACAGAAGAAGTTATACCTCTTGATATAAAATAAAGTATATTTTAATAAATTACTCATATATATTACTAGGTGATTTATTTTGAAAAATTTATTAAAATATTTAGGTTATTATACAATTTTTTTAATACTACTTTTATTTATTACAAGTATTTTAAATTTAGTTGGAGTTAATTCAACAATTACTAATTTATTAATATTTTTATTTAATATTAGTTTATTCTTTATATTTGGCTTTAAAAATGGAAAAATTGCCACAAAAAAAGGATATTTTGCCGGCTTAAAAGTTGGAGGATTATTTTTATTATTATTAATAATTATTAATTTATTTACTAATAAAAATATATTTAGAATAAGTACTTTAATTTATTATTTAGTTTTAGTTTTAGCTAGTGTTTCTGGTGGTATGTTAGGTATAAATAAAAAAGAAGAAAAATAGAAGGTTTAAAAGGCCTTCTATTTTAAATCAATAAATACATATTTACCATCATCATATTTTACATAAGATTCTTCATTATAATATTCTTTAGTGACTTCATTTACTGGTTTATCTAAATAATTTAATTCATATAATTTTTTTAAAGTTATATTTTCATCTTTTTGACATTTTTTATCATTTATACATTTTTTAGCTTGTTCTATAATAGCTTTACTTTCTACAAGTAAAACTTTTTCATTATGATTACTTACTATTTTATATGTTGTAATTCCACAGATTAAACCTAGAGAGATTACAATCGAAGAAACTAAACAAATCTTACTAATCTTGTCCATAATAATCTTTTACAAATTCATCCCTATATTCTTGAATTGTTCCCTTCTTGATATTTTCTCTAATATTTTTCATGATTTGGTGTAAGAAATAAATATTATGGATTGATAAAAGTCTTGCTCCGAAAGTTTCATTAGCAGTAATTAAATGTCTTATGTATGCTTTTGTGTAGTTTCTACATGCATAACAATCACATTCATCAACTGGAGTAAAATCTTCTTTATACTTACTATTTTTGATATTTATCTTGCCGTGTTTAGTATAAGCGTGTCCATGTCTTGCTAGTCTTGTTGGGCTTACACAATCAAAAATATCTATTCCACGCATAGAGTTTTCAATTAAATCTATTGGGTCACCAACTCCCATTAAATAGCGAAGTTTATTATCAGGTAGATATGGAGTTGAATATTCAACCATTTTATACATGGTTGGTTTATCTTCACCGACTGATGTACCACCAACAGAGTAGCCATCAAAATTCATTTTAACAAGCTCTTCAGCAGAGTGACGTCTTAAATCTGGATATTCTCCTCCTTGAACAATACCAAATAATAATTGGTCATTATCTTGTTTTACAGCTTTACCTCTTTTAGCCCATCTTAAAGTTCTTTCAACACTTTTTTCCATATATTCATGAGTACTTGGCCATTTAACACATTCATCAAAACTCATCATAATATCACTACC
>ERZ827168.4174-NODE-4174-length-13591-cov-4.863106_pt1 | contig 13591 bp, 12 predicted proteins | sample MGYA00519868_ERZ827168 | MGnify/ENA primary metagenome ERZ827168 (study PRJEB31778, sample SAMEA3449271) | human gut metagenome | biome: human gut; feature: human-associated habitat; material: faeces | place: United Kingdom | collected 2010/2012 ...
GCTGAAATTGGAGGCCGTGACCGTCCGCGAGGACCGTCTCGTCCCCGCCGATTTCGTCGTGGCGCACGACGCGTTCGAGGTGAGCAAGGCTGTCCGCTTCGACTACGCTTCGGCTCCGAGCAAGGCCATGAAGGTGGTCGAGAGCGACGATGCGATAACGGTCACGGGCGGCAAGGCGTCGCTGGTATTCGACAAGCGCAAAGGCATAGTAACATCTTACAAATACGCCAACCGCGAGATCCTCGCCGACGGCTTCGGTCTGCGTCCCAACTTCTGGCGCGCGCCCACCGACAACGACTTCGGCAACGGAGCCCCCGCGCGCTGCGAGGCATGGCGCACGGCAAGCAATGATTTCAAGGCCCGCGCGACGGTGACGGACGGTGCGAACGGCGCGACCGTGAAGGTCGTCTACACCCTGCCTTACGGCGCGACGCTCAATGTGGATTACATACTCAATTCGGCGGGTCACCTCACCGTGAAGAGCGGTTTTGAGGGTGGCAAGGGCGACAAACTGCCCGAGCTGCCACGACTGGGAGTGCGTTTCCGTCTGCCGCGCGGTATGGAGAGCTTCAGCTACTACGGCCGCGGACCCGAGGAGAACTATTGGGATCGCAACAACGGTACGTTGCAGGGACTCTACACCACCACGGCCACGGCCGAGAACTATCCCTACGTGCGTCCGCAGGAGACGGGACACCACACCGACACCGAGTGGATACGCTTCAGGAATCTGGAACTCGTGGCCGACGGCAAGATGGAGTTCAACATCCTGCCCAATGCCATCGAGGAGTACGATCCCGCCACCGCCACCAAGCGCGACTGGCAGTGGCGCCGTTTCTTCGAGGGCGATACCGACACGCAGGGCGGACGCCGGCAGATGCACATTAACGATATCGACACGGCGGCCAACGACTTTATAGAGGTATGTCTCGATTATCGCCAGACGGGCGTGGGCGGCTACGACAGCTGGGGTTCGCGCCCCGAGGCGTCGTGCACGCTGCGCAGCGACGGCAACTACGAATGGGGCTTCACCATTCTGCCGAAATGACGAATGCGATCGGGCGCCTCTGCGGGGGTGCCCGATGTCGTTTGTGCTTGCGAATAAGCGGTTCCGCCCGTTTTTTTGCCGCGTTTTTTTGCAGAACAAAAAAATATTCCTACTTTTGTGCACTCTTTGAGAGTAGCAGCCCGGATGGCGGAATCGGTAGACGCGCTGGTCTCAAACACCAGTAGGTTCACCCCTGTGCCGGTTCGACCCCGGCTCCGGGTACTGTCAGAAAAATTCCAAATGATTCGTCATTTGGGATTTTTGTTTTACTCGTTATCTCCGCTTTGTCCGTAAAATCAAGTCTGCATGCGATCACCCGCGGGCCGCATTTGTAAATCCGATCTTCTTCCGAACTGCGTTGGGACAGCGAGAGCAATCGTGCCTGCACAGATTGCACGGTTGCCAAGACAGAACTTTATCCCGCAATCCTCCCTCGGAGAGGGATGTCGGTCGCTGCGGCGCCGAACGGGATTTGTTTGAAATATAAAGCCGAGTTCGGTGTGTCGATTAGACCTTTTTTAGTTGGAATGACAAGATGGGTTTCGTATTTTTGTCAGGCAATAAATGAATTAAGATATATATTATGAAAATAACTCATTGTTTGGTCTTTGTAGCCTTGGCGTCTATGTTGGCGGCTTGCAACTGCGGGCCGAATCGGGCCTTTGCAGAGAAGGATCCGATAGATTATGTAAATCCTTACGTGGGAAACATCAGTCACTTGCTGGTGCCTGCCTTTCCTACGGTACAGTTGCCCAACAGCATGCTGCGCGTCTATCCCGAGCGCTCGGACTATACGTCCGAACATGTGAACGGACTGCCATTGATTGTGACCAATCACCGCGAACGCTCTGCGTTCAACCTCACGCCCTTTCAGGGTAAGGAGCTGAAGCCCGTGGTGGCATATAATTACGACAACGAGCGCCTGACTCCCTATTCATATAGTGTGATGCTGGACGACAACCGCATGACGGTGGATTATGCGCTTTCCCACCAGTCGGCCATTTACCGTATCGGATATGAAGAGGGCAAGCCCGCATACATTCTGGTGAACACCCGCAACGGTGCCATACGTACGGGCGACGGCTTTATCAGCGGATACCAGAAGTTGAGCGACAACACCAACGTCTACCTCTATATCGAGAGTCGGGAGAAACCGACGGAAACGGGTATTCTGAATGCGGGTGCGATAGATTGCACGCGACAGCAGGCAGAGGGCGCGAATGCCTGCGCCGTGTGGCGCTTTGCCGACGGCACCCGCAGTGTAAGCCTGCGCTACGGCATCTCCTTTATCAGCGAGGAACAGGCGGAAAAGAATCTGCGCCGCGAACAGACGGATTATGATGTGGAAGCGCTGGCTGCCAAGGGACGGCAGGTGTGGAATGAGGCTTTGAGTGCCATTCGGGTGCAGGGCGGAACGGAGGATGACAAGATTGTGCTCTACTCTTCGCTCTACCGCACTTTCGAACGCCCCATCTGCATGAGCGAGGACGGACGCTATTTCAGTGCATTCGACGGCAAGGTACACGACGATGAAGGCGTTCCCTTCTATACCGACGACTGGATCTGGGACACTTACCGCGCTGCCCACCCCCTGCGCCTGCTCATCAATCGGCAGAAGGAGGAAGACATCATCGCATCTTACCTGCGCATGGCGGAGCAGATGGGCAACATGTGGATGCCGACCTTCCCCGAGGTGACGGGCGATACACGCCGCATGAACTCCAACCATGCCGTGGCCACAGTGGCCGACGCCGCGGCCAAAGGCCTGCGGTTAGACCTGGCAAAGGCGTACGAAGCCTGCCGCAGGGGCATCGAGGAGAAGACCCTGGCACCTTGGTCGGGCGTGGCGGCAGGATGGCTTGACGACTTCTACAAGAAAAACGGATACATTCCCGCGCTTCGACCCGACGAGAAGGAGACCGACCCCAATGTGCATTCGTTCGAGAAACGTCAGCCGATTGCCGTTACGCTGGGAACATCCTATGACCAGTGGTGCCTGTCGCGCATTGCCGATATGCTGGGCAGGAAGGAGGAAGCTGCGTATTATCTGGAGTGCGCGCACAACTATCGCAACGTATACAATGCCGAGACGGGTTTCTTCCATCCTAAGGACAAGGACGGCAAATGGATCGAGCCGTTCGATTACAGCTTCTCGGGCGGAATGGGTGCCCGCGAATACTACGGCGAGAATAACGGCTGGGTCTATCGCTGGGATGTTCCCCATAACGTGGCCGACCTCATCAGCCTGATGGGTGGCAACGAACGGTTCGTAGCCAATCTCGACCGCACGTTCACGGAGCCGTTGGGGCGCAGCAAATACCAGTTCTATGCCAAGCTGCCCGATCATACGGGTAACGTGGGCCAGTTTTCGATGGCGAACGAACCCTCTTTGCATGTCCCTTATTTGTATAACTACGCAGGACAGCCGTGGAAGACGCAGAAGCGCATCCGCCAGATGCTGAAGACATGGTTCCGCAACGATTTGATGGGTATCCCTGGCGATGAGGACGGCGGCGGCATGACTTCGTTCGTGGTATTCTCATCTTTGGGATTCTATCCCGTGACCCCGGGATTCCCTGCCTACAACATCGGCAGTCCGCTGTTTACGGATGCAAAGATTGAATTGGGCAACGGTAAGGTGTTCGAGATCGAGGCGCAGGGGGCATCGGATGAAAACAAATACATACAGTCGGCTACGTTGAATGGTCGGACGTGGAACAAGCCCTGGTTCAGCCACGATGACATAAAGGACGGTGGAAAATTGGTATTGGTGATGGGCAATATGCCCAACAAGGAGTGGGGCAGTGCGAGCGACGCGGTGCCGCCTTCGGCCGATCGGCAGTAAAGAGCAGGTCGGGCATAATATATTGACTCTGTTGCCGACCGTTTCTCCGCAGACTGCCGCCCGAAAGCGTAATATCTGCGGCCCCGAGGAATAATCGTTCGGCGCATCGGCGTAAAAAAGCGGCCGCCCCGAATATGCAGGGGCGGCCGCTTTGTAAATTAGTCTGCCGTGCGGTTTAGTCGAGCAGCTCGGCGATCTTTTTCTGCAACTCCGCGCAACCCCTCGGCTCACTGCATTATTGGTGGAATATTTTCGCGACGATCGTCCACTTGCCGTCGATCTTCACCAGCGAATGAAAATCGGTGAACGACAGACCGTGCCAGTTTTCCAGCACGACGCGCACCGTCGCGGCCGTGCCGACCACCTCCGTGACGTCCACTTCGGCTTTAGTTTCGGCATCGGCTCCGAGCTGTCCGATGGCGGCATAAAGATTCTCGATGCTTCCTGCCGACAATTCGCCGTTGAGATAGCCGTACATGACGGCATCCTTGTGAAATGCCTTCTTGGTAAGTTCCACATCGCCCGCAGCGCAGCCGTTCACGTACTGCATGACGACCTCCTTGATTTTCCTATAATCCCCGATCATTGTCTTGTCCTCCCTGAATTTTAATTGAGTTATTATTTTTGAATCGTATTCGAGTTCTGGTTGTAGGCTTTGGCCACGCAGCGCCACTCGTCGTCGATTTTCAGCAGCAATAAGTAATCCGTGAAGTCGATGCGGCCGCCCCAGCCCTCTTCGAGTACGCGGACGACGGCCAGCGTCTCTTCGACCGCCACCACGTCGATGCGCGCCTTGAACCGATCGCCCGCTGCGACCGAATCGACATTGCGGTAGAACTGTTCTATGCTTCCGTGCTCCAGCTTCCCGTCCAGATAACCGAACAGAACGGCCTCGTCGGTGAACAGCTCCCTTGCGTGGCGGCTGTCGCCCTCGGCGACGCTCCGTACGAATTTCATGGCGGCGGCTTCCACCGCTTTGTATTCCTCGATGCTTGCTCTCATGATTTTGTGATTTAGGTTTTCAATTCTGCGGCAAAGTTAGAGGGTAGTGCATGATTGTGCAAGTACCGAAAAATTATTCATATACCGAAAATTTATTCGGTATACCGCCCGTTAGGCGCGTTATGCGTATCTTTGTCGGGTAAAGAGAAGGATTATGTACGAAAGAAAGATACCTGTCGATTTGAGCTGCCCGTTGAGGCTCACGATGAGCCTGATCGACTCCAAATGGAAATCCTGCATTCTGGACGAGTTGCGCGAGGCGCCCATGCGGCCGAGCGAGCTGCACAAAGCACTGCCCGAGGCTACGCCGCGCGTGCTCGATCTGCAATTGAAAGAGTTGGTGGACGACGGTCTGGTCGCGAAAACCATCTATCCCGAACTGCCGCCGCGCTCGGAATACTCCATCACGCAGCTGGGGCGGCCGCTGCTCCCCATTCCGGATGCCATGATCGCATGGGGCGAGGCCAACGAAGAGCTGTTCGAGAAGAAATATGCCCGATCGTAGCCGAGCGCCCGCATTTCATTCCCGTCGCAGCTTTATTCCGCCTCGCTTTTTAGTTTGGGATTGTTCTTGTGGCGCTTGCCGTCGCGGGCGTTCTTTTTTGCGAAGTTGGCCTCTATGGCTGCGGTGAGGTCGACCCCCGTCTGGTTGGCCAGACACACCAGCACCCACAGCACGTCGGCCATCTCGTCGGCGAGATCGTCTTTCTCGCCCGCCTTGAATGACTGGTCGCCGTAACGGCGCGCCATCACCCGCGCCAGTTCTCCCACCTCCTCGGTGAGTACGGCCATGTTGGTCAGTTCGTTGAAGTAGCGTACCCCCACGTCGCGGATCCACTCGTCTACCCGCCTCTGCAATTCGTCTATTTCCATGTCAGATTAAATTCGGTCCCCGAAAGGTAGTCAAAAATTTCGGGATCGCGAGTGACGGCGGAAGCGATTATTTCGTACTTTTGTAAAATTGAAAATAATTCGGACATGAAGAAAATCGGCTTTTTACGGGTTGCGGCCTGCGTGTCGGCCGCAGCGGTTCTGGGCGGCTGCTTCGGCAAGGCGGCCGACGGCGGCGACGGCGCATTGACCCAGGTGACGTTCGATCGGGTGACGCTGGAGGATGATTTCTGGCTCCCTCGCCTGCGCACGCAGAAACGCACGCTGGTGCCCTTCGCGCTGGACAAGACGGAACCTGCGGTGGAGAATCTGCGCCGCACGGGTGCTTTCCTGCGGGGCGAGAAGTGCGAGCTGCCGTTCGTACACCGCTACATATCGTCCGATCTGTATAAGGTGATGGAGGGCGCGGCCTATCTGCTGACCGTGGAACCCGATGCGGAGCTGGAGCGCCGCATGGACGACATAATAGACATCATAGCCGAGGCGCAGCAGGCGGACGGCTACCTGTACGAGTCGCACATCACGGGCGTGGCGAAGAACCAGGGCTGCGATCCGTTCGGCGGCGGAGGCATGGGCGACAAACCCTATTCGTGGGTGCTGCACAGCCACGAGCTTTACGACATGGGTCACATGTACGAGGGCGCCGTGGCCTACTATCGGGCTACGGGCAAGCGCAAGTGGCTCGACGTGGCGGAGAAGAACGCGCGGCACATAGCGCGCGTATTCTTCGAGGGCGATCCCGCCTACAACGGCGGCAAGCCCGTGAACCAAGCGCCCGGGCACCAGGAGCTGGAGCTCGCGCTGGTGAAGATGTTCCGCGTGACGGGCGATTCGCTCTATCTCGACATGGCCAAACGGTTCCTCGACATCCGCGGCGTGACGTTCCGTCCCGAGGGGCGCGGCGTCATGGCGCCCGAGTATGCGCAGCAGCACCTGCCCGTGCGCGAGCAGCGTGAGGCGGTGGGGCATGCCGTACGTGCCGCCTACATGTACTCGGCCATGGCCGACGTGGCGGCCGCCACGGGCGATTCTACGCTGATGCCCGCGCTGGAGTCGATATGGCACGACATCGTGGATCGTAAGATGCACATCACGGGCGGCCTCGGCGCCGTACCCGGCATAGAGGGCTTCGGCCCCGCATACGTGCTGCCCAACAAGAATACCTACGACGAGACGTGCGCCGCCGTGGGCAGCGTGATGTTCAACTATCGCATGTTCCTGCTCACGCGCGACGCCAAATACGTCGACGTGGCCGAAGCGGCGCTGTACAACAACGTGCTGGCGGGAGTGAATATGGACGGAAACAGGTTCTTTTACGTCAATCCTCTGGAGACCGACGGCCGCAAGGCGTTCAACCACGGCCGCAAGGGGCGTTCGCCGTGGTTCGACACGGCCTGCTGTCCCTCGAACATGGCGCGTCTGATCCCGCAGGTGCCGGGCATGATATGGTCCTACGACGCCGACGACGTATATTGCTCGCTCTATGCGGGCAGTTCGGCGGTCCTGCCTCTGGCGGGCGGCGAGGTACGGTTCACGGAGCGCACGGCCTATCCGTTCGACGGCGAGGTGTCGATCGAGGTGGCTCCCGAGGTCGACGGCGAGCAGTTCACCTTGTGGCTGCGTATCCCCACGTGGTGCTCGGATCGGGGCTTCGTGGCGGGCAAACTTTACAGCTATGCCGACGGCCTGCATCCCAAGGCCGAGGTGCGGGTGAACGGCAAACGCGTGCGCGCACGCGCCGACCGCGGGTTCGTTCCCGTGCGCCGCGAGTGGCATGCGGGCGACAAAGTTACGTTGTCGCTGCCTATGCCCGTGCGTTACAACGTGGCCGACAGCCGAGTGGAGGCCGATACCGATCGGGTGTGCTTCACCCGCGGCCCTCTGGTCTACTGCGCCGAGGCGGTCGACAACGAACACAACATAGGACGTTACTATCTGACGCATATGGGGGCTGAATGCGAGGTGTGCGCCATCGACGGCGGCATTCTCGGCGGCATCCCCTCGGTGAGGGTCGATGCAGTAGCGGCGCTGGCCGACGGCGACGAGGAAGCGCAGCTTAGGCTCGTGCCCTATTATGCGTGGAACAACCGCGGCGACGGCGCGATGAACGTGTGGTTCGCCCGCAGCGCCGCCACGGCGCGCGAGTCGTCGGCCGCGACGGTGGGGAACATAGCCGACGTGCGTGCTTCGTTCACATATTCGGATGACGACGAGTATGCCGTGGCCGACGGCAAGGTTCCCGCCGATTCCCACGACACCTCCGTTCCGCGCTGGACGAGCTGGCCCGAGCGGGGCAAGGAGCAGACAGTGGAACTCGTGCTGAAGAAAAGCATGCCCGTGGAGAGCGTGTCGGTATACTGGTATAACGACGACGGCGGAGTGAAGCTGCCCGCGTCGTGGCGGGCGGAGTATCGCGCCGACGGCGTGTGGCACGAGTTCAAACCTTATGTCACCGACAGTTTCGGCGTGGCGGCCGACCGCTTCAACATGGTGCACCCGTCGGAGGATATCACGGCCGACGCCCTGCGGATAATAGTGGTTCCGCGCGACGATGCCGCAGCGGGCATTCTCGAAGCCGAGGTCAATTAAACTCGGAACGATCTGGGGGGGGCCGTTTGCGGCTCTTCGGAGCCGCGCGAGCCGTAGCCTCGCCCTTGCGGAAAGCCGAAAGAGGATAATATTAAACTTGGATATGATTGAAAAAGGATTGAAATACGAGAGCGTCGCGACGGTAGGCGACGGGAATACCGCCGCCGCGATGGGTTCGGGCGACATGCCCGTGTTCGCCACTCCCGCCATGGCGGCGCTGATGGAGAATGCGGCCATGAAGGCCGTGGAGGGCGCTTTGCCCGAGGGTGCCGCGACGGTGGGCACCGCTATAAGCATCTCGCACGTGAAGGCTTCGCCCGTGGGGGCGAGGATCGCAGCCTCGGCCGAACTCGTGGAGGTCGACGGCCGCCGTCTGGTGTTCGCCGTGCGCGCGTGGGATGAGTGCGGAACGATAGGCGAGGGGAGTCACACCCGCTTCGTCGTCGACCGCGAACGTTTCATGGGCAAGTTGTAAGGTCCGCAGCCTTCGGGGAACGCGAACGAGTGAGGAACGAGTTGCGGGCCTCCGCGGGGCGAGGCTGCGGCCCGCACGGCCCAAAGAGCCGCAACAATCACCGTTTCGCTTTTCTCGCTATCCGCTGACGTATTCGGCTGAGCGACTCGGGCGCTATCCCGATGAACGAGGCTATGATCTTCATCGGTACGCGGTTGAGTATGTCGCGATACTCGGCGAGCAGATTCAGATACCGCTGCTCGGGCGTTAGGGTGTAGGTGGCCAGCAGCCGTTCGTACGTGGTGATGAACAGTTCCTCGCTCATCCGTCGTCCGAGGCGCTGCGTAGACATATTCTTTTCCATGAATTCGTCGAACTGCCTGCGGGTGATGGTGTAGATCACGCAGTTCTCCAATGCCTTGATATCCACTATCGGCGATCGGCTTTGCAGGAACGACGAGTAATCCACGGCGAAATCATCCTCGAATCCGAATCCCACGGTGTGTATGCCGCCGTCGGAGTCGGCGAACATGTATTGCACACCTCCCGTCTCGATATACCCCAGCCGTGCGCTCCCGTCGCCCGTGCGGCAGAAAAATTCGCGTCTTTTGTATTCGTGCCGCTCGCCGTGCCGCAGACAGAAATCCCTGAACGGACCGTAATCTATCCGATCGATGTATGTGTTGATATGTTTCATTAAAAACTTAACCCAAGTTAATGATATTTTTACGAGGGGGGGGGTGTTTTTGTACAAAAATAACTAATAAAGGTCAAAATGAAACATTTTTACGCGATTATTTTTGCCGCTGCCGCATGCGTGTCGTTGTCGTCGTGTGCTGCGGTGAGCATGATAAAGGATGCCACCACGGTTTACGAAGCGGCCGCCGAGCTTAACGACGGAACCATGATCGAGGGCCGTATTCACGGCGGAAATTTTGCGAGCGGCGCCAAGAAGGTCGCCATCAAGTCCGACAAGACCCGATACAAGCTCGCGAGCAAGGATATAGCGGTGCTCTACTTGTGGCGCAAGGACTATCCCGACCGCAAGAACGCGTTGGTCTACCGTCCCTACAAATATACCTACAAGTGGCGCGGCACGACTCGCAGCCGCGACATGAAGGCGGCATGGATGAGCATCGAGGCGTCGGGCGAGGACCTGCTCATCTGCGGCCGCGGCAAGTGGTACGGCGTGGATAAGAAGGGCGGCGCGCTGGTGATTACCTACGACCGCGATTACGGCATCCAGTACGTGGCGATCAAGTCGGGCGCCGAGTCGATGGAGTACATAGGTTCGAGCCGCACGAGCGAGAAGAACATGCGTGCGCGTCTGCTGGAGTATCTGATCGACGACCCCATACTTTGCGAGAAACTGGAGAGCGGCGAGGTCAAGGCCACCGATTTCGACGACGTGGCCGACAAGTATAATCCCGTAAACAGATAGATGCCATGTTGCGCAAAACGATCGCCATGGCGGCCGTGTTCGTTACGGTGCTCGCTGCGGGCGCCTCGGCTCAGGAGGACGGTTCGCCTCGGTACAGCTTCTACACGGCCATCGAGACGGGTTACGAGTTCTTCGCGAAGACCTACCGCCACTCGGGCCACTGCATCGATTTCAACAGCCGATACTATTTCGGCGACAGGGTTTACGGCGCCTTCCTGCTGCACGGCGGATTCTATTCGGGCGGAAGGCGGGCAAGTTACGAATCGGGCGGAACGGTTCGCGAGACACGCCTGCGCAACGAGCTGAACGAATGGATGGCGGCCGTCGGCGCGGGACTCGATCTCTATCGAAGCACTACGGGCCGTTCGGCGGTATACCTTACGGGTACGGTCGGCTACGGGCAGAATACCGAGGAAAAAGAGGTGCTCGCGGCGGGATCGGAGAGCCGTTTCGACCGCAAACACAAGGGCTTTGCGGCAGCAATCTCTTCGGGCTACGACTTCAAACCTGCCGGATGGTTTATTTTCGGCGCTGCGGTGAACGGATATTACATAGGCGATAGGGTGAACTTCGCGGCGAACGTCAGACTGGGACTGGTGTTCTGATCGGGTTGCCGTCGCACGCTCGGTCGTTCGGTGAGTTTGTGGAGAGGGCGGAGTGCTAAGAGTCAAATAGTTGATGCAAAATTTTGCGTATTGATTTTTTTGCATTACTTTTGTGCCGCTTACGAGCGAATGATTGAGCTATGGTGTAATGGCAACACAGCAGATTTTGGTTCTGTTATTCCAAGTTCGAGTCTTGGTAGCTCAACCTAAGAGAAGAGGCTTTGCGAAAGGCCTCTTTTTTGTCGTTTGCATATGACATATTTTTCCTAATTTTACGGCATTATTAGTATAGTACTATGGAATTTCGTAAGGCGACATGCGCCGATATCGACACGATTGTCGGTATCGTCGAGGGCGGCCGTGAGCGGCTGCGCATGCAGTGCATCGACCAGTGGCAGAGAGGATATCCCAATCGCGGCAGCATCGAGGCCGACGTGGCGGCCGAGGTCGGCATGGTTCTGTGCGACGGCGGCCGTGTGGCGGCCTACGGCGCGGTGATCTTCACGGGCGAGCCCGCCTACGACGCGATTACGGGCGGCAGGTGGCTTACCGACGGTCGGTATGCGGTGGTGCACCGTCTGTGCGTGGCCGCAGATCGGCTGCATAGCGGCTGCGGCGCCGAGTTCATGCGCAATGCCGAACGGATGGCGGGCGAGCGCGTGGCGAGCATGCGCATCGACACCCATCCCGACAATGTGGTCATGCAGCGTCTGGTGCGGCGTCGGGGCTTCACCTTCTGCGGCGACGTGGTAATCGAGAGCCGACGTCTGGCCTACGAGAAGATTTTACGGCCGTCGGCGGCGGAATAACCGTCGCGCGGGGCGTTAATGTCGCGAAAAATCGTTAACTTCGCACAAATATTAACCTGAATACCGTTATGAAGAAAACCTTTGTTTGCGCCGTGCTGCTCGTGGCGGGCATCTTCGGCGCCTCGGCGCAGAATAATAAGAACGGCGGCATCAGCGACCAGATGCTGGAGAGCATCCGCCGCGGATACGCCGCGACTCCCGAACAGAAGGCCGTGAAAAACGCCCTGGCCTCCAATTCCATCGCCGCCTTGGCCGTCAATTCCGAGAATCTGGCCATGTGCGACACCCACTTCTCGCACCGCGTTGCGACGCGTGGCATCACCAACCAGAAATCGTCGGGCCGCTGCTGGCTCTTCACGGGCCTGAACGTGCTGCGCTCGAAGATGATACAGAAATACGACCTGCCCGAGTTCGAGTTTTCGCAGAACTACTGTTCGTTCTACGATCTTCTGGAGAAATCGAATCTCTTCCTTCAGGCCGTGATCGACACCCGCGATGCGGGGCTGGAGGATCGCAAGGTCGACTGGCTCATGAAGAACCCCATCGGCGACGGTGGACAGTTCACGGGTGTGTCGAACCTCATCATGAAGTACGGCGTGGTGCCCAAGTCGGCGATGCCCGAGACCTACCAGAGCGACAACACGAGCGGCATGACCTCGATCCTGAAGCAGAAGCTGCGCGAATATGCCCTGGAACTGCGCGCCATGAAGCCTGCCGAGACGCAGAAGCGCAAGACCGAGATGCTGACCGAGATCTACCGCATTCTGGTCGAGTGTCTGGGCGTTCCCCCGACCGAGTTCGAGTGGACGCGCTACGACAAGTCGGGCAATGCGGTGAGCACGAAATCGTATACCCCCAAGAGCTTCTACGAAGAGTACATAGGCGAGGATCTGGAGCACAACTATGTGATGATAATGAACGACCCTTCGCGCGAATACGGCAAGGTGTACGAGATCGAGTACGACCGTCATGTCTACGACGGCGAAAACTGGCTCTACATCAATCTGCCGATCGAGCGGGTGAAGGAGATCGCCATAGCCTCGATAAAGGACAACACCGCCATGTACTTCTCGTGCGACGTGGGCAAGTTCATGGACCGCACGAAAGGCACGCTCGATTTGAAGAATTTCGACTACGAATCGTTGTTCGCCACCTCATTCCCGATGAACAAGCGCGAGCGCATACAGACCTTCACCAGCGGATCGTCGCACGCCATGACCCTCATCGCCGTCGATCTGGACGGGGCCGAGAAGCCCAAGAAGTGGATGGTGGAGAACAGCTGGGGCGCTGCGTCGGGTTATCAGGGATGCCTTATCATGACCGACGAGTGGTTCGACGAGTACATGTTCCGTCTGGTTGCGGAGCGCAAATACGTGCCCGAGGATGTGCTCAAGATGCTCGACCAGAAGCCGACGCTTCTGCCTGCGTGGGATCCCATGTTCTCGCCCGAGGAGTAACGGACGAGGTTGCAATAACGAACGCTGCGAGACCTTGCGGTCCCGCAGCGTTTTGCTGTTATTCTGCCAACGTATCGAAGAGTCCGATACGTTTTCTGCAAAGCCCGCTTGCGACCTTGCCGAGTTGTTTCACGCGGTCGATGTGGTCCGACAATTCGTCGGGCGCGACTCGAAATTCGGGATCGTATTGCGCTTTGGCGGCAAAATCGTGCAGGCGCCGCAGGGTTTTTGGATGTCGGTACTCGTCCGACTCGAAAAGCAGGGGCAGTTCGCCCGACAACGTGCGCATGCGGTGATGCAATATCCTCACATCGCAAGTCTCGGCCTCGAACCCGTGGTATACGTAGAACAGCGTCCGATAATAATATATTGTCGCTTGTGCCGTCGCGAATGCAGATTCGCGCAGATACCCGTTGTCGAGGCACCTCTCGGCGCAGCCGATCAACCTGT
>ERZ827168.4177-NODE-4177-length-13581-cov-3.554340_pt1 | contig 13581 bp, 9 predicted proteins | sample MGYA00519868_ERZ827168 | MGnify/ENA primary metagenome ERZ827168 (study PRJEB31778, sample SAMEA3449271) | human gut metagenome | biome: human gut; feature: human-associated habitat; material: faeces | place: United Kingdom | collected 2010/2012 ...
CCCCGGTCGTATTGGGCCGCGACCACCACGACGTGTCGGGCACCGACTCGCCCTACCGCGAAACCTCCAACATCTACGACGGCTCCTCCTACACGGCGGACATGGCCGTACAGAACGTCATCGGCGACTCGTTCCGCGGAGCGACCTGGGTATCGCTCCACAACGGCGGCGGCGTCGGCTGGGGCGAGGTCGTCAACGGAGGCTTCGGCATGGTCATCGACGGCTCGGACGACTCGCGCCGCCACATCGAGGAGATGCTCCTGTGGGACGTGAACAACGGCATCGCACGCCGCAGCTGGGCCCGCAACGAGGGCGCCATGTTCGCCATCAAACGCGAAATGGAACGCACCCCCGGCCTGAAGGTCACGCTGCCGAACATCGCCGACGACACGGTAGTGGAAGAGGCACTGAAAAACCTGTAAGGTTTCCGGCTCCGCCGGTCATCGCCGGCGCACGGCACATACACAATCAATAACGCAGCCCTTCCGCGACCCACGCGGAAGGAAGCAATAACAAGACAACCAAATGAAAACGCACAAGATATCATCCGCACACATCACTCCGCAGCAGGCTTACGAAATCGCCCGCGGAGGATACAGGCTCGAACTGTCGGACGATGCGCGCACGCGCATCCAGCGCTGCCGCGACTATCTCGACAGCAAGACCGAAGAGAAGGACGCAGCACCGATTTACGGCGTAACGACCGGTTTCGGTTCGCTGTGCAACATCTCCGTAGACAAGAAACGTCTGGGCGAACTCCAGAAAAACCTCGTCATGTCGCACGCCTGCGGAACGGGCGAACGGGTTCCGTCGGAAATCGTCCGCCTGATTCTGCTGCTGAAAATCCAGTCGCTCTCCTACGGTCATTCGGGCGTACAGGTTGCGACCGTGGAACGGCTCATCGACTTCTTCAACAACGGCGTCCTGCCCGTCATCTACCAGCAGGGGTCGCTGGGTGCATCGGGCGACCTCGCTCCGCTCGCCCACATGTCGCTCCCGCTGCTCGGCCTGGGCGAAGTGGAATTCGAAGGGAAAGATGTACCGGCATCCGAAGTGTTGAAAAAGTTCGGTTGGGAGCCCATCGAACTCCAGTCCAAAGAGGGGCTGGCACTGCTGAACGGCACGCAGTTCATGAGCGCGTTCGGCGTATGGTGCGTGGTGAACGCACGCCGCCTGTCCGAGTGCGCCGACAAAATCGGCGCCATGTCGCTCGACGCCTTCGACGGCCGCATCGAACCCTTCTACGAACCGGTTCACAAGGTGCGCGCCCACCGCGGCCAGCTCGAAACGGCACGCAACTTCCGCGAGCTGCTCAAGGGCAGCGAGCTGATAGCACGCCACAAGGAGCACGTACAGGACCCCTACTCCTTCCGCTGCATCCCGCAGGTACACGGCGCATCGAAAGATACCATTGACTACGTGGAGAGCGTCATCACCACGGAAATCAACAGCGTGACGGACAACCCCACGGTATTCCCCGACGTCATCTCGGCCGGCAACTTCCACGGCCAGCCGATAGCCGTGGCGATGGATTTCCTCGCCATCGCGGTATCCGAGCTGGGCAACATCTCCGAACGCCGCACCTACAAGCTCATCTCCGGTTCGCGCGGGCTGCCCTCGTTCCTCGTGGCCAATCCGGGCCTCAACAGCGGTTTCATGATTCCACAGTATACGGCCGCCTCGATTGTCAGCCAGAGCAAGGGACTGTGCATGCCGGCGTCGGCCGACTCGATTCCCTCCTCGCAGGGGCAGGAAGACCATGTGAGCATGGGCTCCAATGCGGCAACCAAGCTCTACCGTGTGGTGAACAACACCGAACGGGTACTCGCCATCGAACTTTTCAACGCTGCACAGGCACTGGAGTTCCGCCGTCCCCTCAAGTCGTCACCCGCAATCGAAGCGATATTCACCGAATACCGCAAACGTGTTCCGTTCATTTCCAACGACGAAATCATGTACCCGCACATCGAAAGTTCGGTACAGTTCGTCAGGGGCATGTAACGCCGCAGCATAGTCTTTACAAATCGCCGCTTTCCGCCGAAACGACGGGAAGCGGTGATTTATAAACAACCGGGCTCCGGCCCGCAAAACAACATCCGATGAAACTGACGATTAAAAACATAGGGATACTCGCCGGCATCGACGAGAGCGGCCGCGACCGCATCGCGGGTGCCGATATGGCCCGGCTGGAGGTCGTGGAGAACGCCTACTTGACCGCCGAAGAGGGCCTCATCGCATCCTACGGACGGATGGAAGAGCTGCCCGAAGGGAGGGCCGACGAAGAGATAGACGCCCGCGGAGGCGTCGTGCTGCCCGCCTTCTGCGACTCGCATACGCACATCGTCTATGCAGGAAGCCGCGAAGGAGAATTCGTGGACAAAATCAACGGCCTCTCCTACGAGGAAATCGCCCGCCGCGGCGGAGGCATCCTCAACTCGGCAGACCGGCTGCACACCGCCACCGAACAGGAACTCTACGACGAGGCGATGCCGCGCCTGCACCAAATGATGGAATCCGGAACCGGTGCGGCGGAAATCAAGAGCGGCTACGGACTCTCCACGCAGGACGAGCTGAAGATGCTGCGCGTCATCCGCCGCATGGCCGAAGCATCGCCCATGACCATCCGCGCCACGTTCCTCGGCGCCCATGCCGTAGCACGCGACTACATCGGTCGACAGGCCGAATACGTGGACCTTATCTGCCGGGAGATGATACCGGCCGTGGCAGCCGAAGGACTCGCCGATTTCGTGGACGTCTTCTGCGACCGCGGCTTCTTCACTCCGGAGGAGACCGCACGCATGCTCGAATGCGGCGCGAAGTACGGTATGCGTCCGAAAATCCACGCCAACGAGCTCGCCGCATCGGGAGGCATCCAGGTAGGCGTGGCGCACGGTGCGCTCTCGGTAGACCACCTCGAATTCACAGGCGAAGAAGAAATCGCCGCGCTGCTCGGTTCGCAGACCATGCCGACCATCCTGCCCGGAGCCGCCTTCTTCCTCGGCATGAACTATCCGCCGGCCCGCAGGATGATTGATGCCGGACTGGGCGTGGCCATCGCCTCCGATTTCAATCCCGGTTCGTCGCCCTCCGGCAACATGAAATTCATCGTGTCGCTCGCCTGCATCAAGCTGCGCATGAATCCGCAGGAAGCTTTCAACGCTGCCACCTTGAACGGCGCCTACGCCATGGGATTGCAGGCATCGCACGGCAGCATCACCAAAGGGAAGCGGGCGAACCTCTGGATTACGCAGCCCGTGTCGTCGCTCGAATTCATCCCCTACGCTTACGGCACCTCCCTCACCGCAGGGCTCGTGCTCGGCGGCAGAAAGGTACTGTAAACACATACGCCGCAAACACGATAACGGGGAGGCCATCGCACCTCCCCGTTTCGTTTCTCCGGCTTCCGTACCGGCACTGTTATTCTATCGGCAAAAGATGGTCCACCCCATACCATGGACTGTAGACTGCTACCGACAAACCGGAACACGACACATCCTTATCGGCCCGGCCGAACTCAGAAAAGAAGAGAGAAATAAAAAACACATTCATTGCCGACCCCAACCGACATGACCGCTTCATATTCCGAGCGAAGACAGCGAACGGCGCATAACCTGTCATTGCGATAAACGATTGCCTCCACAAAATACGCGTACCACAGCAACCAAACCAACCGAAAGCGTCCAATAACAGAGACAAATTACACTTTTCTACAATCCAAAGAACCGATAAGCAGCATCATATATCCGTTTTTTATCATTATATTTGAGAAACGACTCACGAACCTTAAAACCATTGCCATCATGAAAGCCGTTTACCTTTTCTGCGCCGCACTCGTTCTGGCGCTTTCATCCAGCACACCGGCACATGCCGACACATCCACATCTGCCACCCCCACTACCGATACCGGTTACGGAGAGTCCCCCGCAACGGACACCCCTGTCGGCACGGAGTGCAGGGAATACATTCCGGCCGATACCGCCGCTGCACCGGCTCTGTCGGCAGCACACGACACCCCCAGGCCCCGCGGCTTCTGGTTCTACTTCAAGACAACGCTCTTTTGCCTGCGCGACCTCATCATCGGCTTCGGTTTCGGTGCCATCACCGGCGGAGTGGCCGCAGGGCTTTTCAGCCGCACCAAGTTCACCGTCAAGCGAGTGCTCATCAAAGGGGCGATAATAGGCTGCCTGCTGGGAGGTGCGGCAAGTATCGTAGTCGCATACGACACCTATTTCGCACACGCCGGTCAAACGACCGTCTGCCGGCTTTCCGAATAACCGGAAAATACTACAGCCGTCTACCGAACGGACGCGGACAGGGATGCCGGGCAATTGCCCGGCATCCCTGTCCGCTTATCCCGCGACGGGTCACCCCGGAAGTCTCCGGACAGGCCCGTCACCTCCTGACATAGCTATCGTAAATTTCCCGCTCCTGCAGCGTAAAATCGCACAGCTTCTTCCTCATCAGATAGCATGCCGAGGAATCGCCGTCATCTACCTCCGGATAGACCTCCGCCAGTTCCCATCCCCGTGCCGAAAGGTAGTTGAGCGCTTCGAGCAGGCTGTCGAACACCAAGCGGTTCCCCTGGTCATCCATCAGATAGGGCCGGAGTTTGTCCACTCCGAAATCCAGATAAACCGCGATGCCGCCCCATACCAACCGAAACCCGAGCTCGGAGTAGACATAAAATCCGTCCTCCTCTCCGGCCGCATCCGTTCTGTCGGATACGGGAAGTACCGGCATCAGTCCGAGTACGATGCTGTCGGCCTCCGGTACAGGCTCTCCGCCCAACAGACTCCCTCCTCCCGCAAGGAGCAGGACAAGCCATACCGTTATTCTCTTTCTCCACATACACAGGCTTTTTAAAACACTATCTAAAGATAGGAATTATTTCGTAAAAATCCCATTCCGCAACCCCGGTCTCTCCCGTACAGACCGCGGCACGAATCATACCGCACGTACGGCCCACACCAGGGAACAGAAATACCGTACCGCTATCTTTCCGCGCGGAACAACAGCCTGCTCCACGAACCGATACCCAAGTACCTACCTTTTGCCATGCTTTCTTTTCCGCAAGAGGAGCTGCGTTTCGCCAGACACCCGAATGCTCCCCGGACATCACGCCACCAAGAACGAAATGTTTTCCGAACACGACGGAGGAACCCGTAAAACAAACGGACAATCGCCGGATACAACGTTCCGAAAACGGACTCGTCACTGCGGGTTCCGCCGGAAAGATGCCGGACGTCCAGCATCCGCCGTACCCGTTATCCCGCCGAAAGCAGAAAGATATGGGCGAAAACGACGTTTCCCGGCCGCCGTGGCGGCCGGGAAACGATTCCAAAGACACGGCGTGTCCGCGAAGATTTAAAATATATCGCAAAGCCGCACGGTCTGCAACCGGTCGGGCCCTACGGACAGTACGGCCACCTTGATTTTCGTCAGCTCCTCGATTTTACGCACATAATCCTGCGCCGCCTGCGGCAGCTCCCCGAAACTCTTGATACCGGAAATATCCTCTTTCCAGCCCGGCAGCTCGATATAGACCGGCTTGCAGCGCTGGAACTGCGGAATGGTAGGCGGCATGGTCTCGATACGTTTTCCATCGAGCTCGTAAGCGACGCATATCTTCACCGTGTCGAGCCCGGAAAGGACGTCAAACAGCATGAGCGCCAGATAATCGATGCCGCTCACCCGGCGGGTATGGTTGAGCACTACCGCGTCGAGCCAGCCCACCCTGCGCGGACGCCCCGTCACGGTACCGTATTCGTGTCCGCGTTCGCGGATATAATCCGCCGTGGCGCCTTCGAGCTCCGTCGGGAAAGGACCCTCGCCCACCCGCGTGGTGTAGGCCTTGCAGACCCCCAATACGTTATCGACATACCGCGGAGCGATGCCCGTATTCTGCGGAACGCTCGACGCCGTAGGACTGGAGGAGGTCACATAGGGGTAGGTTCCGTGGTCGATGCAGAGCATGACGCCCTGAGCCCCTTCGAAAAGGATTTTCGACCCTTTCTCTATCTCCTCGTTTATCAGCACGGACGTATCGCATATGTATTTGCCGAGCCTGCCGGCAAGCTCCATGTACTGCGCATAAATCGTGTCGAACGACATGGGCTCGCATCCGAACATGCGCAGCTCCATGTTTTTCTCCTCCAGCGCGTCGCGCAGCCTCGCAGCGAAATAGTCCGCATCGAGCAGGTCGCCCATGCGGATGCCCGTCCGTTCGTACTTGTCGGCATACGCTGGGCCTATTCCCTTCTTGGTCGTCCCGATAAGCTTGCCTCCTTTCATGGATTCCATCGCCCCGTCGAGCACCGAATGGTAAGGCATCACGACCGCAGCCCGGTCGGAAATGTAGAGATTATACTCCCTGATACCGCGCGCCTCCAGCGCCTCCAGCTCGCTGACGACGCTCACCGGGTTCACCACCATGCCGTTGGCCATCACATTCTTGATGTGCGGATTGAATATACCCGACGGTATGCTTTGCAAGGCGAACCGCTGCCCGTCGAACGTAATGGTGTGACCGGCATTGTTTCCGCCCTGATAACGCACCACCACATCGGCGTTCCCGGCATAATAATCGGTTATCTTTCCTTTTCCCTCGTCCCCCCACTGGGTTCCGACGACAACCAGCCTCTTTTTCATCGCTATCGTTCTTCTTCTGAATCTTCTTTAATCCCCGCCCTGCGGTAGATGTAATCTACATTCTTCATATAGTAATCCAGTGTGAAACATGCATCCAGCTCCTCGCCGGTCAGATACTTCATCACCTCCGGGCTCTCGTGCAGCAGCTCCTGATAATCGCGCCGCTCGCCCATGGCCCGCATGGCGATGGGCTGCACCATGTCGTAGGCTCCCTCGCGCGAAAGCCCCTTCCCGATAAGGGCGTTCATGACGCGCTGGGCGAAGATGACGCCGCGCGTGCGGTAGATGTTCTCCAGCATCACCTCCGGAAAGACCGTCAGGTTTTCGAGCACGCCACGGAAACGCGTCAGCATATAGTCGAGCAGCATGGTGGCGTCGGGCAGGATGATGCGCTCGGTAGCCGAATGGGAGATATCCCGCTCGTGCCACAGCGCCACGTTCTCATAGAACGTAAGCATGTATCCGCGCATCACGCGTGCACACCCCGTAATGTTTTCGCTGCTGATGGGATTACGCTTGTGCGGCATGGCACTCGACCCCTTCTGACCCTTGCCGAAGGCCTCCTCCACTTCGTGCACCTCGGTGCGCTGCAGGTTCCGCACCTCGAACGCCATCTGTTCGAGCGAAGCGGCAATGACAGCGAGCGTCGCCATGTAGTAGGCATGCCGGTCGCGCTGGATGACCTGCGTGGAGATATTGGCGCTCTGGATACCGAGCTTTTCGCATACATAATCCTGTATGAAAGGCGGAATGTTGGCGAAATTACCGACCGCCCCGCTGAGTTTGCCCACCTCGATATTGCGGGCCGCCGCACGGAAACGCTCCAAATTCCGCATCATCTCCTCGTGCCACAGCACCCACTTGAGGCCGAAACAGGTAATATCGGCATGGATACCGTGCGTGCGTCCGATGCAGGGCGTATCCTTGAAACGAAGTGCCTGCCGGCGCAGCATCTCGATGAAATCCTCGATATCTTTCAGCAATATCTCGTTGGCCTGCTTGATGAGATACCCGTTGGCCGTATCCACCACATCGGTACTCGTCAGACCATAATGCACCCACTTGCGCTCCTCGCCAAGCGTCTCGCTGACAGCACGCGTGAAAGCCACGATATCGTGATGCGTCTGCTCCTCTATTTCCTTTATACGGTCTATGCTGAACGACGCCTTCTCCCACAGCTTGGCGACATCCTCCTTCGGAATGACGCCGAGCTCGCTCCACGCCTCCGCAGCAAGTATCTCCACCCTCAGGTATGCCTCGAATTTCCGTTGTTCCGTCCAAATGGCCCGCATGGCAGGCCGGCTGTATCTCTCTATCATATCTGCATTGGTTTTGCCAAGGAACAAAGATACAAAATCACCGGCATTACAGTGTCATGCCCGACCATTATATCATCTTTTTTCCGGCCCATACGCCATGCCCCCTGCGGAATCCTCCTCCGCACAATACGCACAATCAAGCCGATATCTCCTGTCGTAAAGAGTAGCGCCCGCCGCCTCTCTCCCCGAAACCACTCTTCGCCGTACCTCACGGCTCCCCATACCGCCTGCCGACCCTACATAAACATTCCCCCGACTGCTCCGTCGTCTTGACCGGTCCCCAAAAATGCCCCGGACCGAATGCCACAAACGGTCTCCGGCATTTTCTCCGCCACCAGGCTTTGGATAATCGTTTTTTTGGCTTATATTTGCATCCGCTTAAGACAAGAAGCCCGGAGAGATGGGTGAGTGGCTTAAACCACCAGTTTGCTAAACTGACGTACGGGATTACTGTACCGGGGGTTCGAATCCCCCTCTCTCCGCAGATAACCTTAATTATTAAGGCCTTACAAATAAGACACCCAAAAAGGAATCCGTTTTTCGGGACTTTTCGGGTGTTTTACTTTTGTCTGCCGCTAAAATCGCTGCGGCATGGAGATTTTCCTCGAAGAGTTCCATTCGTACCGCATACGGCGGTCGGTACGAAATGAGCGGAACGAGACAGCGCTTTTGTTCCGCCAAAGAAACGACATCATCCGTGCGGGAAACATATGCCAATCTTCCTTGCCGAAATCCATACATCCGTTCCGCACAAAACAACCGGCAGGAACCTTCATCGAAAGATGTATCCTGCCCGCTGACGGTGTTTTTCCGCTGCTATCGGACACGCGCCAGAGCCAAACGCATCACTCCATGATTTCGGCCAGCGCATCCACCAGCGCGTCGATATCCTCGTCGGTAGTATCCCATGAGGTCACGAACCGCACTTCGTCGGCGGCCTCGTTCCACACGTAAAAGAAGTAGCGTTCGGAAAGCCGTGCGATAACCGTACGGGGCATGGCGATAAAGAGCTGGTTCGTCTCCACCGGCTGGGTGAGGCGCAGTTGCGGGAAGCGGGCCAATGCCGCAGCCAGGCGGCGGGCCTGCCGGTTGGCATGCTGTGCATTACGGAGCCACAAACCGTCGAGATAAGGGATGAACTGGGCCGACAGGTAACGCATCTTGGAGGCCAGTTGTGCCGACTGTTTGCGGTAATACTTGATGTCGGCAGCGACCTCCTCCCTGAAAGCCACGACAGCCTCCCCCATCATCATTCCGTTTTTCGTCCCGCCGAGGCTGAGAATGTCCACCCCGGCATCTACGGTGACCTCGCGCATGGTACACCCCAGCGCCGCACAGGCGTTGGCCAGACGTGCCCCGTCCATGTGAAGCTTCATGCCGTGGGCGTGGACGAGCGAGGCGATAGCCCGCACCTCCTCCACCGTATAGAGCGTACCGAGCTCCGTAGCCTGCGAAATATAGACGGCGCCGGGCTGCGCATGGTGGCAGTCACCGAAGTGCTGCAAATGGGGACGAAGCAGGTCGGGCGTCAGTTTGCCGTCGGGCGTGGCGACCGCGATGAGCTGACACCCCGTCATTCGCGCCGGAGCGTTACACTCATCCACGTAGATATGTGCCGTAGCGGCACACAGGATGCTGTGAAACGACCGCGTCACCGCCTGCAGCGCCACACTGTTGGCCCCCGTTCCGTTGAACAGGAAAAAGGAACGGGCCTCCTCCCCGAAGACCTGCCGTACACACTCCGCGGCCCGTTCGGTCCAGCGGTCGTCGCCGTACCCGGCTGCATGGTCGCGGTTCGCCTCGATAATGGCGGCCATCACCTCCGGATGGACGCCCGAATTGTTATCGCTCGCAAAACTCCTCATAGTCCGTATCGTTTTTAACGGTGCAAATATACGCCGATATGCCTGCGGATATTCCGCCCCGTCTCTTTTTCGGAACAAGGCGCAGAACAAGACACGCCGACCGGAAAACACACGCCCGCAGCCGAAGCCGCAGGCGTACGCAATCATCCGGGAAGGCAGTCGTTCCGGTTGCCGGTATCCGTTAAAACCCGATTCCGCTGATGTAGCCGTAGAGGTTGCTCACAACACCCGAAGCAAGTATCCCGACCGTACAGAATACGAGGCTCGCCCTGTTATAACCGTCCGTACGAAGACGTTCCGAAATGCCGCCTTCCGGAGCGTTGATGAACATGGCCTTGATTATCCTCAGGTAGTAGTAGAGCGATACTACCGTGTTGACCAGCGCAATGAAGACCAGCAGGTAATCCCCCTTCGCCGCAGCTGCCGCGAAAATGAAAAATTTACTGAAGAAACCGCCGACCGGAGGGATACCCGCGAGCGAAAAGACCGCGAGCATCATCACCAAGGCGAGTTTCGGATTGGACTTATACAGTCCGTCGTAAGCGCCGATGTCCGTACGGCCGCTGTGGTTTTCGACGGAAGCGATGACACCGAACGCCGCCATGTTGGCGAAGAGGTAGACCAGCACGTAGTACACTACGGCGGAGAGTCCCTCCGGCGTACCGTGCAGCACGCCGAGCATGATGTACCCCGCCTGCGAAATGGACGAGTAGGCAAAGAAACGTTTGATGTCCCGCTGACGGATGGCGAACAGGTTGCCCACCACAATGGTCGCCACCGTAACCACCCACAGGATATAGTACCAGATACGACCGATGTTGCCGAATACATGATGCAGCGTCAGCAGCAGCACGAAACAACCCGCCGCTTTGGAAACTACCGAAAGGTAGGCTGTGGTAGCCGTAGGTGCCCCTTCATAGACATCGGGAGCCCACATATGGAAAGGCACGAGCGAAATCTTGAAAGCCAGTCCGGCAAAGAAGAAGACGAATCCCAACACCGTCATGAAATCGGCGCTCACCAGCGGCTGCATGTCGGCGAAATACATCGTCCCCATCGCACCGTAGAGATATGAGAGGCCGAACATCATGATACCCGACGAGAGCGTGGACATCAGGATGTATTTCGCTCCTGCCTCGGCCGATTTCTCCCGGTACTTGTTGTACGCCGCGAGGCATGCCGTCGGCAGCGATGCCATCTCGATACCGATATAGAGCAGCATGAAGTTCCCGGCGGAGACCATCAGATACATGCCCAGAAGCGTGGCGAGCGTGATGACGTAATACTCCCCCTCGCGGATGGCCGTCTCCCGGCCCCGCAGCCATTCGCCGGCCTGCATGAAGACTACGAGCGTACCGAGATTCAGGATATTTTTCATCAGCACCGTAAGCCGGCTCGTGATATACATTCCCCCGAAGGCGCTCCCTTCGGGCAGACAACAGAAGAATCCGGCCACGGTATGCAGTGCGAAAAGGACAATCGCCAGCGGCCGGAACCACCGCATCGCACGCGTTTCGCCGGCGAATATATCGAACAGGAGCAGTACCACGAACACGGCAAGCAGACCGAGCTCCTGGCGCATTACCAAGAAATTACCCAAATCCATACGCTAAAAGAGGTTTAAATGTTCCATTATCGGTCCGAGGCTCTCGTAAATCAATCCCTGCGCACCGGAGGGCCACACGCCTACCGCCACGATGCAGGCGATGAGCGCCACGGCCGAGAAACGCTCGTACCAGTGCGCATCGTCCAGCTTCAAGTGGTCGGGATTCTGCACCGGACCGTAGAGTATCTTGCCGACCGTACGCAGGATATAGACGGCCGTCACCACGATGGAGGTCGCCGCCAGTATCGTCAGTACGCGGCGCAGCAGGTCGGCATGTTCGAACGAACCGATGAAAACGGTCATTTCGGCCACGAACCCGCTGAATCCCGGCAGGCCGAGCGAAGCGAAACCGGCTATCACGTAACAAACCGATGCGAAGGGCATGATACGCATCAGGCCGCCCATCTCGCGGATGTCGCGCGTGTGGGTGCGGCCGTAAATGACGCCTATCAACGAAAAGAACAGGGCCGTCATCAAGCCGTGAGAAAGCATCTGAAGCACCGCGCCGGTCATGGCCGTCCGGTTAAGCATCAGAATGGCGAAGAGCACGAGGCTGCAGTGGCTCACCGACGAATAGGCGTTCATGTACTTCAGGTCGGTCTGCACCACCGCGCCGTAGGCGCCGTATACCACCCCGATACCGGTAAGGATAAGGAATATCCACGACAGCTCCTGCGCCGCCTGCGGCATCAGGAATATCGCCACACGGAAACAGCCGTAGCCGCCCAGCTTCATCAATACGCCGGCATGCAGCATCGAGACCGAAGTCGGCGCCGCGGCATGGCCGTCGGGCGACCACGTATGGAACGGAAAGAGCGCCCCGAGCACTCCGAAACCGATAAATGTCAGGCAGAATATCCAATACTGATGATTCATGGGAATACTGAGCTGCGAAATCTCCATGATATTCATCGTGGTCGCCCCGGCGGTGAAGTAGATGCCGAGAATCCCCGTCAGCAGGAAGGCCGAACCGCCCATGAGCATCAGCGTCAGCTTCGTGGCGGCATAGACCTTCTTTCCGGTACCCCATACCCCTATCAGCAGAAACATCGGGATGAGGGCTATCTCGTAGAACATGAACATCGTGAAGAGGTCGAGCGAGATGAAATAGCCGAAAACGCCCACCGCCAGCAGGCTGTACCACACGAAGAAATCGCGCTCCATGTTCCACGCCGAGAAGACGCCCGCGAAGGCCACGACGGCCGAAAGCAACAGCATCACCACCGAGATACCGTCCACACCCACCGTATAATGGATATTGAACGGCGCATACCATACGGTGTCGCTGCAAAGCAGCATCGCCTCGTCCGACACCGCCCGCTGCTGCAGGAACACGACCGCTACCGCCACCGCGCACACCAGTTGCAGTCCGAACCCCGCCGTGACCACCGTGCGCACGAACCGCTGCCCCTTTCCCGTGAAAAGCGCGAGCAGGGTGAGCAACGGTATGATAACCAATAAAGACAATATATTCATAACCCCGTCAGAATATAAATACACAAACCACGATAACGAGTACCGACCATACGAATACCGCCGCGTAGGTCTGTACACGGCCCGACTGCATTCCCTTCACGGCACGCGACAGGCTCTCCGTCCCCGTTCCGAGGGCATTGATACCGCCGTCTATCGCATGGCGGTCGAACCATGCCACGGGAGCACTCACGCAACGGAACAGAATCTTTTTGGTGACGAACTGCCATGCCTCATCGATATAGAAGCGATGGTAGGCCGCCCGCCAAAAACCGGCCCACTTCGCGGCGACCCGCGCGGCCAGTCCCCGCTCCCGCATATAGAAGCGTGTCGCCACGGCGATACCCGCCAGGCTCACCAGAATGCCGCCGGCGGCAATCGCCCACTCGATGCCGAGCCTGTAAGGGATGCCGTCGCTGCTGACCAGCCGCGAGAAAGGCAGCCAGCCGACCGCGCACGAGAGCAGTGCGAGGAATACCAGCGGCACGAGCATCGAAGCCGGCGCCTCGTGCGGACGCACTTCGTACTTCCGTTCCGTTCCCCAGAAGATGCGGAAATAGAGCCGGAACATATAGAAGGCCGTCAGCCCCGCCACGAGCAGCAGCACGGCGAAGATGAACTTGTCGTGCCCGAAGGCAGCCGACAAAATCTCGTCCTTGCTGAAAAAGCC
>ERZ827168.4182-NODE-4182-length-13574-cov-7.530513_pt1 | contig 13574 bp, 13 predicted proteins | sample MGYA00519868_ERZ827168 | MGnify/ENA primary metagenome ERZ827168 (study PRJEB31778, sample SAMEA3449271) | human gut metagenome | biome: human gut; feature: human-associated habitat; material: faeces | place: United Kingdom | collected 2010/2012 ...
GGTATGGAAAGATAACCATTTCCATTATACTCACGACTTAATGACTTCTTGATATATTGAAAATCTGCGGTTACTGGGTGCTCTAATGTGAATGCCCAGCAATCAAATTTTATGAAAGAGAGGAACTGACTATATGAAAGAACAGAAATATTCTTATTCACAGCGAATTGGAAAGACAACATTCATCGTAAATGTAAAGCAGTCCGAAAGTGCCAAAAAGCCTTTGAATACGGTGTTTCAGGACATCTGCAAGCACGAGGTTTTGGGCGGCTTTTTTACGGACAAATCGTTTAATTTAGAAAATCCACAAAAAGTATCTTGACAAACTCGACCCCGAGGGGACGGGTTACCGTGCCAAGACCTGCTTTTCCAAGTTCAACAACCTGCCGGAGCTGATCTCTGTATTCAAAAATGTGGCGGACATCCAAACGGCGGATATGCTGAACCTGCCCGTGCCGGAGGCACACTACCATAATATTGCCCTGAAGCCGTCCGAATATCAGAAGGAGATGGTGGCGTCACTGGCGGAGCGTGCCGAGCAGGTACGCAACAAGCAGGTGGACAGCAGCGTGGACAACATGCTGCTGATCACCAACGATGGCAGGAAGCTGGCATTAGACCAGCGGCTCATCAATCCCATGCTGCCTGCCGACCCAGAGAGCAAGGCGGTCAAGTGCGCGGAGACAGTGTTTGACATCTGGCGGCGCACGGCGGAAAAGCACTCCACGCAGATGATCTTCTGTGACCTGTCCACGCCCAAGAGTGAAGGCATTTTCAGCGTTTATGACGACATCCGCAGTAAGCTGGTGGAAATGGGTGTGCCGGAAAACGAGATCGTCTATATCCACGACGCTAAGACGGAGGCGCAGAAGAAAGACCTGTTTGCTAAGGTGCGCGCCGGTCAGGTGCGGGTGCTGCTGGGCAGCACACAGCGCATGGGAGCTGGAACCAACTGCCAGCAGAAGCTGGTGGCATTGCACCATTTGGACTGCCCGTGGCGTCCCGCAGATCTCCAACAGCGGGAGGGACGCATCATCCGGCAGGGCAACGAAAATAGCGAGGTGGATATTTACAGCTATGTCACCGAGGGCACCTTCGACGCCTATCTCTACCAACTGGTGGAGCGAAAGCAGAAATTCATCGCGCAGATCATGACCAGCAAGTCGCCAGTACGCAGCGCAGAGGACGTGGACGATCAGGCACTTTCCTATGCGGAGATCAAGGCGCTGGCCAGCGGAAACCCGCTCATTAAAGAGAAAATGGATTTGGACATTGAGGTGACGAAGCTGAAGCTGCTGAAAAGCAGCCACCTCAGCCAGCGGTATGCACTGGAGGATGCCATCAGCAAGACGTTCCCCAAGTCTCTTGCCGAGACGCAGGAACGTCTCGCCGGGTACGGCGCGGATATTGCCGTAGTCAAGGCGCACACCGCGCCTAATGAGGACGGTTTTTCACCCATGACGTTGGCTGGTAAGGTCTACACCGAGAAAAAAGCGGCAGGCGCGGAGTTGTTGGCGTTGTGCCAGAATATGCTGGTGCCGGAGCCGACGCAGGTGGGCTCCTACCGCGGCCTGACGCTGGAGCTGTCCTTTGACAGCTTTTCGCAGGAGTACCGTCTGACCATGATCGGGCAGCTGCGCCATGTGGTGACGCTGGGCACGGATGTGTTCGGCAATATCCAGCGCATGGACAATCTGCTGGAGACGCTGCCGGTAAAGGAGCAGGCTTGCCGAGAGAAGCTGAGCGAGCTGCACAACCAACTGGAAACGGCAAAAGCGGAGGTGCTGAAGCCCTTCCCGCGGGAGGAAGAATTGAAGGCAAAGCTGCTGCGATTGGAGGAACTGAACGCGCTGCTGAACATCGACAGGCGTGAGCCGGAGATCGTGGCGGATGCAGAAGCACCGGAGGCTTGTGAGCAGCCGCCGGCAAGAAAAACAACGGATTTGGAAAGGTAGGTCGATATGGGGTATCAGGAGAGCTGGTTTTATATGGAGCCGCAGCGAAAATTTGATAAGCTGATCCGCGCATACGAGCGGGCGGAAAGCGCCGGGTACTATAGGGTGGCCGGCGCAGAGCCGTGCTCTGTGGCGATACTCAAGCAGCCCTTCGGGGATGTGCCTGCAGGGTCAAAGGTGCTGTGGGTGTGCGGTGACAGAGGCTTTCACAGTGTAGGCGGCGTGTTCGGCGATGCACTGCACTGTCGGGCGAGAATCCGCGTGATCCCGGTAGAGGAGGTGCTGGAACCGGGGGATGTTCGGTTGGAGGGCATCGATCTGGACAGCGCCGTGCCCACGGAAAATGACTATATGCGCCGGTATAGCGTGCAGAACTATGCCCATCGAATGCGGACGGGAAGGGTAAGGTAGAGAGAAGGATGTTGCCAGAAAAACTTTTTCGAATTACGAGTAGTTGTTGCACAATATGCTGCAACTATTACATTAAATCGCATATACTATAGTGGGTAATATGGGAACAGTGCAAGCGCCGTCGAGCTCAGTGTAGGGCAATGCATGAAAATGTGTAAGAATGCGTAAATGCATAGCGAGAAAGCTTGACAATAGGTGCGTATTCTGCTATATTACCCATAGTGATTGTGCTACACATGCTTGCGGGGCGTGTAGCCGAGAAAGGGAACTTCCGTAAGGAAGTTCCCTTTCTCATTAGAAGGGAGTCGACAGAAAGATGAAAGACAAGCCTTTCAAAACATACGAAGAGTTAGTCGTTAAACTGAGAGATGAAAAGAAGCTTGTTATTGCTGAGGAAGATGAGGCAAAAGTAATCGCTCTGCTCAAAAAGTATAGCTACTTCTCAATGATTTCAGGTTACAAAGCACTGTTCAAGCAAGCGGATGGGACATATATGCCAGATACCCGTATCGATGATATCTTGGCGCTCTATAAGTTTGACGATACTCTGAGAGATGAGTTCTTTCACGCAATTCAGATTGTTGAAAAGAATATAAAGTCGCTGTTGTCATATTCCTTTGTGGCTTTGTGCGGAGATGATCAGGCTGCATACCTTTCGCCGGCAAGCTATGATGAGAAGCCAGGAACGAAAAACGAAGGTAAACGAAAGGCAGAAATTAGAAAACTGGTTTCAACACTGTTTTCCATTGTAATCCCCCCGTCTGATCACAAATACATTCAACATCAATGGGACAAGCACGGGAATGTCCCGTTATGGGTTGCTGTGAAAGCACTTACACTCGGCAATGTCTCAAAAATGTACAGTTTGTGCAAATCATCTGTACAGAGCAATGTAGCGAAAGAGTTTCCGGGGGTAAGTACAGAAGACCTGATTGGTATGCTGGACATGCTGACCCGTGTTCGGAATGTTTGCGCGCATAGTGAACGGCTGTATGATTTCTCTGTAATAGATAAACGCGCTATTCCAAACTTCCCCATCCATGCCACTATTGGAATATCAAAAACCAAAGCAGGGCTGTATAAACAAGGAAAAACGGATCTCTTTGCGGCGCTGATATGTCTTAAGTATTTGCTTGATGCCAAAGACTTTGCTTGTACATGTACGAATATATCTTCTGCATTGGCATGTCTTTGCAATGAGACAAAGCAGATTCCTCCGAACAAGATTCTTTCATGTATGGGTTTTCCGATGAACTGGATAGATATCCTCAATTAAGAGTGACTTTTTGCTTCTTAAGTATTCTTTTGCTCAGAAGATACATAAATCAGTATGAACTATGTGCGAATTAGATGGGTGAAGCAATCAGAAATGGAACTAAAAATGCTTAGGGTGCGGGCAGAAATGTCTGCACCTTTCTCATACCCGAAAGAGGTGAACAACCATACCCTATGTATCCAAAGGGCAGCTTGCTGCTGCACGGGAGGTGGATCTGCTGACCTACCTGCGTTGCTTCGAGCCGCAGGAGCTGGTGCATATCAGTGGCAGCACCTACGCCACCCGCACCCATGACTCTTTGAAAATTTCCAACGGGAAATGGTTTTGGTGGTCGCGTGGGATCGGTGGAAGAAATGCTCTGGACTATCTGACCGCGGTAGAGGGCTTATGGCTTCCGGAGGCTGTGCAGCGCATCCTCGGAGAATCGCCCTGCATACCGCCTCCGCCAAAGCCAGCCGTACTGTATCCGAAAACTGAATTTACGCTGCCGCCCAAACACGCCGATAATCGGCGTGTTTTTGCATATTTACGCAGCCGCGGCATTGACGCCGAGATCATCAACCACTGCATCAAGCACGGGCAGCTCTATGAGGATGCTGTCCGCCATAACTGCATATTTGTTGGCTTTGCAGAGGGTAAGCCTGCCTATGCCATGCTGCGGGGAACGCAGCGGGAAAAGCGGTTTGTCGGTGAAGCAGCAGGCAGCGACAAGCGATTTACCTTTGCTGTACCTTTGGCACCGAGCAACGGATCGACCCTGTGCGTTTTTGAAGGAGCCATTGATGCACTATCCTATCTGACATTGCTGAAGCAACAGGGCTCGGACTGGCGCAAGGCAAATACACTGGCGCTGGGCGGCATTTCCGGTAAGGGACTGCAGCGATTGCCGCCGGCACTTACGCAGTATTTGAAAGCTGCACCCCATATATCCCGCATCGTGCTGTGCCTGGACAATGACGAACCGGGACGGGTGGCGGCAGCGGCACTGCAGGAGCTACTGGCAGGATATGAGGTCATCGACAAGCCGCCATTGCGGGGCAAAGACTACAATGACCTGCTGCAGTATCGGCACTGCGCCCGGCACGGCGCAGTCCGCTGATTTCTTTTTTCGGCGCAGTAACGCGGGACGCGGTGCATAGCGCCGCTGTCCCGGCAAGCATAGCATTTTGACAGCAAAACGCGCTTGTTAAGGGGCAAGCCCCCTAAGACCCCCATTAAAAACGAGGAGGAAACTCATGAGAGAAATTGCAAAGCGAATTTCCCTGCGGCTGGACAGCGCAGAATACGCACACTTGAAGCAGCTCTCCGCAGATACCGGCCTAAAAATGGAGCCGGTACTCCGCAGGCTGATTGCAGGGGCGGAGTTGCGCCCCCGTCCGCCCGACGAACTGCCGGAGCTGCTGCGCCAGCTTTCCGGCATGGCGGTCAATATCAATCAGATCGCCAAGGTGGCCAATGCCCGCGGATTTGTCCGCATGGAGGACATCGACCGCATTAAGGCAATGCAGGGTCTGCTTTGGCGGACGATGAAACGCCTTTGATATGGCCATTGTTAAGATCATCGCCATCCGCGACCGGCTGGATAAGCGCGTGAATTACGCCATCAACGGCGAAAAGACCACGCTGGACGCTGGCATTACTTACGCTGTAAATTCAGAGAAAACAAAGCAGCATTTCTTTGCGTCTGCCATTAATTGTGAGAGCTGTGAAACAGCTTATGCCGAGATGCAGGAGACAAAGCGTTACTTCGGAAAAGTGGGCGGTGTGGTAGGGTATCACTTCATCCAGTCCTTTGCACCCGGAGAGGTGACGCCGGAGCAGGCGCACCGTATCGGCATGGCTTTTGTCGAAAAGCTCTTTGGCGGTCAGTATGAGGCGGTCATCGGAACACACTTGGACAAAGCCCATCTGCACAATCACATTGTAGTGAATTCCGTATCCTTTGTGGACGGCAGAAAATATCACAGCAGCCCCGGCAGCTACTATTTTGATGTGCGAGGCGCATCCGATGCGCTGTGCCGAGAGAATGGGCTATCCGTCATCGCGCCGCAGGGCAAAGGAAAGCACTATGCCGAATGGAAAGCGGAAAACACGGGTAAGCCCACCATCCGCAGCATCATCCGCGCTGATATTGACCGCGTGATCGAGAACGCCTACACCTTTGACACATTTCTGATGCTCCTGCGGCGGCTTGGTTATGTGGTGCAGAACCAGCCAAACCGCAAATATGTGACCGTGCTGCCGCCGGGCGGCAAACGAGCGATCCGGCTGGATAGCCTTGGTGACGGGTATACGGAGCAGGACATCCACACCCGACTGGCCGCCCAGCGCGAAGGCGCGGTACCGCCTGCCCCTGTCACAAAGTGTAAAGGCAGGCGTTACCGAATCAAGAGCAAGCACCCAACCGTGCCGAAACGAAAGATCACAGGCTTTCAGGCTCTTTATCTTCGGTATCTGTATCTGCTGCGAGGGACACGAAAAAAGACCTGCTTCCGGTGTGTTCCTTTTTCCATGCGGCAGGAGATCGTTCAGCTGGAACGGTACGAGCGGCAGTTTCTCTACCTGTGGTCAAATCATATCACCACGGCGGAGGAACTGGCCAACCGTACCGGCGAACTGGAGCGCGAGATTGAAGCAGGCGTCATACAGCGAAAACCACTCTATCAGGAAAGGAGGCGAGCAGCGGATGAGGAAGGCAAAGCGCGGTGCAGCGCTGAGATTGACCGGCAGACTGCCTCCCTGCGGGAGAAACGCAGGGAATTGACCCTGTGCCATGGGATATTGGCGGATGTACCGCATATATCCCAACAAGTAGAGCAGGCGGAAGCCATGCGGCAAAAGCAAGTCAAAAAGGAGGAAAAACGCCATGAATACCAGCGGTGAAACTGCCGAATTGGTGGTAAAAGAGGGTATCCAAATTACGGAGAGTGCCGTTAAACTGGCGGGCTTGGGCGCGAAAAATTTGGCAGCTCTGCTGATTGCCATTGCCAAGGACAACCCAAAGCTGTCCGGCAAGACGGGGCTGAAGCGGCTGATCCAGGACGGCGAGGAGTTGACTATTTTCTCCGTCAAGCAGGAGGATCTGAAAGGCTTTCAGATGGAGAGCAAGCGCTACGGGGTGCTGTTCTATCCCGTTATCAACAAGGTGGAGAAAACCGGCACAGTGGAGATCATGGCCAAGGCCAAGGATGCCAAGCAGATCAACCGTATCTTTGAACGGATGGGCTATCCCGCGCCAGTACGGGAGGACGCCGCAAAAAAAGCAAGCGCCCGCGCTCCGTCCGAGAACAGCTCCAAGGAGCGCGGGAATGGTGCCAGAATCTCTACCGAGATGGCATCTGAGAAAAAGCCATCCGTCCGAGCAAAGATGCAGGAGCTGAAGAAAGTGTCCGAACAGATGGTACGGCAGGCCAAAACCATTGCCGACCAGGAGCACGAACAGAGATAAGCAAAAATTTGACAGCAAACCCTTGTATCCGCATAATGGTATCATCTTAGTACGAAGGGATGATGCTGCTATGAAACGAACCGCTTTCTGTGTGACATTGACGCTATGCGCGATATTCTTGGTGGGCTGTGCAGCGCAAGTACAAAGCAAAACACAGACACCTAACTCTGCACAGGCAGAATTGCCTCAAGTTCGGGGAACTGACAATGCAGCAGAAGCGGCGGATCCGCCGTTGCTGCCGGCAGATGGTAAGGCTACCGAAACAGATGCCGGTGTGGAGTCATCAAAGTCCACACCGCAAGAGGATGCTTCTGCTGATAAGGCAGCAAAAAAGCAGCCCACATCCGGCAAAACGGTGCAGCCTGCTGTACCTGAGCCACCGGCAACATCCAAGCAAGAACCTACAGCAACTCCCCCGTCGGCTCCCACCCCCGAACCTGCTCCTACGCCGACACCCGAGCCTGACCCTGCGCCGTCTGTGGCCAGCGGGAACATCTACTCCATCGCGGAGGCCGTGCGGGTGGGTAACGAGTATGCGAAGGCGCAGTACGGCGTGACCATCGACACCGACCTGACTGCGGAGAATGCCAGCTACTTCCCCGGCACGGCAGACAGCGTGGCGTGGCTGGCGGCCAACGGCGGGCAGGAGGCACTGAACCGCGCGGTGCGGGGCAATGTGGACGCCACCTTCCAGTATTTGGCAGCCATGGACGGTGCGGATGCCGTCAGAGCCTATGCACGGTTCAACTGCACCGTGCGCTATAGTGCAGCATCGGACGAGTACATCGTGGTGGTGCTGTACGGATAAAAATTGAATACCCAACAGAAGGCCGACAGCGTAAGCTGCCGGCTTTTTAGTTGAGAGAAAGGACATTATGAAGAAAACCATTTCCAAGCTGCTGACGCTGGTGTGCCTACTGGCGGCGCTCATGGGACTGTCCGCTGTGACAGCCCACGCCGAAACAATCTCCGGCACCATCTCGGGCGGCAGCAATTATCGTTACTATGAGGATAAATCCAATGTCCCCCAGTGGGGACCATTCATCAGCACGAAGCTGAAATACTTTACAAGGAGTGATACCGGCAAGACGGTGCCTGCCTACTGCATGGAGCCTGCCGCAGCCTCCTCGGGGTCTGCCTTGGGCTACTCCTCCGTGTCCTGGAGCGGCCTGAGTTGGAATCAGCGTTACGCGGTGACCTTGGCACTGGCCTACGGCCACGGCGGCAGCTATACCTTCAATATGAATCCCGATTATGCGCAGTTGGCGACCCAAGCCATTATCTGGGAATTTGTCTGCGGCTACCGCAGCCCCACCTACCCCTACACGCTGCACGACACCACCTGCAATCGGATGTTCCGCTATGTGGACGCAGGCGTGGGACAAGCCTACGACACCATCATTGACCGCATGATGCAGCACGGCAGGCTCCCCAGCTTTGCGGTGCGGTACCGAAACCAGTTGAGCGAAAGCAATGCCATCGAGCTGGACTGGGACGGCAGCCGGTACACAGGAACGGTCACCGACACCAACGGCGTGCTGTCGCAGTATTCCTTTGGCTGCAACATCGGCGGCGTGACCATCCGCCAGGAAGGCAACACATTGACAGTGACCGCCACCAAGGAGGCCGCCGAAAAGCTGGACGGCTATGTCAGCAGCGAAAAAGGCTATTCCCTGGATGTGGACGGCACAGAGGCTGTGCTGCTGGAGCCAAGCAACGGCAGCGACTTCCAGTCGTGTGCCGCGCTGACCACCCTGCCCGACCCCGTGTGGGCGTATATCCATTTCAAAGCCAACAAGGTGGGCAGCATTTCTGTTCGCAAGGTAGATGCCGCAGGCGAGGCTCTCGCCGGGGTGGAATTTCTGCTGGAAACCTCTGCGGACGGACAGTCATGGACGGAAGTCGGCAGTGTCACCACCGGTGCAGATGGACTTGCCCAGTGGGAAAATCTCAAGACCGGCGTACAGTATCGCATTACCGAGGCGAAAGCGCCCGTCGGATATACCCTGCTGCCTGAGCCGGTGGAGGTGGGCACGCTGACGGCGGATGCAGCGGACATCACCATCACCCTCTGCAACAATGCAGGATTTGAGCTGCCATTCACAGGCGGCACGGGATTCACAACATATTTCCTGCTTGCGGCACTCATGCTCTGCATGGGTGTTTATTTTTGCAAAAAATCTAATATCAGGAAGGAGAACAACTGAACATGAAAAAGAACCATCGCATAGTATCGCTGCTGCTGGCGGCACTTATGGCCATCGGCCTCATGACCACGGCATTTGCCGCAGAGCCTACCATCAACACCGGCAAGAGAGCGTCCCTGAACATCTACAAGTACGATATCACCACGGCCAGCGCGGACGGCGCGTGGGACGCAGAATCTTATGTCAGCACCGGCCTGCATGACGACGCCGTCATCGACAAGCTGGCAAAATATGCCGTGCAGGGCGTGGAATTCACCTATTTGAGAGTGGCGGACATCGCCATGAACAATGAGCTGGTGAATGGTCGGCGCCGGGTAGGTGTGCTGTACGGCTTTGACGGCGCGGACGCGGTGCTGCCCGCCATCGGCGTGACCGCCGCGGATGCCCACAAGAGCGAAAACGGAAAAAACTACTACACCAGCGATGTGCTGAATGGCAAGCTGGCCGCTGCGCTGGCTGCCAATGCCACCACGGTGAAAAATGCGCTGGAAGCTGCGGTCAAGAACGGCACGGCCATGACCGAGACGGACGCTGCCGGTCACACCTCTGCGGAAAACCTTGGGCAGGGCCTGTACCTCGTTGTCGAAACCAGAGTACCGGAGAATGTCACCTCTACCTGCAACCCTTTCTTCGTGTCCTTGCCCATGACCACCGTGGACGGCACAGGCTGGAACTATGATGTGACTGTCTATCCCAAAAACCAGACCGGCAACCCCACGCTGGAGAAAACCGTGCGCGAGAGCAAAAATTCCACCGGCAAGAACAGCGGCAGCCTGACAGACATTGGGGACGGTTACGCCCACACCACCACCGCCTCAGTGGGTGATGTGGGCGACTATCAGATCATCAGCACCCTGCCCACTATTACCTCCAAGGCGACCAGCCTGAGTGAGTATACTTACGTCGATACCATGTCCAAGGGCATCCGTTACAATAAGCAGGATGTAGCCATCGAGTTCTTCAAGGACGCTGGCTGCACCGATAAGATCACCACTTGGGCGGAGGATTCCGGCAAATTCACCGTGACCTACGATGATACCGCCAACACCATGACCATCCGCATGACCAAGGCGGGTCTGAGCGAGATCAACGAGTCTGAGAGCGTTTACACCGACAGCGTGAAGCGGGGCTATTCCGACTGCACCATGCGCATCACCTACGCCGCCACACTGACCGCCGACGCCCAGATGGGCGACAAGGACAACCCCAACGATGTCGTGCTGACTTGGAAGCGCACCAACGCCACTTATTTTGACACGCTGGAGGACTGCTGCCATGCCTACACCTACGGCATCGACGTTCTCAAGCAGTTCAGCGACAACGGCGGCAAGGTGCAAAACGTGAAGTTCCTGCTGCACAACGGTACCGACGATGTGTATGTGATTGCTGAGCAGAAGGACGGCGTGTATTACGCCAAGGGCTTCGCCGCCAAGAAAGCGGACGCTACCACCTTCGTTCCCAACGCACAGGGTCATGTGGTGGTGAAGGGGTTGGAGGATGACACCCATTCCCTGACCGAGACTGCCACGGATAAGGGTTATATTCTCCTCAAGGAAGCGGTCAAGATCGTCATCAAGACTTCGGAAAACGGCGCTTGTGAGCAGTGCGGCGCCAAGCTGCTGACCGCCACCGGTACCGTCAACGGTAAGGACATCAGCATGACGGAGGGCAATGCCATCGTGCCGCTGACAGTCATCAACAACCCCGGTTTTGACCTCCCCAAAACCGGCGGCTACGGCACGTGGATGTTCACCATCGGCGGCGTGGCCCTGCTGGGCGTGGCGGCGTTCATCGTGGTGAAGTTCCGCAAGCGTAACGAGCAGTGAAGCGCTGGCTGTTGGCGGCGGCTTGCGGCGCAGTGGCGCTGGGGCTTCTACTTTACCCACTGGTGGGAGAACTCCTGAGCGAAAAATACCACTCGGATATAGAAACCGCCTACACCGCAGCCATTGAAGATACGAATACCGCCGAGCTAGAGTGGCAGCGCCAGGCGGCGCAGCAGTATAACGCCATGCTGTCCGGCGCGGCCATCACAGAGGGAGGGGCTTCGGCCCCTCCCTTGGCGTATGATCAGCAGCTCACGGTGGGCAGCGTCATGTGCTATGTGGACATTCCGAAAATCGGCGTGTATCTGCCAGTGGAACACGGCACGAGCGCCGACACGCTGGAAAAATCCGTGGGTCATGTGGTGGGCATGTCCCTGCCAGTGGGCGGTGCAAGCACTCACGCGGTGTTATCCGCCCACAGCGGCATGGCGAGCTCTAAGCTATTTTCGGACATTGACCAGCTTGCAGAGGGCGACATATTTTACATCCATGTGCTGGGCGATACATTGGCATATCAGGTAGACAATATCGCTACTGTGCTGCCCACGGACACCGGTTTACTGCAAATCGAGGGCGGAAAAGACTTGGTAACGCTGGTGACCTGTACGCCGTTTGGTGTCAATACCCATCGGCTGCTGGTAAGGGGACACCGTGTGCCGTACACGCCGGAAACGGTGGAAGAAATCACGGCAACACCGGCTTCCTCCTCGTGGGCGCGGCACTATCTGACGGGATTGGCTATCAGCTTCGGCGCAGCGGCAGTGGTCGGCGGCGGGTATTTCATCGTGAAACGGAGGAAGCGCTATGCGTAAAAAGGAGCTATTACTGGCGGCGCTGTTGGCTGCGGCTGGCGTCTGCGTCCTGCTGTGGCCGGTGTTCACCGGACACAGGCTGCAAGCCAATACGGATGAAGCGGCGCAGAGTTTCCTCGAAGAACGCAAGCTAAACCCGTATCCCGAGCTGCTGGCAGCCTTACAGGCATATAACCGCCAGCTTTATGCGGAGAAACAGCGCGATTTGACCAGCTTGGAAGCCTGCGAGGAGCCTGCCGTTGACCTTGCCGCCTACGGCATCGAGAACGAGATCATCGGCGTGCTGGAGATCTCGGCCATGGAGTTGACCATGCCGGTCTACTTGGGCGCATCGGATGAACATCTTGCCCTCGGCGCGGCGGTGCTGGGCAGCACGTCAGCGCCCATTGGCGGCGATAACACCAACTGCGTCATTGCAGGCCACCGAGGCTGGCGCGGCGCGGATTACTTCCGCCACATCGATCGCCTGCAGGTGGGCGATACCGTGCAGCTGACGAATCTATGGGAAACGCTGACCTATACCGTAACGGACATTCAGATCATCCAGCCCCAGGAGGTGGAGAAAATTAAAATTCAGCCAAACCGCGACCTGCTGACTTTGCTGACCTGCCACCCCTATGCCTCGGGTGGGCGACAGCGGCATGTGGTGGTGTGCGAAAGGGTGGTGACATGAAGAAAGTTAAACCAATCGCATGGGTGATTCTATGCCTGCCGGTTCTCTATGCCGCGATTGCAGCGGCCGCAGCCTATAAACAGGATACCAACCTGTTTGACCTGATGACTCGCTTCAGCCATGTACTAAAGCACCCAACGCTGCTGCACTGGACGGGCTATACTCCACAATGTATCATCGGTGCATTGGCCTGCTACGGTCTGGCCGTGACGCTCTACTATTCCGGCTATGAAAACCGCCGCCCCGGCGAGGAATACGGCTCTGCCAAATGGGGCAGCGTCCGTGCACTGAATAAGAAGTACGCCGATCCGAAAGGAAAAAATGCCATCCTGACAAAACGCATTTCCATCGGGCTGGACGGGTATCGGCACCAGCGCAATCTGAACATTCTTGTGGTGGGCGGCAGCGGCTCCGGCAAAACGCGGTATTTCTGTAAACCGGGTATTATGAGCGTCAACTGCTCCTATTTGGTCATAGACCCGAAGGGCGAGATGCTTCGCAGCACCGGCCGCCTGCTGGAGCAGGAAAAATATGACATTAAGGTATTCGACCTCATTCATCCGCAGCAGTCGGATGGATACAATCCCTTCACCTACATCCGGGACGAGCCGGATGTGCTGAAGCTCATGGACAATCTGGTAAAAAATACCACCCCGCCTAAGGGGGCGTCCAACGATCCGTTTTGGGAAAAAGCAGAAATTGCGCTGGATTCTGCGCTGATGCTGTATCTGCTCAGCGAAGCGCCCAAGGAGGAGCAGAACTTTGAAATGCTGATGTTTATGCTGGAATGTGCGCGTGTCATGGAGGAGGACGAGCAATATCAAAGCCCGCTGGATCTGCTGTTCCAAGCGCTGGAGGAGCGGGAGCCGAATCATGTAGCAGTGCGGGAATATAAGGTTTACAAGCAGGCAGCGGGTGTTGTATGCTCTAAAAGACTTCTTAATCAAGCGGTTGGGAAGTCTCTTA
>ERZ827168.4185-NODE-4185-length-13570-cov-2.527340_pt1 | contig 13570 bp, 10 predicted proteins | sample MGYA00519868_ERZ827168 | MGnify/ENA primary metagenome ERZ827168 (study PRJEB31778, sample SAMEA3449271) | human gut metagenome | biome: human gut; feature: human-associated habitat; material: faeces | place: United Kingdom | collected 2010/2012 ...
GTCGGTCTCCCGCCTGATCGGCGCACCTCCCGGATATGTCGGCTATGAGGAAGGCGGCAAGCTGACGGAGGCGGTTCGCCGCCGCCCCTACTGTCTGGTGCTGATGGATGAGCTGGAAAAAGCCCATCCGGACGTGTTGGGCATTCTGCTGCAAATCATGGAGGAAGGGACGCTGACGGATTCCACGGGGCGGCACGTCAGTTTCAAGAACGCCATTGTGGTCATGACCTCCAATGTGGGCGGTCAGATTCGGGGTGACGGACTGGGCTTCTGCGCCGCGGGACGAAGCGCGGAGATCGGCGAAGCGTTACAGCAGGCGTTTTCCCCGGAATTTCTGGGACGAATCGACCAGACGGTGTGCTTCGAGCCGCTGGGAGCCGGTGCTTTGGAAGCCATCACATGGAAATATCTGCGGCAGCTCCAGGAGCGGACGGCGGCGCTGGGGACCCAGCTGCTGCTGCCCCCGGAACTGGCGACGGAGCTGTTGAAAAAGTGCCCCGGAAAGGACGGTGCCCGACAGATCCGCCGCCTTGTGCAGACCGAGGTGGAGGGGCCACTGGCGAGCTACCTGCTGCGCTGCGGGAAGAAACCCGCACGGGTCAAGCCAAAACTGGAGGACGGAAAGCTGGTTTTTTGACGCTCTGGGGCGCGGTGAAGGCGTGGTTATCTGAAATGAAGCTGAGAAAACGCCTGTTTTATTAGAACAAATATGCGAATATTCCCCGATTTCTGGCGGAAATCGAAAAATCCCTGAGAAAAAGATTGATTTTTTCCCTTGCGGGTAGTATACTGTCTCTACATGGAGCAAAAGGGCAGTAAAGTGGAGTGAAAGGGAGGTGAGCGCCGTGATCGGGAAATATCCTGCGAAGCTGGACGAAAAGAGCCGCCTGTTCGTGCCGTCCAAGCTGAGGGCGGAACTGGGGGACACCTTTTTTGTCACCCTCGGCGTCAACTGCGGTCATCGCTGTCTCACCGTCTACACTGCCGAGGAATGGAAGCGCCTTTCGGATAACTACAATGCCATGAGCATTTCCCAGCGCTCCGGCGCAACCAGCCTGATTTTTATGAACGCCGCCGAATGCAGTCCGGATAAGCAGTACCGTTTCGGCCTGACGCAGTTTCTCTTAAGCTACGCCGGAATTGACCGGGAGGTCATGATCGTCGGCCGGGCGGGACAGGCGGAGATCTGGGACGCGAAGGAATTCGCCGACTTTGAGCGGGAGAACCTGACCCCGGAAAAGCTGCTGGCGTCCCTGGAGGCAATCGGCCTATGAGTGAATTTCATCATGTTTCCGTGCTGTTAGAGGAATGCATCGAGGGGCTTGCCATCAAGCCCGACGGCATTTATGTGGACGGGACGTTAGGCGGCGCGGGACATTCCAGCCGCATTGCCGCGAAGCTCACAACCGGGCGGCTCATCGGCATCGACCGGGACAACGTGGCGCTGGAAGCGGCGGCGGAACGGTTGAAGCCCTATGAAGACCGGGTCACGCTGGTTCACGCCAATTTCTGCGACATGGATGAGGCGCTCGAGAAACTGGGCATCGACAAGGTGGACGGCATTCTGCTGGATTTGGGGGTTTCCTCCCCCCAGCTGGACGACGGGCAGCGGGGCTTTTCCTATATGACGGACGCGCCGCTGGATATGCGCATGAACGGCGAGGACGTCCGTGACGCCCGTCAGATCGTGAACACATGGTCTTACGAGGAACTCAAGCGTATTTTGTATGATTACGGCGAGGAGCGCTTTGCGCCCCGGATCGCCGCTGCCATCTGCCGCCGCAGGGAGCAGGCGCCCATCGAGACGACGCTGGAGCTGGTGGACGTGATCAAAAGCGCCATGCCGGCTTCCGCCCTGCGGGAGAAGCAGCACCCGGCCAAGCGCAGCTTTCAGGCCATCCGCATCGCCGTCAACGACGAGCTGGGGGCGGTGGAAACGGTGATGAAAAAGGCCGTTCCGCTGCTGAATCCCGGCGGACGGCTGGCGGTAATTACCTTCCATTCTCTGGAAGACCGAATCGTGAAGAACGCCATGGCAGAGGCGGCGAAGGGCTGCACCTGTCCGCCCAGCTTCCCGGTCTGCGTCTGCGGCAAGAAGCCTCAGGTGCGGATCGTGACCCGCAAGCCCATCGTTTCCGGGGAAGAAGAACTGGAACGGAATCCCAGAGCACGCAGTGCCAAACTGCGTATCTGCGAAAAACTATAAATTATAACAGGCAAATTGCCGGAAAGGGGATAGAATCATGACGGAAAAACCCAAAATTCAGTACATTGGTCAGTTCTATGTCCCCGGCAGCGAGGCGCAGGTGCTTGCGCCGAAGAAAAAGAAGAAAAAGGCCAAAACAAAGCTCCCGATCGCAAAGCAGGAGCAGGTAAAGGCGATCTATATCGACCCCGTGGCGCTGATTGGCATCACGGTGGCAGTGGTGATGCTGGCAGTCATGGTGGTGGGAGCATTGCAGCTGCGCAGCGACTGGGCGCAGTATGAGCAAATGTCCAACTACGTCTCCCGGCTGAACCAAAACAACGCCGAGCTGGAATGCACCTATCGGGATGGCTACGATCTGGAGGACATCCGGGACAAGGCGCTGGCGCTTGGCATGGTGCCGGTGGAGGAAGTGCCGAGCAGAACCATCACCGTCACACTCTCCCAGCCGAAGCCGGAACGGACGCTCTGGGACGACATCGTCTGGTTCTTTGGCGGCCTATTCGGGGACGGGGAAGCCGCTTCCTTCGGATGAGCGGAAAAAGCGGTTCCCCTGCATAAAGTCCGCCCTTCCTCATAAAGTAAGATAGCAGCTGCACTGGGCGGCGAGGGATTCCCTTGCTGCCCAAAGTTGTATCTTGACGGAAAGGCCGGTGGCTTATGGGGAGGAAGAAGCGGGAATTTAACCGTCTGCGGCTGGACAGCGGCCAGCACAGGCGCATCATGCTGGTATCCGCGCTGCTGGGGGCGCTGGCCTTCCTGCCGGTGGGGCTGCGGCTGTACAGCCTGATGGTGACGAACTACGATTATTATTCCTCCCTCGCTCTGCGCAACCAGACCCGCACGACGACGGTGACCGCCGACCGGGGGGACATCTTCGATCGGAATATGAATATTCTGGCGACCTCCGTCAGCGTGGAAAATGTGTATCTCGATCCCCACGAGCTGAAGCAGTCCAAGGCGGACATTCCCGAAATTGCCCGGACGCTGGGAGAAATTCTGGGGAAAGACCCCGCATGGATAGAGGAACAGGCGGCGGACATCAAACGGCGCTACAAGCAGGTCGGCACCCGCGTTGACGAGGAGACTGCCGGAACAATCCGGGATTACATCAATGAAAAGGGCATTTCCGGCATCCATCTGGAACCCACGTCCCAGCGGGTCTACCCTTATGAGGCCCTTGCGGCCCAAGTCGTCGGCTTCACCAACGCATCCAACGAGGGCTGTGAAGGGGTGGAGGCCGCCTACAACAGCTTCCTCGCGGGCAGCACGGGCAGAGTCATCACCACAAAGGGCAATAACGAAATGGATATGCCCTTTTCCTATGAAAACTACGTTTCCTCCCGGCAGGGGGACAGCGTAATTCTGACACTGGACGCCACGGTGCAGGCGTGCCTTGAAAAGCAGCTTTCCGCCGCCGTCACCCGCTATGACGTCCAGAACGGCGCCTTCGGGCTGGTGATGAACTGCAAGACGGGAGAAATCCTCGCCATGGCCACGCTGGGCAGCTATGACCCCAACAACTATCTGGAAATCGCCGACGAGGGAACGGCGGCGCAGTTGGAAGAAATGAAACGGGTCTACCTCGCCGAGCCGGAGGGGAGCGAAGCCTACGAGGCTGGGAAGACGGCCTACGGGGAAGCCCTCTCCGCCGCCCGATTGAAGCAGTGGCGCAACCGGGTGATCTCCGACGGCTATGAGCCGGGTTCTACCTTCAAGGTGCTGACCATGTCAGCGGCGCTGGACTGCGGCGCGATCGACCTGAATACCCCTTTCCACTGCTCCGGTTCTGAGCAGATTCCGGGACGTGCCCAGCGGCTCCACTGCTGGCGCTCCACGGGACACGGGGCGGAAAAAACGCCTCAGGCGCTGCAAAATTCCTGCAACATCGCCTTCGCCCACATCGCCCTGAAGCTGGGCGGGGAGCGGTTTTATGAATACGTCAAAAACTTCGGGGTGCTGGAAAAAACCGGCATCGACCTCGCGGGAGAGAGCAAGGGCGTCTTTTTCGACAAAGCACTGGTCACGGACACGGACAAATGGGGGACGGCGTCCCTGACCTCCGGTTCTTTCGGCCAGACTTTTAAGATCACCCCCCTGCAGCTGGTGCGGGCGATTTCGTCCGTGGTCAACGGCGGGCAGCTGCTGGAGCCGTACATCGTCTCGGAAATTCTGGACGCCGACGGCAGCACGGTGATGAAGGCGGAGCCGACGGTGGTGCGCAGAACCATTTCCAAGGAGACTTCCGACACGATGCGCACCCTCATTGAGTCCGTCGTTACGGAGGGAACGGCAAAAAATGCCAAAGTTGCCGGGTTTTCCATCGGCGGAAAGACCGGAACCAGTGAAAAAATTGACGTTTTTGACGAGAATGGCCAGCGCGTGCAGGATAAAATCGTATCTTTTGTGGGGATTGCGCCTATGGACGATCCGGAGTATATTATACTTGCCGCATTGGATACACCGTCCCGGACAACGGGAATTTACATTTCCGGCGGCGTCATGGCGGCGCCCACCGTGGGCGCGGTGATGGCGGACGTGCTGCCATACTTAGGCGTGAAGCAGTCCTTTTCCGAGGACGATATCGCGGGAAAGCAGATCGTCATGGAAGACCTGACCGGCATGACGGCGAAGGATGCCCAGACGCTTCTGAAAAAAGAAGGGCTGACGGCGGCAATTTCCGGCAGCGGCGAAACGGTGACGGGGCAGATCCCGTCTCCCGGACAGACCGTTCCCGGGGGAAGCCAGGTGCTTCTGTTTCTGGGGCAGACCCCGGAGCCGGAAACGGTGAAGGTCCCCGATTTTTACGGCATGAACCGTCAGCAGGCCAGCGACGCCGCGGGCGCGCTGGGGCTGTACATTCTGGTGACGGGGAACGATGAAATTTCCACCGGCGTGACCGTGACGGCGCAGAACGTGGCCAAGGATACCGAGGTTCCCGCGGGAACGACGATCACGCTGGTATTCGCGGATACCGCGGCCAGAGACTGACAACGGAGGATAAATATGAAGCTGAAGGAACTTTTGACGGGCATTTCCGTTCTGGAATGCACCGCGGACCCGGAGCTTGAAATCAAAGAGATTTTCTACGATTCCCGGAAGGTGACCCCGGGCAGCCTGTTTGTGGCCGTGTCCGGCTTCGCCGCCGACGGAAATAAATTTATTCCCATGGCAGCGGAAAAGGGCGCGGCGGCGGTGGTTACGGCGAAGAAGCCGGAGACGGATATTCCCTATGTTCTGGTGGAATCCGACCGGCTGGCGCTGGCGCTGCTGGGGTGTAATTTCTTTGGCCGCCCGGCGGAGCATATGACCATGATCGGCATTACCGGCACCAACGGAAAAACGTCCTCCACGCTTCTTCTAAAGCAGGTTCTGGAAACCTGTCTGGGGGCGAAGGTGGGGCTGATCGGCACCATGGCCAATATGATCGGGCAGGAGACCATCCCCACCGAGCGAACCACCCCGGAAAGCTTTGAATTGCAGGCGCTGTTCGCCAGAATGCGGGACGCCGGATGCACCCATGTGGTGATGGAGGTTTCCAGCCACGCCATTTCCTTGGAGCGCATCGGCGGCATTCATTTTGACGTCGCCGCCTTTACCAACCTGACGGAAGACCATCTGGACTTCCACAAGACCATGGACGCTTACTGCGAAGCCAAGGCCGAGCTGTTCCGCCGCTGCCGTCTGGCCGTCGTCAATGTGGATGACAGCTATTCGGACAGGATTCTCGCGGCGGCTGCCTGCCCGGTGCTGACCACCGGCGTACACCGTCCCGCCGATCTGCGGGGCGAGGACTTGGAGCTTCTGGCGCAGGGCATTCGCTTTATGGCCGTATCCGGCGAGGAACGGGCGGCGGTGTCTCTGCCCATCCCCGGAAAGTTCACCGTCTACAACGCGCTGACGGTTATGGGTATCGCAAAGCAGCTGGGCATTTCCCTGACGGACTGCGCCGCCGCACTGAAAACGGCCTCCGGCGTCAAGGGCAGGGTGGAGGTAGTCCCCACCCCCGGAAGGCCCTACAGCATCCTCATTGACTATGCCCACACCCCCGACGGACTGGAAAACGTGCTTTCCTCCGTGAAGGATTTCTGCAAAGGCCGGGTCATCGCGGTATTTGGCTGCGGCGGCGACCGGGACCCCATGAAGCGGCCCATTATGGGACATATCGGCGTGAAGCTGTCGGATTTTGCCGTCATCACCTCGGATAACCCCCGCACGGAAGACCCCATGGCCATCATCGAGGACATCCTGACAGGGGTAAAACAGGAAGACGGGGAATATATTGTTATCGAAGACCGGCGCGCGGCCATCAGATATGCTATGGACATTGGGAAAAAAGATGATATAATTATTCTGGCAGGAAAGGGTCATGAGACCTATCAGGACATCGGCGGCGTAAAGCGCCACTTGGATGAACGGGAAGAGGTTGCCGCCCACCTGCGGGAAAAAGAGGAAACGGCATGGGAAAATTAACGCTCAGACAGGCCGCCGAGTGGTGCGGCGGTGTGGTGGAAGAAAAATACGCGGACGTCGAATTTTTAGGCGCGGCCAATGACACCCGGGTCATGCAGCCGGGGCAGCTGTTTATCGCGCTTCAGGGCGCGCGGGACGGCCACGACTTCATCAAAAAAGCTATGGACAGGGGCGCTGCGGCGGCTCTGTGCAGCCGCAAGGTGGGGGACTACCCCGCGATCTATGTGGACGACCCCCGCATTGCTTTGGGGAGAATCGCCCGGGAAGAACTGAAACGCATCGGCGCAAAGGTGGTGGCGGTCACCGGCTCCGTGGGCAAGAGCACCACGAAGGAAATGGTCGCGGCCGTGCTGGAACAGGCTTTCGTCACCAGTAAGACCCCGGCCAACCACAATAACGACATCGGAATGCCCATGGCTATCCTGGATATGCCTGAGGATACGGAGGTGGCGGTGCTGGAAATGGGTATGAACCATTTCCGGGAGATCGCCTACCTGTCCTGCATTGCCCACCCGGACGTGGCGGTGATTATCAACATCGGCACCATGCACATTGAGTACCTGGGCACTCAGCAGGGCATCCGCCAGGCCAAGCTGGAGGTGTTAGAGGGCATGACCCCTCAGGGAATGCTGCTGCTGAACGGCGACGACACCCTGCTGCGCTGTCTGGATATGACACCCAAGCAGCGCATCACCTATTTCGGGTGCAGCGAGGGCTGCGACGTCCGGGCGCTGGATGTCAGCCAGGCGGACAGCATTCTGCGCTTCCGGGTGGAGGCGGGACGGCTGACCTTCCCGGTGGAAATGAAGCTGGAAGGAGAGCATTACGTTGCCGACGCGCTGGCGGCGGTGACCGTGGGACTGAAGCTGGGGGTCACCCCGGAGCACATTCGCAAGGCACTGGATGAGTTCCAGAACATGTCCGGTCGTCAGGAGATTTTCGAGGCCAAGGGCTGTACCATCATCAACGACTGCTACAATGCCGGCCCTGAGTCCATGGCGGCGGCCCTGAATGTGCTGGGCAACCGGCCCGGACGGCACCTGGCGGTGCTGGGCGAAATGCTGGAACTGGGGGACTGTGCCCAGGCCGAGCACTATAAGATCGGCCGGATTGCGGCGGAAAAGGCGGACATGGTCTTTGCCTACGGCCCTCACGCCGGACGGGTGCTGGACGGCACCATCACCGGCGGTATGCCCGAGCCCATGGGACGGGCCTTTGACGATCCCATGGAAATGGCGGCGGCTCTGAAGCGATCCGCCAAGCCCGGAGACGTGATTTTGTTCAAGGCCAGCCGGGGGATGCACCTGGAGAAGGTGCTCAAGGCGTTCCTAGAAGAAGAGAAATGAGGAAACTCTGAATCAATCGTCTGCGGCTGAGCGACGGAGGAAAACAATTCATGACACGAATTCTGATAACCGCGGTGGTGGGCGGGGCACTGTCCTGGGCATTGGGGCAGCTGCTGCTGCCGATGCTCCACGCGCTGAAGGCCGGGGCTTCCATTCTGGAAATCGGCCCTTCCTGGCACAAGAGCAAGAACGGCACGCCGATCATGGGCGGACTGATGTTCATCCTGGCGTCCACCGTGTGCCTTCTGGGCAACCTGCCCGCCATGACGGATTATTCCGTGTTTTTTGTGCTGGCACTGGCTCTGTGCTTCGGCTTCATCGGCTTTCTGGACGACTTCACCAAGGTGCGTCATCATCAGAATCTGGGCCTGACCTCTGTTCAGAAGGCCATGCTCCAGATGGCGGTTTCCGCCCTGTTTCTGTATGCCATGTACAAGGTCGGGGCTATGAACACCCACCTGTACATTCCCTTCTGGAACGTAAGCTTTGACCTGCACCCCCTCGTGTATATTTTCTTTGCCATGTTCGTCATGGTGGGCTGCGTCAATTCCGTGAATCTGAATGACGGCATTGACGGCCTGTGCGCGGGAGATACCCTGCCGGTGATGGTGTTCTTCACCGCGGCAAGCGTTGCCCTGGGAAGATTTGATCTGGCGCTGCTGCCCGCCTCTCTGGTTGGCGGACTGATCGCCTACCTGACCTACAACTGGCATCCGGCCAAGGTGTTCATGGGGGACACCGGTTCCCTGTTCCTGGGCGGTGTGGTCTGCGGTATGGCCTTCGCCCTGGAAATGCCCCTGATTCTGATTCTGGTCGGCTTTATCTATGTCTGCGAAGCCATGTCGGACATTTTGCAGGTTTCCTATTTCAAGATGACCCACGGCAAGCGGCTATTCAAAATGGCTCCCATTCACCACCATTTTGAAAAGTGCGGCTGGAAGGAAGAGAAGGTGGTCTTCGTCTTTGCCGGAGTTGCGGCTTTTATGTGCATTCTCGCCTGGTTCGGCATTTCCGGCCTGATCGGCTGATTCCAATAACGGAGGTTTGGCAATGGAGAAGCGGCTCCATGCCAAAGAGAACCGCCGCCGACACCCGGCGGGGGACACGGTTGATTATCCCTTCCTGATTCTGGTGCTCCTGCTGCTGGCGGTGGGACTGACCATGCTCTATTCCGCCAGCTCCGCCCAGAGCCAGTACGACACCGGCTATGCCATTTCCACCCGTTATCTGCAAAAGCAGGCCGTGTGCGCCCTTTTGGGGCTGGGGGCGATGTACGGTTTCAGCCGGATCCCTGACAAGGTGTGGTATCACGCCGCGTGGCCCCTGTATTTCAGCAGCATTGCCCTGCTGCTGAGCGTCCTGGTCATCGGCCAGGAGGTCAACGGGGCGAAGCGTTGGATCAACATTGCAGGGCTCCAGTTCCAGCCTTCAGAGGTGGCAAAGTTCGCCATGATCGTGCTTCTTGCCCGGCTGACCCAGAATTTTGGAGAAAAGACCAGGTTTTTCCGCTGGGGTGTCCTGGGCTTCGGCGGGGCGCTGCTGGGCATCTTAGTGCCATTGGCCCTGGAAAAGCACCTGAGCGCCATTATGCTTATGGGCATGGTGGCCGTCCTCATGATGTTCATTGCCGGGACCCATCCCAAGTGGCTGCTGCTGGGGGCGCTGGGGGCGGCGGCGTTTTTGCTGGTGTATACCCGCCTGATGGGCTACGCCGGCGACCGGGTCACCGCGTGGCTCCACCCGGAGCTTGACCCGGGAGACACCGGATACCAGATCTTGCAGTCGCTGTACGCCATCGGCTCCGGCGGCCTGTTCGGGCTGGGCTACGGCAAGTCCCGGCAGAAATATCTGTACCTGCCTTTTCAATATAATGACTATATCTTTGCGGTGATCTGCGAGGAGCTGGGACTGGTGGGGGCAATGGCAATCGTTGCGCTGTTTGCCGTCACCATCCTGCGGGGCTACTGGATCGCGCTGAACGCCCGTGACCGGTTTTCCACCGTTCTTGCGGCGGGATTGGTGACGCTGATCGCGGTGCAGACCATTCTGAACCTGTGCGTGGTCACAAACCTGCTTCCCTCCACCGGCATTGCGCTGCCGTTTTTTTCCTATGGCGGCACGGCGCTGGCGGTGAATCTGGGGGAAATGGGCATTGTTCTGGGCATTTCCAGAGGGCGAAACCGGAGAAAAATACAGGAGGCATGACCTATGAATCTGATTTTTACCTGCGGCGGCACGGCGGGACACATCAACCCGGCCATCGCGGTTGCCAATATGATGCGGGAACGCCACCCGGACTGCAATATCCTCTTTATCGGCGCGAAAGGCCATATGGAGGAAAAGCTGGTGCCCCAGGCGGGGTATGACCTCAAATGCCTGGAAGGTTCCGGCCTCAGCCGGGGAAAGAACCTAACCGCAGTGAAAAAGAACCTCCACGCGGTAAAATGCGTGCGGGAGGGTGTGAAGGCGTGCAAGAAGATTTTCCGGGAATTCAAGCCCGACGTGGTCATTGGCACCGGCGGCTATGCCAGCTTCCCGGCGCTGTACGCCGCCCAGTCCATGGGCATTCCCACCTGCGTCCACGAGAGCAACGCCGTCCCCGGCGTCACCACCCGTCTGGCGGCGAACAAGGCCAGCCGGGTGCTGGTGGCCTTTGAGGAAAGCGTCCGCCACTACAGGCACCCGGAAAAGGTGGAGGTCGTGGGGATGCCTGTGCGCAGAGAGTTCATTTTCGACACCAAAGAGGAAGCGAGAAAGGAACTCGGCTTGAGCGGCTTCGTGGTCGTCTCCGCTTTCGGCAGTCAGGGCGCGAAGGTCATGAACGAGACCATCGCGGACATGATGCCTCTGGAGCAGGCCGACGGCTTCCCCTTCCACCACATCCACGCCACCGGCAGCTTTGGTAAGGAGTGGATGCCTAAGCGGGTCATGGATAACGGCGTGGACTGGAAGAACTGTCCGGCGCTGGATATCCGGGAGTATATTTACGACATGCCCACTGTCATGGCGGCGGCGGATATCGTCATCGGCCGGGCGGGCAGCGCCACCTGCAATGAGATCGGCGCTTCCGGCACGCCCTGCATCCTCATCCCGTCGCCCAATGTGACGAACAACCATCAGGAAAAGAACGCCCGTGTGCTGGAAGCGGCGGGCGGCGCGGTGGTGGTGCTGGAAAAGGACTGCACGCCCGGGAAGCTGTATGAGCTGATCCGTTCGCTGCTGGCGGACGAAGACCGCCGCAGGGAAATGTCCCGGAAGCTGCACACGATGGTTCGGTTGGATTCCGCGGAACGGATATGTGATATTGTGGAGCAGCTGACCCAAAGCGAAAAATAACCCGCCTTACCCCAGGAGGAACACTATGGATACAACACAGGATAGCCGGGAAAACGGCGGAAAGCGCCGCCCGCAGACAGGCGGGCAGAATCGCGCTTCCCAGCGCCCCGGACAAAGCGCCCCGGAGCAGCGCCCCCGCCGCACAGCGGAACAAAGCGCTCAGGAGCGCCCCCGCCGTCCGGCAGAGCAGGGGACTCAGGAACGCCCGCGCCGCGCACCAGAGCAGAACGCCCCGGAACAGCGCCGCCGCGCAGCGGAACAGAGCACTCAGGAGCGGCCCCGTCGCGCACCAGAGCAAAGCGCACAGGAACGCCCCCGCCGCCCGGTAGAGCAAAGCACGCAGGAGCGTTCTCGCCGTGCAGCAGAACAAACCGCCCCAGAACAGCGCCGCCGTGCGCCAGAGCAGAGCGCACAGGAGCGCCCCCGCCGTGCGCCAGAGCAAAATGCCCAAGAGCGACCCCACCGCCCGGCGGAACGGGACGCTCAGAGACGCCCCGCCCGGCAGGAAGAGCCTGACCGCCCGGCCAAAAGGGAAGCGCAGCCCCGTCAAGGAGCCGGAGAAGAAGCCGCAGCACGTCAGCGTGCAAAGCACCCCGCCGATTCCCGGAGGGGCGCACCCCGCCGCAAGCCCGTGGACGATGATGTCCCAAACAGGAAGCGCGCCTACGGAAACAGCAAGCCCAAAAAGAAATCGGCGCTGACCATGCTGGCCGAGACGCTCATGAGTGCGAAGAACCGCCCGAAGAAGCGAACCTCCCGGCGAACCGAAAGCAGCCGCCCAAAAACGCCTACACCCGCCGTGATCTATACCCAGCCCCTGCCCTTCAACCGCGACCGGCTGATCGTCCAGCTGATAACGGTGACGGCGGTGGTTCTGGCCATCGTCATGGGACTGTCGGTGTTCTTCAGGGTGGAGACCATCACGGTTACCGGCGCGGATACCTACAGCGCGTGGGCAGTGCGGGAAGCCTCGGGCATTTCCGAGGGAGACAAGCTCCTGACCTTCAGCAAAATCCGCGCTGCCAGCCAGATTATGGCAAATTTGCCCTATGTCAAGGGCGTGCGGATTGGTATAAAATTGCCGGATACGGTCAATATTATGATCGAAGAAGAGAGCGTGGTCTATGCCATCAAGTCCAGCGACGGACAGTGGTGGATGATGGACTCCGACGGCAGGGTCGTGGAGCAGGCGAATAATGCCAAGGCGGCCACGGCCACGCAGGTTCTGGGCGTCACGCTGGAAGCCCCCACGGTCAACGAAAAGGGCGTCGCCACGGAGATGACCCCTAGTGAGACCAACGAACTGGGAGAGCTGATCCCGGTGACGACCACCGGCGCCCAGCGCCTGACTGCCGCGCTGCAGATCCTCAAGGCGCTGGAAAACAACGACATCGTGGGCGAAGCCGCCAGCGTGGACGTGACCAGCACCGAGGACATTATCCTCTGGTACGGCACCCGGTATCAGGTCAATCTGGGCGACACATCCCGCCTTGATTACAAGGTTGACTGCATGAACGACGCCATTTTGCAGATGAGCGACTACCAGAGCGGCGTTCTGGACATCAGCTTCACCATCTGGCCGAATCAGGTGGGCTATACGCCCTTCGCGTGATGTTATTATTTTGTAAATAATTTGCCGAAATGCCAGATTTTCTATTGACCAAATCGGGTTTTCGGGATAGAATGGGAAAGTACAGATGCAAAATTCAGGCAGCAGCGGCTCCGCCGTGTCTGCGAAAGATACATAGGAGGAAGAGATTATGTCCGAAACTATACAGGATCGCGTTGTGAAAATCAAGGTGATCGGTGTCGGCGGCGCCGGCAACAATGTTATCAACCGCATGATCGATGCCGGTGTAGGCGGCGTGGACTTCGTCGTGGTCAACACCGATAAGCAGGATCTGAATAAATCCGTCTGCAAGAACAAGATTCAGATCGGCGAGAAGCTGACCGGCGGCATGGGCGCAGGCTCCAAGCCCGAGATTGGCAAGAAGTCCGCCGAGGAGTCCCGGGCTGCCATTTCCAAGGCACTGGAAGGCACGGACATGGTCTTTATCACCGCCGGTATGGGCGGCGGCACCGGTACCGGCGCGGCTCCCATCGTGGCCGATCTGGCTCACGAGGCCGGTATCCTCACGGTCGGCGTTGTCACCAAACCCTTCAAGTTCGAGGGCGCGAACCGGATGCGTCAGGCCGAGCAGGGCATCAC
>ERZ827168.4187-NODE-4187-length-13568-cov-3.539258_pt1 | contig 13568 bp, 15 predicted proteins | sample MGYA00519868_ERZ827168 | MGnify/ENA primary metagenome ERZ827168 (study PRJEB31778, sample SAMEA3449271) | human gut metagenome | biome: human gut; feature: human-associated habitat; material: faeces | place: United Kingdom | collected 2010/2012 ...
CTGATTCCATCTAACATTATATTTCCTCCTATTTTCTTAAAAGTTGGCAGTTCTTTATCATACGGGGTCTTTTCGTCAAACATCTTTCTTCTTTGGCTCATCCTCGTTTTTCTGGTGAATTCGCTTGGGAAGTCAGTGAAATAACCCTTATACCGAATATTGCGATATTTTGAGGCAGCAGGAGCGTTTCTGCTGCCTTTTTCTTATGGTGACTACCCTGTGGGGACTCGTCCCGCAGGGCTTGTCATAAATAAACGCGCAGGGAGGCGATACAGGTGAAAAGACAAATTTGCGCAAAGGAGGTGGCATACCCATGCAGCACAAGAAAAAGACTGTAAATTCGATGGAGGCAGGATATGGCAAAACCGCTTGACCCCAAGAAGATAGAATCGGCCCGTCATTTTAGCAGCCGTGCCGAGCGCAGGGAACAGCGGCGGAAGCTCATGCAGGACGAGATTGCGGAAAATCAGCGCAGCAACGGCGTGATAGTGATTCCGCCAAAAAAGTTGCGGGAAGCGCAGCAAGAGCGCCCAAAACTGCGTGTTGCGGCGTACTGCCGCGTCAGCACACAGGAAGAAGAACAGGTTGGCAGTTTTGATATGCAGGTCCGTCATTTTACCCAGCGGATTGAAGGAAATCCCGACTGGGAGCTGGTGGAAATCTATCAGGACGAGGGCATCAGCGCCACGACCGTCAAAAAGCGCCTTGGCTTTCAAAAGATGATTGCCGATGCAGTGGACGGGAAAATTGATCTGATCCTTACCAAGAGCATCAGCCGCTTTGGCCGGAATATTGTAGACATACTGGATAACCTGAATGTTCTTTCTGCGCTGAATCCTCCTGTCTCGGTGGAATTTGAGACGGAGCACATCACCTACACGGGCGATGGAAAGAACAATCTGTTAATCGTTCTTCTGTCCGCGCTGGCAGAAATGGAGTCCCAGCAGAAAAGCGAGGCCATCAAGCAGGGAATCCGTTATCGGATGCAGGAGGGTCTTTACAAATTTTCAGTACGAAACACCATTGGCTACTACCGTGATTATTCGGGACAGATCAAGATCGAACCAGCGGAAACAGAAATTGTCAAATCCATTTATGACAGTTTTCTGGATGGCGAATCGTGCAAAGAAATTGCGCAAAGGCTGACCGAAGAGGGGGTGCGCTCCCCCAAGGGGCTGGATCACTGGCAACCGGGGACGATTAGCAACATTTTACGCAACGAAAAGTATTGCGGCGACCTCGTGCAAAAGAAAACTTTCACGCCGGATTTTCTCTCTCACGAAAAGAAATATAACCGCGGCGAAGAAGAATTTGTCATCATCAAAGACCACCACGAACCCATCGTTTCCCGAGAACTTTTCGAGAAAGCCAACCGCATTTTAGATGAAAAATCTCTAACGCAGGAAGGCAAAGCCAAGCACTCTAACCGTTATCCGTTCTCCGGCAAAATCAAGTGCGGCTGCTGCGGCTCCAGCTATGTGGCAAGATATAAAAATCGAAATAACGGAACCCGCTACAAAGCATGGCGATGCTACAAGTCCGCTACACAAGGCAGCCCGCACACCGATAAAACCGGAAATCCGCTTGGCTGCTCAAATCCAAGCATCCGCAATGAAGATGCCGTTCATATCATGTACCTCGTGACCCGCAGTCTGCAATTAGAAGAAAAGAAGATCACCGCTAATTTGCTTTCGGTCATTCAATCCGTGCTTTCCGTAAACACCAACTATTCGCATATTGAAAAACTCAAAGAGCAAATTCAAACTGTCGAAGATAAGCGCACGCAGCTGATTGACCTGTGCATATCCGGTGCGATCACCAAGCAGGAATTCATCACGAAACGCGAAGCCTGCGATAAGGAGATTTCCGAGCTGCAAGATACGATCAGCGGCATAGACCAGCAGCACCTCCTCGCCGATCAGCAGGAAAGCGTGATGAAAGAAATCACCGCTGCCATTCATGAAATCGTCAGCGGTGTCGAATATGAAGATGCGTTTTATTCACAGATTTTAGACAAAATGGTCGTTCAAAGCAAGGATACCGTCGATGTTTACCTGAATTTGCTCCCGATTAAGTGGAGTTACGCCGTCGCAAAGGCCTCAAAAGGCGTTTTAGACCCCAAAAGCGGCATTTCTGAAACAGAGATACCGATATCCGTCAATATCGCCCGAAGCTCCGGGTAGGGCATGGAGTAACGCTGGCTGAGGTAGCGCAGGGAAGCGCCTAATTCTCCGTGAGGGCCGCCGTATTGGCTTATGATAAGCTTTGCGAGCGCGGGGTTCGGGTTTTTGATGCGTACAGGGTACTGCAGCTTCTTCTCATAAATCCACATTACTCGTTCGCCTCCGTTTCCCACGGCCACGGGTCGCTGATCCACGCCCAGCGGCTCGTTGAGCGCGAAGTCTCGTTTAAGGGGCCGTACGCTTTTTCGTACTCGACCGTAAGCTTATCGTATTCCTCGCGGTAAGCAGCAAGCTTTTTCGCCGCCTCTTTGCAATACGGATGCGAATCCAGATACAAATGCAGCTCCCACATCGCGAACTGCACGGCGGAAATGTGCCGCCTTAAACGCTGCTGTTCGTTCACCGCGGCTCACCCCGCCTTCCGTAAAACGGTTTATTCAAAACCGGGAACAGTGTGCCGTCATCGAACGCGCGCGCCGGCTCGTAGGTTTCGCTCCACTGTTGAAACGGCACGTAGGCCATGCCGGGCACAGGGTCCTCGGGCAGCAGCGTACAGGTCGTGCGGCAGCCGCGCAGCATGGTGTTTTCATCTGCCATGTGCTGTGTCTCCTTTCAAACTATACTTGCAAGACAAGCTCGCAGTTCATAGTATGAAAACGGAGCGCAGCGTGTGCATCATGCGCCGTGGCGCGGACCGGACTTTTCCCCCTTCTTTTCGGAAACACGCTGCCACAAAACGGCGAGCATAAAGCCAAACGCCACCGCAAGCAGCACGATGGCAGCCGTAACAAGGCGGTCTGTCTGTGCCGCACGGGCGTTTTTCTCCGCGTCCGTCTGGGTCAGATCCGCGTCGCGCGCTTCTCCTGTCACAACGGTTGTTTCGGCCGGTGCTTCTTCTACATTGGCTTCGGCGGCTTCACTTTCCGCAGGCTTTTCACTGCTTGCCGCGTCTTTTCCCTTTGCGGCGGACGACGTGCCCGTCTTTCCTGTCACCGCCGTCACGGGTTTTGTCTCACGCGTGACGGCCACGGTGTACACTGCCGTTTCGCCACTTTCGGGTGTCACGGTGAATTCAAAATTGACTGTACTGCCGCCCGCGCCGAGATTTTTGCGGTTCACGCGCACAGAGCAGCCCTCTGTCGGCTGGGCGTCGAAAACGAGTGACGTGACGGAAAACGGCACCGAGAGCGAATATTGAAACCTCTCCGGGTCAAAGCTCGGGGAAAGCGTGCCCGTCGGCGGGATGAGCGAAAGCAGTGCCGCGCCGATCTCCGGCTCTTTCACGTAAGTGAACGTCTTTTCCGTCGTCTGCACCGTATCTATGAGTTCTTGCCCCACAGCATTCGCCGCATCGGTCACGGAAAAGCTGACCGTCACCGCATCAAACTCCGCGCCGCGCTCCGTGCGGAACACCAGCGTGAACGGCTCCGTGAGTACGCCGCCGTCCTTCGCCGTGTAAACGAGCGCAAAACGTCCGTCCTGCTGCGAGGTATACACGTGGCGCGATTTCACACTTTCCGGCAACTCGGCCTTCGCATTGGCTATGACTTCCGCGTCAAAATCCGCAAACAACACGAACGCGCCGATGTCCCCGCGCGCCGGCGTGCAGGTCACAGCGAACGATCCGCCGGGACGCACCTCTTCTTCCTGTGCTGCGAATGCGAACAGCGGCTCCGTCTCTTCTGCCATGGCCGAAACACCCGGTGTAAAAAGAAACAGGAGTCCACACAGAAGAAACCACGCGCCAAAGTCGTGCTTCTTCATAGTGCACCTCCCGCAAATCATTTTAATATTGCTTTTAGTATAGAAACCGTCGAGCACACTGTCAATAAGTTGTGAACTTTAATCACTTTTTCTGTTCAAAAGCTCTATCGAGCCCTGTTTGAGGTTATCTATTTCCCGACAACCCCCTTTTTCCACCAAATAGTAAAAATCACTTTAAAATTTTGCATTATCCGGATCCGATCCCGTACGGCCCACACAGGCCAGACCATCAATCAAATCGGAGTCTTCCTTTGATATCTGAAAATCAAACAGACGCAGATTTTCTTCGATGCGGGAAGGTGTTGTCGATTTTGGAAGTGGCAATTTCCCTTTCTGAAGACACCAGCGCAGACAGATCTGTGCAGTTGACCGGTTATACTTTTCGGCAAGAGCCACAAGAGCCGGATCAGACAGCAGTTTTCCAGAGCCCAAAGGACTCCAGGCCTCCACTAAAATCCCATGTTCTTCACAAAATGATACTGTCTCAGGCTGCATCCAGCCAGGATGAAATTCAATCTGATCGATCATCGGAACGACCTCTGCGCTCTTTAACAATGCTTTTAAATGTTTCGGAAGGAAATTGCTGACACCGATTGCCCGCACATATCCTTCGTTTAACAGATGCTCAAAGGCTCTCCATGTCTCCCTGTTTACCTCCTCATAATTGTCCCGAAAAGCAATGGGACGAGGCCAATGAATCAGGAACAGATCCAGATAATCCATATTCAGCCTTTTTAAAGAGTTTCCAAATTCCTTCAAAGTCTCATCATATCCCCGGACATCATTCCAGAGCTTGCTTGTAACAAACAGCTTTTCACGCGCTGCCCCCGACATCCGGATTCCTGCACCGACTCCGATTTCATTGTGATATACTACAGCTGTATCAATATGGGTATAGCCTGCCTCAATGGCATGCATCACAGCATTAGCCGCCGTCTCTCCATCCGGTACCTGCCAGGTGCCAAAGCCTACACAGGGGATCTCCACCTGATTATGCAGTGTATACGTATTTTCTGAGATTTTTTCATTCATCACACTCTCTCCTTTTCTGAGTTTAAACCAAACCATGCTCTACCCGTTTTAAATGTACCTTCTGTGATTCTTTATAGTGCACCTCCCGTAAATCGTTTTTTATACCGCTTTCAGTATAGAAACCATCGAACACACTGTCAATAAGTCGTGAACTTTAATCACTTTTTCTGTTCAAAAGCTCTATCGACTCCTGCTTGAACTTTCGGTTGACTAAAATCACAGATAATCCCGTTGCCAGTAAAATCATCGCTGCCGTGATGACGACTTCCAAAACGCCCATGTTCGCGCCCTGCACGTCCTCCGCGTTCTCCGCCGTCTGAATACTGCCAAAGTAAAACGACATACCGCACACAAAATGTACGTATCCTGCCAAATCGGCGCCCGGTTTCGTCTTTTCTGAACCAGATGTCGCGGCGCAGGTGCGCTTCGCGTTTGAAGCCGAGGCGCTCCAGTAAGTGCCAGGAATTCACATTATCCGGGTGGCAGTACGCCTCCACACGGTGCAGCTTTTTCTGCGCAAAGGCATCCCGTTTTTTTCAGTATAGCACAGCGTTATTTTCCATGCAATGTTTTTTCTAAAGAAAAAAGTGCAGGTTTAACAATTTCGTAAAAAACGCATAACACAAAAAGCGAAAAGTACCACTATACTGATAATCGAAAAGAAAAGATGAACACAAAGAGGTGGTTCCCATGGAACACAAAGTGAATATGAAAAACGCGAAAACATGCAGCTTTTAAGACGAAAACATCATAGCAAAGAGGAGAATGACTTATGTTTGACATGAGACCGTATCGTAACAATAATGATAGAAGAAACAACCTGAGTGCTTACAACCCGTTCCGTGAAATGGACGCGTTTGAACGTAATTTCTTTAACGATCCGTTCGGCAGCTGGTTCGATCACAGCGCGCTCGCATCGTTCAAGACCGACATCAAGGATAACGGCGACAGCTACACGCTGGAGGCCGACCTGCCGGGCTTTGACAAGAAGGACATCCATCTCGATGTCAACGGCGACACGCTGACCATTCACGCCGAGCGCAAGGCAGAGCAGGAAGAAAAGGACGACAAGAACAACTACGTCCGCTGCGAGCGCTCCTTTGGCTCGTACAGCCGTCAGTTTGACCTGAGCAGCGTAGACGCCGACCACATGAAGGCGACCTACGACAACGGCGTTTTGAAGCTTGAAATGCCGAAGAAGGCCCTGCCGGACAACGCGCGCCACATTGAAATCGAATAAGCCTACCGTCCTTTGACGCAGAATAATATAGAATGAAACGGGGAGCCGTGCGTGTACCTTGCGCGGCTCCCCGTTTCTGTTTTATTTCAGCGTTTCCACTGCGGATTTCTCCACCGGCAGTGTTGCCTTATAGCGCTCCAGGAACTTCTCAAAGCCCTGCATGTCGGTTTCATCGGGCTCTGCGGTCTCGCTCTTTGCCTCGGCAAAAATGTTCTTATCGAGGTAATCCTCCAGCGTTTCGCCGTCCTCTGCGTTCACAAGGTAAGAAGCCAGCAGCGCCATGCCCCACGGGCCGCCCTCGCCCGCCGTTTCCATCACGGAGACCGGCGTATGCAGCGCACCTGCCATCAGCTTCTGGCCCACGCCCTTCGCCTTGAAGAACCCGCCGTGGCCAAGCAGCGAATCAACCTCCGCGTGCTCCTTTTCAATCAGAATATCCATGCCGATTTTCAATGTCGCCATTGCGGAGTAAAGCTGCGTGCGCGCAAAGTTCTGGAACGTGAACGCGCTGTCCGGCAGGCGCATAAACAGCGGTCTGCCCTCCTCCATGCCGGTGATCGGCTCGCCGGAGAAGTAGTTGCACGAAACGAGCCCGCCGCAATCGGCGTCGCCCTTTAAAGCCTCAAAGAACATCGTATCAAGCGCCTGCGGCATGGAGCACTTCGCGCCGATGAGCTCCGCAAACGACTTAAACAGCCCCGCCCACGCGTTGATGTCGGACGTGCAGTTGTTGCAATGCACCATCGCAACGGGCTTGCCGGTCGGCGTCGTCACCATGTCGATCTCCGTATGTACTTTAGAAAGTGCCTTTTCGAGCACGATCATCGCAAAAACAGACGTGCCTGCGGAGATATTGCCCGTGCGCACACGGACGCTGTTTGTTGCCGTCATGCCCGTGCCGGCGTCACCTTCCGGCGGGCACAGCGGCGCACCGGGCTTTAAGGTGCCGGTGGGGTCAAGCAAAAGCGCACCCGCGTCGGTCAGCTCGCCCGCGTCCTCGCCCGCAAGGCGAATCTGCGGCAGAATGTCGCGCAGCCGCCACGGCAGGTTGTGCTCCTTGTGCAGAATATCAAACGTGTCCATCATGCCGGAATCGTACACGTTGTGCTCGCTGTCAATGGGGAACATGCCGGAGGCATCGCCGATGCCGAGCACCTTCTCACCCGTCAGCTTCCAGTGCACATAGCCCGCAAGCGTCGTGATGAACGCAATGTCCTTCACATGCGGCTCGTTGTTTAAAATCGCCTGATGCAGATGTGCAATGCTCCAGCGCTGCGGAATGTTGAAGCCAAAGCGCGACGTAAGGTCGGCGGCAGCCTCCTCCGTTATGGTATTGCGCCATGTGCGGAACGGCACAAGCAGCTCGCCCTCGCGGTCAAACGCCAAATAGCCGTGCATCATCGCGGAAAACCCCAGCGCCTTCAAATGCGTGATCTTCTCGCCGTATTTCTCCTCTACCGATGCCGCAAGGTTCTTGTAGCTCTCCTGAATGCCGTGCCAAACATCGTCCATGTGGTACGTCCACACACCTTGCTCCAAGCGGTTTTCCCAGTCATAGCTGCCGGAAGCCAGTACCTCGCCGTGCGGCCCGATGAGCACCGCCTTAATGCGCGTAGAGCCAAGCTCCAAACCGAATACCGCTTCGCCCCCGCGGATCAGCGCGGCAGTCTCGTTGCGTTCCATATATACCCGTCCTTTCACGGCAAACCCGCCGTTTGTGTGATTTTCTCATTCCGTCACTCGTATCACTTGTACGAACAACTCTATATAATCATACCGAAAATCATCGCATTTTTCAAGAGAAAACATTGCCGAAATTCCTCTGCGGAATTTGTATCGTGTGTGAAACCGTTTGCTTCAAAACAAAAAACGTCCTAAAACGAACTTCCCTCTTGATTTTTTCCTCAATTTATATTAAAATAGATAACACAGCAAAATGAATACGCGGGCGTAGTTTAATGGCAGAACATCAGCTTCCCAAGCTGAATACGAGGGTTCGATTCCCTTCGCCCGCTCCAAAAATCACGAGTCTTTTTGATTCGTGGTTTTTTCTTTTGAAAAAAGCTTTTGCACATTTCAAAGCTTCTTCTTTTCCAAAATCGTTAGTGAATGCCGTTTCGTTTCTAAAACTATTCATCAAAATATTTTTTGCAGAAAATGCAGCGAAAGTTTCCTTTTTCAGGGAAACTTTTGCCGTGTTTTCCCCTATAGGTAGAAAGACTTCATTTTACTTATAGAGGAGATGTAAAAACGACTGAAGAGAATCGAGAATATCGCACAAGTCAAATCATGCTAAGAAACCAGTTTCATGGCAAAGACAAATTTAAGATTCCTATTATTCCCAAAGGAAATTTCGGGGATAAAGACTTTCAAAATCTGCTGTTAATCGGCTTTGACCGCACCAACATCAGAGATGAGCATCACTTAAACCGCATGGTTCATTTCTTTTTATATGATTATAAATTTGAACGGATATGGAAAAAACCGGACTATGATATAGAAAAACTGAAACGCTACAGAGCCGTTCTATCTCCAGATTTTAGTATGTATAGAGAGATGAACCCTACAATGCAGCTTTATAACACTTTTAGAAACCGCTGGTGCGGTGCATATTTTGCTTCAAAAGGAATTCGGGTTATTCCAACCGTAAGTTGGGGAGACGAAAATACCTTTGATTTCTGTTTCAAGGGCATTCCAAAGGGGAGTGTTGTGGCGGTATCCACTTACATGGTTTCTGAGCATGGCAATCACGCCGATCAAAAAGACTTTTTCCTAAAAGGTTATCGCGAAATGCTTCGGCAAATCGAACCCGAACGGATTATTTGTTACAATACCCCATTTCCTGAAATGGAAGGCAACATCATTTTTGTAGATTATGAACTTTCTTCTTGGAAATATCAAAACCATAGCAAGTCTTCAAAATATGCAAAATATCTCACAGGACAGTTGTCTCCTGTCAAAAGCCGTGCTATACTGATAAAAAGAGGTTATGTATTCCCCCAGCAAGAAGAAAAAGGCATGGGCAGTGCTTATGGCGGCGAATGGAAACCTAAGAAACCGGACGATGAAAGATTTATAGGTAAACCGGGAGAAATTAAAACTACCAAAGACAAAATGGAAATCTTCGACTTACCAAAATCGGTGAAGATGGCAAAGCGGTTTCAGAACGACATTTTTCGGATCACGGTTACCCACGCCACCATTCCATACCGCACGACCACGAACTAGTCTGGGAATACAACCATTTTCATTGGGGCGACACTAAAAATTATTGGGACGGAAATGTCCCCGAATTCAAACAATATGGAGGTAACGATATGGACACTATTTTTCCTGCTTGCAACACTCTGGAAGACGATCGTTTTGAATCTATTGAGGAATTCAAGGACTGCATAGGGCGCGGAGATGAAATTGAATTCGAATGGAAAGGCGTTCATTTCGGAATGAGCGGCTGCCAACCGAAACCGGAGCATCGGATCATGGCCTATCTCTGGAACCAGCCGGATACCGAACAATACTTTGATACGCCGGACGACGCGCTGGAATACATCGTTGCCGGAGACCGCCTGCGCGATATCATCACACAGATAGACGTTCTCTCGCGTGCTTTTTGATTAACCAAGCGAAATATTCCGAAGCTCAACCCAAAACCAATCATACAAAAAGCTCCCGCAAGTTTTCTCCGCGGGAGCTTTTGCTATTTTCACTTTTTCGCTTTTTTCCGCTGCAAAACGGTCTCGCGCAGCGCGCAGTATTTATCGGCAAGGCACAAAACAGCCGTTTCTTTGAATCGCGGCGGGGCGGGATTTAACGGAAACATGTGCTTTTTGATCATGTCCCGCTCCGTGTCATTCAGTTCAAAGTCGCGGTCGGCATTGCGCAGGGCCGTTCCGGCGTGCCGAAACCCGTGCAGCCTGTGCGCGGGATCGGGCGTGTGCCAATCGTAGAGGAAATAATCGTGCAGCAAAGCGCCGCGCACAAGAGCGCGCTGATTCACTTTGAGGTGCAGTCGGTGCACAAGCCACAGGCACACAAGCGCCACGCACACGGAGTGCTCAAACACGCTCACAGACCCGTGCTGCATGTTCTCTTTTGCAATCTGCATACCCGGGGATTTCAAAATATCACCGCCGTGCAAAAACAGCGTGCGCAAAGTGGGGCGCATCAGTTTACTCCCCCGGCAGGAAACTCCGCCTTGATCTTCGCGAGCACATCGACATCTGCGGGGCAGAACACAACGTCGTCGATCTCCCCGGGCGTGATCCAGCGAAAATCCTGATGCTCAAGCCGCTGCGGCGCGCCCTCTGTGATCTTCGCGTTATAGACAAACAGGTGTACGAACAGATCCGGGTAGTCATGCAGCACGTCCATAAAAAGCGTGCCCACTTCTACCGTAACGCCGATCTCTTCCCTGCACTCGCGGATGAGGGCTTCCTCGTTCGTTTCATTCGGCTCCGTTTTGCCGCCGATGAATTCCCACATGCCTGCGCGGGCTTTGCCTTCCGGCCGCTGTCCGATGAGAAATTTATCCCCCTCACGCACAAGCGCCGCCACTACGGTGACGCTTCTTTTATTCTCCACTAAAAAGACCTCCCGTCTTTTGTAAAACAAACCGAATGCAGCGTATATCTCTGCGTTTTCATTATAGCACGCAAAACCGGGAATTCAACTGAAAAGTTTCTTACAATACGCAAAACGGGCACAACCTGTTTCCAAGTTGTGCCCGCCTTTCAGGAGGTAGAGGCAACACCGAACAAAGAACGCCTATCGGTGCTGCCTCCATGTTTATGGTTAACGGAGGCCTCGCGGTCTTTACTTCTGTGCGTGCACGCAGCCTCCGCGGCAAGCCGCGCAGTTGCCGCCGCAGGAGGACTTGCCGTTTTTCTTATCCCGCCTCATCGATTTTACGATCGCAGCGACGATGAGAACAACGACCAGTAACACGATTATCGTTCCTATGTTTTGCGAAAGCCAAGTCAGCATAACGATCTCTCCTTTCGGCTTGGATAATTCCTGAATTTGCGAATTTAAATTACAGAGTAAGATTACTTAACCTTAACGGCTCTGTCGGACAGCGTGGTGCTCTCCTTGTACGGGCGAACCAGCAGGAAGATAAAGAGCACGATGAGCACGATGGAAACGATGATGCCGAACACCAGAATGTAGTTCACGCCGCCGGGCATGTTGGGCACCTGATTGAGGCCAAGAATGGTGAACACCAGAACAAAGGTTCCCACTATTTCGCTGAGGAAGTTGCGGAAGCGGTTGGGCACGGAGGGGGAGGTGCAGAATACGCCGCGCTTGATGTTGGGATCGTCGGTGGCGTCGAACTGATCCTTGAACATCAGGTACACGATGACGGCGCCCACAAACGCACCGGCGAACTGGGCAATGATGTAACCGGGAACCATGGCCCAGTCAAAGCTGCCGTCCACAGCCAGGGCGATGGTCAGCGCGTACCAGGGCAGCGCATCGCCGCCGATACGCCGCAGCACCGCCGCGTACAGCGCCAGCGCCAGTCCTATGGCCAGCGCCGCTGCCGCCGCCGGAGGCACCAGCCACGCCAGCACCAGCGCCAGCGCGGAGCACAGGATTCGTTTCATAGGGGGTACCTCCTTGCAGAGCCGCTGGAGCGGCTGTTTGCAACGCCTGCCGGGCAGGCTGTTATGATAAAATAAGGAAAGAGCGGAGAAGTGTGTTCACTCCCCCGCCCTTTCCTGCAAACTACCCGCCGGGGAGAGTTGGCGGGAAAGTTCAGGGCGTAATCAGGTTACACCGTGTGCCTTTTGGCAACAAACACCGGGAAAGAATCCGTGCCGATCAGCTTTTTGTCTGCCGTGATGTGGACATTCTTGTCGGTAACCACATACTCAACGGAGCTATTCTCCTCCACAACGGTATCCTGCATCAGCACACAGTTGCGCACAACAGCACCCTTCTTGATCTGGCAGCCACGGAACAGCACGCTGTTTTCAACGGTGCCTTCCACCACACAGCCGTCAGCCAGCAGGCTGTTCTTGACCTTGCTGCCTTCCAGGTAACGGGTGGGGTTGTCGTCACGAATCTTGGTGTAGATGGGGTTGCCTTCGCTAAAGAGCTTATCGACATTGCCAGCCTGCAGCAGGCGCATGTTCTCGTCAAAGTAGCTCTTCATATCGCTGATGCGGGCCAAATAGCCGTCAAACTCATAAGCCTGAACATTCAGCAGGCTCAGGTTGCGGGCCAGGATATCGCGCTCAAAATAGACCAGACCGCGCACAGATGCATCGCGGACAAGCTGGATCAGGCTTTCGCGCTCGATGATGTACATGTTCATGGACAGATTCTGGACGCCGGGACGATAATCGTTGGAAAGCAGCTCAGCCACACGGCCATTATCAATGCGGATGGTGTAGTTATCGGTGCGGGCGCCATCGGGGATTTCGCCGCGGTTGTATACCATGGTAACGTCTGCGCCGGACTTGACATGAGCTTCGATCAGCTTGTTAAAGTCGAAGTTCATGGCAATGTTGCTGTCAGACAGGATCACATAGCGCTCTTTCTGGTCCCTCAGCCAGTTCAGAACGCTGGCCAGTGCATCCACACGGCCGCTGTACAGCTTGATGCTGCGCTCTGCAAAAGGCGGAACAATGTTCAGGCCTCCGCGCTTGCGGGTCAGGTCCCATTCACGGCCTGCGCCCAGGTGGTCCATCAGGGAATGATAGTTTTTACGGACGATGACCGAAACATTATCCACACCGGCGTTTGCCATGTTGGACAGAACAAAGTCGATCATGCGGTAACGCCCTGCGAACGGGATGGAGGCCATTGTGCGCTCCGCTACCAGTTCGGGGACAAGGTTATCATAAGAGTTTGCAAAAATGACGCCCAGTGCGTTTGCGTTGCTGCTTACCATTGTTCCTCACCATCCTTTACATCATTGGAAATCATTGCCTTGGGGCCAACCGTTGCGCCCTTGCCGATCTTGACACCGGAGCCAACCGTTGCAACATCGCCGGGTTCGGTAATATTCAGGCCGCTTTCCGGCATTTTGCCCACGGTAGCACCCTCTTCGATGGTGACATTTTCGGCCACGATGCAGTGTTCGACCTTTGCGCCAGCCTTGATGACAGTGCCGCCCATAACAACGGCTGCCTCCACAGTGGCACCCTTTTCCACAACGGCGCCAGGGAACAGGATGGAGTTATTGACCGTGCCGTTGACCTTGCAGCCTTCGGATACCATGGAGTTGACGATGGTGGCGTCACTGCCGATCTGCTGGCAGGGACGACCGGTGTTGCGGGAATAGATCTTCCAGTTTTCATCAAACAGGTTGATGCCGGAATGCTTGGGGTCCAGCACCTCCATGT
>ERZ827168.4188-NODE-4188-length-13563-cov-8.628813_pt1 | contig 13563 bp, 16 predicted proteins | sample MGYA00519868_ERZ827168 | MGnify/ENA primary metagenome ERZ827168 (study PRJEB31778, sample SAMEA3449271) | human gut metagenome | biome: human gut; feature: human-associated habitat; material: faeces | place: United Kingdom | collected 2010/2012 ...
AGCTTATGGACGTTTACACAATGGAAAAATGGCAGCAAGACCGCAGCTTTAGCGCAGAGCCCGGGCAAGAGATTACAGAGGACGTATACAACGAAATGTTAAATTGTATGCCGCCTAAGACCTTGCCCCGGGGAAAAGCTGAACAGGCTTTACAGGATTACCACATACCCGTACACGCCGGGTTTTTAATGGGTGAGCCGCACAGCGCAAGCAAAGACGGGCAATTATACCTTGCCTTTGGTATGAACGACTACGGCAAAGGCAAGCACTATTATTACTTAGGGCTTAGCTTACCGGCTAAGGTGCTGCACGGTACTTACTATTACTTTGATTGCCTTAACGCCTTTGTAAATGATGGGCTTTTCAAAGAAAGCGAATTTGCCGACGATGCCGAAGCCATAAGCACCGGCGCAAACTATGAAGCCACGGTATATAAATATGAGTACCGGCACGGGGAACGGGTAAGCAGCAAGGTACTTTATGACCCGTGGGCGTGCTTTGATGAAAAGGGGGCTACAGAATGAAAGTATACGCCTTAGTAAATCAAAAAGGCGGCGTAGGAAAGACCACAACCGCCCTTAATGTGGGTGCAGGGCTTGCAGCAACCGGCAAAGCTGTATTGCTCATTGATGCAGACCAAAGCGGCAACCTTAGCAAAAGTGCCGGTATAGAGCTTTCCGACGATGCCCCGACCGTGTACGAGGTACTAAAGGGCGCAGCCGATATAAACGACGCTGTACAGCCCGCACAGGGCGGCAAATACGACGTATTACCCGCCGATAGTATGCTAAGCGGCGCAGACGTGGAGTTAGCGACCGTGCCGGGGCGTGAAATGCTCTTGAAAGAAGCTATAGCGCAGCTTTCTAAGCCCTATGATTACGTTTTGATAGATTGCCCGCCGTCTCTTAATACTTTGTCGCTTATGGCTCTTACAGCCGCTAACGGCGTTATAGTGCCGGTACAGGCACAGTATTTAGCACTTGACGGCATGGCACAGCTTAACCAAACAATAGAGCTTGTAAGAAAGAGAATGAACCCACAGTTAGAAATATGCGGCGTGCTTGTGACGCTGTACGACCCCCGCAAGCTCTTAAACAAAGAGGTATTAGAAAGCTTAACGGCGGCTTTTCCGGGCAAGGTGTATGCTACCACGATAAGCAATAATATAGCCCTTGCAGAAGCCCCGAGCTATGGCAAAGATATATTTGAGTACAAGCCCAAGAGCAAAGGCGCAGAACAGTACAGGCAGCTTGTACAAGAAATATTGAAAGCAGAGTAATACAAGTAACATTTTGCACTTGATTTTACCGTGTAAACATGATAATATTAGAGAGGAGCTAAGAACATGGCACGCATGAACCGCAACCCGCTTGAAGCAATGGGCTTTGATGCAGAAAAGGAAAGGGAAGCTTTAGGGATTGAACCCACAGGGGGGGAACGTGGCAGACCGCCCAAAACCGACCTTGTGCGCAGCAACGGGGTACAGGCGGGCTTGCCCGAGGACTGGACAAGAGCAACTTTTATTGTGAGGGTGGAGCAACTGGAAAAGCTCAAAGATTACGCCTATACCGAGCGTTTGACGCTTAAAGAAGCTCTTGAAGCCGCCTTAGACGCTTTCTTAAAGGACAAAACCGACCTTTTGCCGCATAAATAAGAGGGGATGAATAAATGATACAGCTTGAAAAGGAAAAGGCATATACAGCCAAGGAAACCGGCGCAATTATGAAGCGAACGCCCGAAACTATCCGGGATTACATCAAAGACGGCAAGTTACAGGCTGAAAAAATCGGCAACGCCTACTATATAACCGAAAGTGCTATAAAGGACTATTACAAAGAAAAAGAAAGAGGGTAGAAATCATGCCGAGAGTTATTGACGAATTGACCCCGGAAGAAGTAGAAGCGGTAAAGCGCATTGATGAAGAATACAGACCGCTACTTGATGCAGCTATGGCAAAATTTCAAGCGGCTTTCGATGCCTACAGCGCAGCAAGCGCAGCCGCTAAAGCTGAAAAACGCCCGCTTACTGTAGAAGAATCTGCATTAGGTGACGCAATGAGCGCAGCCGGGGACGAACAAACCGCCCTTAATGACAAGTGGTTAGAAGCCCGGGCACAGGTGACACGCAAGACAGAAACCCGACTTTTTGACAGCTACCGGGGCAACGTCGATGCTATTCTAAGCATGATTAAAGAGGAAGTACCCCGGCACATTGCCGTTACTTCTATCTTTGCCGGGGATGAACCCACAGAGAAAGAGCGCAGAGCCGCCGACCGGCAAGCAGCCAAAGCCCGCAAGGAAATTGAAGCCGGTATTGCCTTTAACCGTGAGCAGCTAAAGAGCCGCCCGAATGATGAAGAACTTATAAAGGCTACAAACGGGCTTGTTGAACTGTTAGACAGCGGCGCATACAAGCTTACTAACCCTTATGACATGGCGTTTAGTGATGATGCGCTTAGAACGTCTATTTATGATAGCTTTGCAAACTATCTCGAATTTCTGAAAAGAGCCGCCCCGGATGCCTACAAAGAAGCAATAGAATATATAGAAACGTGCATAGAGAATAAACGGGGCATGTATGATACCGTTGCCAAAAAGACAAAGGCAGCACAGCACCCGGAATTATCCGTAATGACAACCGCCCCTAAAGAACACCTAACCACAACGGACAAGCTAAGCGGTAAAGCTTTCGGCGTTGAAAACGATATACTTTACACTAAAAAGCTTATCGCTGTGGGCGTAGAGCGCAGGGGAAGCAAAAAGCAAATAAACACTTTGCTTAGTATGAGCTTTGAAGAACTCGAAAAAGCCGGGGTTATTATCGACACAAAGAAGCTTACCCCCTTTGATAGAGAGGTACACGACGCTATTACAACCCTTTTTGTTGAGGGCGGCAATGATGTAATGAGCGTAGAAATGATTTACAGAACAATGATAGGCAAGCCCACAGCCCGAGTTATGCCGAAGCAAGCCGAAGCCATAACACAAAGCATTACAAAGATGATGCACACGCTTATAGCTATTGACGCTTCACAGGAAGCCGCCGCCTATGGCTTTGACAGCTTGAAATATAAAGGCAATCTGCTTTATGCGGAAATGGCAATAGCTTCTATCAATAACAACGTGATTGAAGCTCTACACGTCATTAAAGAGCCGGTTTTATACACCTACGCAAACCGCACAAACAGAATAGGGCGGGTAGACATGAAATTACTTGACACGCCCTTAAACAAGAACGAGGAAACTATAATTTTGCAAGGGTATCTGTACCGCCGCATTTTAGCAATGCAGCACGGGCAAAATAAAAGCATCGTTTACGATACCATTTACAAGCAACTTGAAATAGATTCCCCGAGTGCAGCCGCTTTAAGAAAGAAAAAAGCCGACGTGCGCAGCAAAGTTAAATCTTTGTTAGACTACTGGAAGAAAGAAAAGTTTATTGCCGGGTACGTTGAAAACAAGCGGGGCAAAGAAATGTACAGCGTTACTATTAGACTGTAAAAAAGAAAATAACCCGGGTGCGAAACTCGTAACGTTGGGGTGCGAAACTCGTAACGTTGGGGTGCGAATATGGTAACGTTGGGGTGCGAAATCAGTAACGATAAAGACCCCGAAAAAGTGCCACAAAGCCCCTATTTATAAGGCTTTCCGGGAACGGGCAAAAAAACGTATAAGCTTTATAAGCATATATAAGCTTTATAGGGGCGTGGGCGGCTTGCTTGCAGCCGCCGCCCCGCCTGTGGTATCAATAGCATAAGGGAAAGAGAAAGAGCCCGCAAAGTAGCAGCAACCTACCCTGTGGGCTCATTCTATAGCCCCGGCACATTCCGAGCGCAAAGGAGCTATTGCAATGAGTTTACCGCATGAGTTAGAAGAACTCAAGAGCTTACCGCAATGGGTATGCTATCAAAACCAATGGAACGAGCGAAAGCAGAAAAACAGTAAGATACCGAAGAACCCGGCGACCGGCTACGGCGCAAAGGCGAACGACCCGGCGACGTGGGCGACCTATGCCGACGCTGTAGCCGCCGCCCGCCGCTTCAATTTTGACGGCGTGGGCTTTGAATTTGCAGCCGGGTTTATGGGTATAGACTTAGACAACGTAATAGGCGCAGACGGCAAAATAAACGCCGTATCAGCCGAAATTGTAGCAACGATAGACAGCTACACCGAGTACAGCCCGAGCGGTAAAGGCTTGCATATCCTTTGCAAGTGCCCCGGGGCAAAGCCTATAGGAAGCCGCAACGATGCCATAGGCTTAGAGATGTACAACAATGGGCGTTTTTTCACGGTAACCGGCAAGCCCTACGGCGCAGCTAAGCCGATACAGGAACGCACAGAGCAAGTAAAAGCGGTTTATATGAAGTATCTGTACAAGCCGCCGAAAGAGCAGCCAAAGGCGCAGCCGGGCACGGGCTCTAATCCTGTGGGCTCATATCACGATACCGGCACAGATGCGGACTTATGGCAAAAGATGTTTAGCAGCGCAAAGGGGCGGGAAATTCAAGCCCTTTATAGCGGCGATATATCCGGGCACGACAACGACCACAGCCGAGCAGACCAAGCCTTAGCAAATCACTTAGCTTACTGGACTAATAACGACGCTGCACGCATTGACCGAATGTTTAGGCAATCGGGATTGATGCGCCCGAAATGGGAACAAAAGCGGGGGGCGCAGACCTACGGCGCAAAGACCATAGCGGCGGCAATCGCAAACACGCCGACTTATACCCCGCCTGTGAGGGCTACAGCGCAAGAAGATTTTGCAGAAAGAGGGGCAAGGGATATGCAGCCGCAAGAAAGAGGAATTGCGCCGGCGCAAACGGCACAGGAAAAGAAGCCGCCCGAGAATATCCGGGAATACATCTACCACAGCTTAAAAGGCGACTTAGAACGCTTTCAGAGCTTCAAAGACCGTAAAACAGGCTTTAGCAACATAGACGAAATAACGAGCCTTTACCCGGGTTTATACGTCTTAGGGGCTATAAGCAGCTTAGGTAAAACGACCTTTGCACACCAATTAGGCGACCAATTAGCAAAGGCGGGCGACCACGTTTTATATTTCAGCTTAGAGCAAACCCGGCTTGAAATGGTTACAAAGGGGCTTGCCCGGATAACGGCGCAAAAGAGCTTTGAAACGGCGGTAAGTGCTATTGATATACGCCGGGGCAATATAACCGACGCTGTAAAGGAAGCTGTAAAGACCTACGCCGACTTTGCAGAGCATGAAACCGTTATAGAATGTTCTTTCGATACGACCATAGACACGATTACAGGCACGGTAAAGGACTATATAAAGCAGACCGGCACAAAGCCCGTTGTTATCGTGGACTATCTGCAAATCATCCGACCGCTTGACCCTAAGCAGAATACTAAAGACGCTGTAGACGGGCATGTAAGAGCCCTAAAGAAGCTGCAAACAGATAACGACTTAGTATTAGTGGTTATAAGCAGCTTGAACCGGCAAAACTATCTTACCCCCGTGGACTTTGAGAGCTTCAAAGAAAGCGGCGGCATTGAGTATACAGCCGACGTTATTTGGGGCTTGCAGCTTCAAATAATGAACGGGGATTTATTCGACAAAAAAGACAAGCTAAAGGAAAAGCGGGAAAAGGTGAAAGCTGCAAAGCTTGAAAACCCCCGCAAAATAGAGCTTGTTTGCTTAAAGAATCGCTACGGCAAAAGCTCTTATTCCTGTGGGTTCAATTACTACCCGCAATTTGATTACTTTGTACCGCAAACAGACTTTGACGGCTTTACAGAGGTAACCGACGATACAGACAACCCCTTTAGAGTATAAGCCCCGGGGCGTGCCGAAATGGTGCGCCCTATTATTTTGCTTTTCATGTAAACATATAAAACAGAGTAATTGACAAAACATTGATAACATGATATTATCTATGTGAACGAGTTTACAGAAAGGGGCTTAGCATGGCTATTTTAGACCGGCTCTTTAGAAAGCAAAGCAAAACCGCCGTTGCTACAGCGGCGCAGATGATAAACGAGCCCACAGGGGTATTTACCGCCTATAACGGCGATGCTTACAGCAATGATATTTACCGGGGTGCTGTAGATGCTATTGCCCGGAATATCGGCAAGCTAAAGGGCGGGCACGTTATCCGTTATGCCGACCACGACAAAATAGAGGGCGATTGCAAACTAAACAGGCTCTTACAGGTGCGCCCAAATCCGTACATGAGCGCATACGACCTTTTATATAAAATGGCTACGCATTATTACTTGTACAATAACGCCTTTGCGCTTTTAGAGCGTGACAACCGGGGCGAACTTACCGGCATTTACCCGGTAACGTGTACAAGCGTGCAGATGCTTAGCGACCGCCTAAACAACCTGTATTGCCTTTTCTACTTCAAAAGCGGCAAACAGGCTCTATTACCTTATCGGGATATTATCCACCTACGGCGCAACTTTAACAGCGACGACCTTTTAGGCGACGATAACAAAGCCCTTTACCCGGCTTTAGAGCTTGCGCACACACAGAACGAGGGCATTATAACGGGTATCAAAGCCGGGGCGAATATCCGGGGCATTTTGAAGTATACGCAGATAATGAGCCCGGAAAAGCTGAAAGAGGAAAAAGAAGCCTTTATTGCCGACTATCTGCAAATCAGCAACGACGGCGGCATAGTGGCTATTGACCAAAAAGCAGAGTATACGCCGATTGAAAGCAAGCCGGTAATACTCACAGCCGACCAAACACAGGAAGTAAAAAAGAAAATCTATTCTTACTTAGGAATATCAGAAAACATTGTAAACAGTAATTACAATGAAGATGAATTTGCCGCCTTTTACGAAAGCACAATAGAACCCTTTGCCGTAGCTCTAAGCATGGAATTTACAGCAAAGGTATTTACCGACCGTGAACAGGCTTTCGGCAATTCTATTATGTTTGAATCCGGGCGGCTACAGTTTACGAGCAATGCAACCAAAGTAAACCTTATCAAAGAAATTATGCCTTTGGGCTTGCTTTCCATTAACCAAGCTTTAGAGATTTTGAACCTACCGGCTATAGAGGGCGGGGAAAAGAGACTACAAACGCTTAATGTTGTGGACGCAGAAACCGCCTTAGCTTATCAGATGCAGAAAGCCGGGGAAAGGAACGGCGACCAATGACGCAGCAAGCAAGAGTATTGCGCTATATGCGGGAATACGGCAGCATAACGAGCCTTGAAGCTTTCCGGGATTTAGGCATAACACGCCTTAGCGGGGTTATATTCGACTTACGCAAAAACCATGCTATAGGCTCTACCACAGAGAGCAGCCGCAACCGCTACGGCGAAAAAACGAGCTATAGCCGGTACTATTTAACAGATGAAAAGAGGGCGGCGCAATGAAAGAAATCAGAGTAGCAGAAATAAGAGCAGATGCCCCGGCAGGGGCAGAAAGCCTTGTTTTAGTGGGCACGCCGATAGTATACGATACGCCCACAACGATACATGACCCGGCAGGGGAATATATCGAAATCATACAGCGGGGCGCACTGGACGGCGCAGACCTTAGCGACGTGAGACTATTTTACAATCACGACCTAAGCAAAGTGCCCCTTGCCCGTACACCCCGCACAATGCAGCTTGAATTGACCCCGGCAGGGCTTGAAATGAAAGCGGCATTGCCCGACACGGCAGAAGCCCGGGCGGTTTATGAAGCGGTAAAGCGTGGTGACCTTAGCGGCATGAGCTTTGCTTTTACTGTGAACGACGGCGGCAGCCGGTACGATGCACAGACGAACACCCGGACAATTACCCGCATTGCTAAGGTGCTTGAATGTTCTGTAGTGCCTTTTCCCGCCTATCCTACGGCAAGCGTAGAAGCCCGGAACGAGCGCAGCGCAGGGCTTAGGACCTTAGCAGCACGAAAACAAGCTAAAAGGCTTGTAAATCAGATTTTGAAAGTGAGGATATAAAACCATGAAGTTTAAGACCGTTGCGGAAGCTTTCAACTTCTACCGCACAAAGGAAGTTGCAGAAATGGAGCGCAGAGCGCAGGAAATCGGGCACATTATCGACACCGACGAAAACGCCGATATTGAAGCCCTTAACATCGAGCTTAGGGGCATTAAGGAAGCCCGGGAAAACATCGAGCTTAGAAGCTCTAACCCGGCGCAGGGGCTTAACGTCATTACCGGCATGAGTACCGAGCCGCAGGGCAAAAAGACCTTTGGCGACGACGTATTAGACACCCCGGAATACCGCAGCGCATTTTATAAAAGCCTGTTGGGGCAGAGCATGAACGACACCGAAAAGGCGGCGTTTGATGCCGGTATGAAGCTTGCCGAAAAGAGGGCAGACGCTTTTATTAGCTCTACAGATGCCCTTGCCGTCATTCCTACGCAGACGCTTAACGAGGTAGTAAAGAAAGCCCGCACTATGGGCGGCTTGCTTTCCGAGTGCCGCAGCTTTTCGCTTCCTACAAAGATTGCTATTCCTGTGGGTACACCGAGCAATAAAGCGGCATGGCACACCGAGGGCGCAGCCGTTGACGCTGAAAAGGTGACCCCGACCGCCGTTACTTTCGACGGGTACGAGATTATCAAAATCTTTGCTATCAGCGCAAAAGCCCGCCGCATGAGCATTAACGCCTTTGAAAGCTACCTTGTAGACGAGCTTACAGCGTGCGTTATGGAATGTATCGCAGATGCCATTGTAAACGGCACAGGCACGGCGCAGGGTACGGGACTTGAAGCCGGTATTACGTGGGTAAAGACCGGCACGGGCAAAAACGCCGTAGAAATCGCCGCAAATGGCAGCTTTACTTATGCTAAAGTTGTGGAAACTATCGCTTTGCTGAAGCGTGGCTACTCCAACGGCGCAAAGTGGGCTATGAACAATGCGACCCTTTACAATGTGTTCTACGGCATGACCGATACCACAGAACGCCCGGTATTTATCGCAGACCCGAAAGCCGAGGGCGTGGGCAAAATCTTAGGGCATGAAATCATCATTGATGATAACATTGCCGATAACGTTATCTATTTGGGTAACTTTGCTAAGTATTTTGCTTACAATATGCCCGAGGGTATCGCCGTAGAAGTGAGCCGGGAAAGCTCTTTCCGCAAGGGGCTTATTGATTACAGGGCTCTTGCTATCGCAGATTGCAAGCCGATTGTAACAGAAGCCTTTGTAAAGCTCTATAAGGCAAGCTCTAACTAAGCAGCCGCCCAATAAGCTAACGAGGGGGTGCATGGTGCAGCAATCGCCCCTGTGCCCCTTTTCCTTTGAAAGTGAGGTAATAGAAAATGCTATCTTTAGCGCAAGCCTGTAATATTCTGCACGTTGACGAGGGCAACAACGACGAACTTATAGAAAGCCTTATTGCCGCTATTCCGGATTACATCGAGGTAACAACCGGCATGAGCATAGCGCAGCAAGAGGAAGAACCGCTTGTAGAGACGGTAAGCGGCTTTATTCTTACCCTGTGGTATTTCAGCGACCACAGCGACGATATAAAGCTACAGCGCACAATAGACAACCTGTTGAAGTGTATCACGCTGAAAGTGCAGCGCAGCACGGCGACGGCATGAAAGAGTACGCAAAAGGCTTTTACCGTTCTAAGGCGTGGCACGATGTAAGCCGCCTGTATATGACAAGTAAGCATTATGTATGCGAACGTTGCGGCGGCGTGGGCGTGATATGCCACCATAAGAAATATATAACGCCGTGGAACGTGAACGACCCGGCTATAACTCTAAACATGGATAATTTAGAGTGCCTTTGCCAAGAGTGCCACAACCAAGAACACAGCGCAAAGGTAAGCCGGGCTATATTCGACGAAAGCGGCAACATGATAGGCGCACAGGATAGCGCAGAGGTAAGAGAATATAAAAAAGCCTGTGCAGCTATCGCGCGCATGAAAAACGACCGCACAGAAAGCCCGTAGAGCCGCTTTAAGCGAACGGGCAATATAAAAGTACCCTTTGCCCCTAAAATCGCTTACAGGGGCGTTTACGGGGCTTACAGGGGGTATTGCATGAATTACGTTGAACCGATAAGGGACAAAACCACAGTACAGGACTTAGCAGACTACCTAAAGGACGTACACGAAAAGTATTACATCATGTACATGATAGGAATATACAGCGGGCTTAGAATATCCGACATCTTAAAATTAAAGGTGCGTGACATCCGGGGAAAGTCTGAACTCAAAATAAGGGAAAAGAAAACCGGCAAAGAAAAACTTTTCCCTGTAAATGCAGAGCTTGAAAAGGCTATAGCTGCATACTGTGAGGGCAAGAAAGATTATGAATATGTTGTACCGAGTGCCCGGGCGGTAAACAAAGCTGTAAGCCGTGAATATGCTTACAGAGTAATACACGCAGCCGGGGAAGCTTTCGGCTTAGATAACTTAGGCACGCACACAATGCGCAAGACCTTTGGTTATCACTTCTACTTGCAGACGAAAGATATTGTGTTGCTTATGCGGATATTTAACCACAGCGACCAAAGCAAAACGCTTAGGTATATAGGCATAGAGCAAACCACAATAGACACTGCAATGAGGAAATTTAGCTACAAATAACGGGTACAACTTCACATAGTTTAGCAACGTGAACGGGGCAAGGCTCAAAGGCGGCAAAAGTGCCGGTAAATAAAGGCTTTGCGGGCTATGTGGACTACTTCACACAATGTTACATATATGAACGGGTAACAGAGGTAAGCACGGTAAGCCCGAGAAGTGAACCCACAGGAAGAAAAGCCGCAGAACACCCCCCGGGGTGCGCTATTCTGTTAGGGGCTAAGGCACCGGCGGGGGTAGGTAAGAAAACCCCTACAGGGTAAAACCGAGGGGCGGGGGCTATTCAGTAAGCAAGTATTATGCTATAATATGTGTAAACATGATAATACTTGTAACAGAAATGAGGTTAGATAATGGCACGAAAAAAGCACGTTGCCGAACTTGAAGCGATATTAGAGAAAATCCCCGAGGATAAGCAATATATAGGGCGCAAGCTCATAGATGAACTTATTTTCATGGATGAAACACTAACGACGCTGAAAAGGAAAATCAAAGAGAACGGCACAGAGGAAGAATTTATACAGGGCAAGCAGCAATTTACCCGGGAAAGCACAGCCCTAACGAGCTACAACAAAACTATACAGCGGTACAGCACGCTTTATAAGCAGCTTACCGACCTAATGCAGAAAAGCCCGGAAGCGCAAAGCAGCAATGCGGTATATGACTTTCTGAAAGCGGGGAAAGCATGAACTATATAGAGCTTTACTTACAGGAAATTCAAAAGGGGCATTGCATCGTATCTAAGAGGGTGCGCCGGGTGTATGAACAGCTTGTAGCAGACATGCACAACCCTAACTGTGGGTACATCTTCGACCAAAGAAAAGCCGAACGCCCTATAGAGTTTATAGAGACATTTTGCAAGCACTCTAAAGGCGAATGGGCGGGCAAGGCGGTAAAGCTTGAACTATTCCAAAAGGCTTTTATATCGGCTCTATTTGGCTTTGTATGTGAGCCCACAGGGTATAGGCGGTTTAGGGAAACTCTTTTCTATGTAGCCCGGAAAAACGGCAAAAGTACCATGCTTAGCGGCATTGCTCTATATTGCCTTATCGCAGACGATGAACCCGGCGCAGAGGTTTACAGCGTGGCAAGCAAGAAAGACCAAGCCCGCATTATCTTTGATGAAACCTTAAACATGGTAAAGCAAAGCCCCGACCTTGTGAAAGTGGTTAAAAAGCGCAAGAGTGATTTATACTTTGGGCTTACCTTTTCCAAGATGCAGCCTTTAGGCAAGAACAGCGACACTTTAGACGGCTTGAACAGCCATTTAGTAATAATGGATGAGCTGCACAGCATTAAAGACCGCAACTTATACGAGGTTATGAAGCAGAGCCAAAGCGCAAGGCGGCAACCCCTGTTAGTGATGATTACGACGGCGGGCACAATCCGGGAATGTATCTTTGATGATATGTACAAGTACGCCTGTGGAGTAGCAGACGGCACAATAAAAGACGACGGCTTTTTACCTATCCTGTATGAGCTTGACGCTAAAAAAGAATGGGTAGACCCTATGCAATGGGAAAAAGCAAACCCCGGCTTAAACCGCATAAAGAAGCTTGACGACCTTATAGCAAAGGTAGACCGGGCAAAGAACAGCCCCCGAGACTTAACCGGGCTATTGGTTAAAGACTTCAATGTAATTCAAACTGTGGGTACAACGTGGCTTACTTTCGACGACATAGACAACCCGGAAACGTTCGACATTGCCCGCTTTAGGGGCTCTTATGCCATAGGCGGCGCAGATTTGAGCATTACCACAGATTTAACTTGTGCAACCCTTTTGCTTATGGATAAGCAAGAAAAGCGGTATGTAACGCAAATGTATTGGTTACCGGCAGATAACTTTGAACAGCGGGTAAAGGATGAAAAAATACCCTATGACAAGTGGTTAGAAGCAGGGCAACTAAGGCTTTGCGCCGGTAATTCTATCAATTACAGCGACGTTACAGCATGGTTTTTAGAAATGGTTTACACCTACGAAATAACGCCCGCATGGATTTATTACGACTCTTACAGCGCAAAATATTGGGTACAGGAAATGCAAGACCACGGCTTTAATATGGTGCGCTGCATACAGGGCGCAAAAACGCTTTCTTTGCCTATGCAGATGTTAGGCGCAGACTTGAAAGCGAAAAAGGTAAACTACAACAATAGCAGCTTGCTTAAATGGTGCATGACTAATACCGGCGTGCAAGAGGATAGGAACGGCAATATAGTACCGATAAAGGCGCAAAGCCCTAAGTACCGTATAGACGGCTTAGCAAGCCTGTTAGACGCTTATGTAGGCTTATACGAGCATTACAACGAATATAAAGACACGGCAACCGTGTAAGAAAGTGAGGGCTAAACAATGGCACAGAGTAACACCGGGCTTTACTTCAAAAAGGATAAGAAAGCCCAAATCTACAGGAAAATAACCGAACGTGAACCGGGCGGCTACACTTCCAAAGAATATTATTACCCTATTGCGCCGTCTGAAATATGGTGCTATTCGTCGCAGCTATCGCAAACAGATATTTTCATAGCAGCCGCCTACAGCCAAACGGAAACCCGCTATTTTGTCTTTAACTTCTACCGGGGCATTGAAGTATACGACATGATAAAATACCGGGGCACATGGTACAGGGTTACCCGGATAGATACCAAAGACGACTACAACGGGGAAACTTTCGTTTACGGCGAAAACGCTAAAGGCGGGTTGATTCCTAAAGATGCCGATATTATGCCCTATGACCCGCATATTTGGGAAGAATGAACCCACAGGTATAGAAGCAGCAAAGCGGCGCAGCGTTACCAATTATTCCCCCTACCGTTACTAAAAATAGACCCTAAGCGGGCGGCTTACAGGCTTGCCCGCTATTATTATGCTTGCAAGTATTATTAGTATTATCATGTAATCAAGAAAATAGCTATTGACAACGGGTTACCGGCTATGCTATTATATCCCATGTAAACATAAAAAGAAAGTGAGGGCGCAGCTTATGGACGTTTACACAATGGAAAAATGGCAGCAAGACCGCAGCTTTAGCGC
>ERZ827168.4190-NODE-4190-length-13560-cov-2.987042_pt1 | contig 13560 bp, 15 predicted proteins | sample MGYA00519868_ERZ827168 | MGnify/ENA primary metagenome ERZ827168 (study PRJEB31778, sample SAMEA3449271) | human gut metagenome | biome: human gut; feature: human-associated habitat; material: faeces | place: United Kingdom | collected 2010/2012 ...
CCGCACCTGCGGCTTATAGTCCGGATTGCTGCTGCCGATGTGCCTGTTGGCAATGGCACAGCAGACGGTGCCGGCGTGATGCCCAAGATGGGCTGCTATGCCGGCCACAGCCGAGCCTTCCATCTCGAAGTTGGTGATACGGTGGCCCTCATACTCGAAGCTCTCGAACTTGTCCACCATGTCCGGCATGGCGAGAGGCATGCGAAGAACACGTCCCTGCGGTCCGTAAAAGCCTGATGCGGAGATTGTCATACCCTTCACGGTGCAGTCGCTGAACTTGTCGATGAGTTTCTGGCTTGCAGCAACAAAATATGGGTCAGGAAGATGCTTTGCCCATCCGACATGCTTCTTGAAAGCCTCATCAATTCCAGGAAGGGCTATCTTGTCGCGGTCCGCATACCAGTTGAGAAGTCCGTCGCATCCCACTGAAATGTGTGAAAAGATGAACGAGCCAAGCGGAATATCCTTCTGGATTGCACCGCAGGTGCCGATTCTGAGAACGTTCAGAGAACGTTTCTGCTCATTGACCTCACGGGTCTTGAAATCGATGTTTGCAAGAGCGTCAAGCTCGTTCATAACGATGTCGATGTTGTCACAGCCGATTCCTGTCGAGACGATGGTGAAGCGTTTCCCGTTGAACTTTCCGGTAGTTGTCACAAATTCCCTCGATACGTGACGGAACTCGATGTCGGTAAGGAATTCCGCAACCATGTCGACACGGCCGGGGTCTCCAACAAGAATGACATTGTCAGCCAATTCTTCCGGCTTCAGGTGCAGGTGGAACACGGAGCCGTCACCATTGATTATGAGTTCTGATTCTGCTATACGCATAATTCTCTATTTTTTAGTATTTAACAAATTACTCCCGATAGTTTACATTTCATAACGAAACTCCGCAATATCGGGCGTGATTCCGCAAATATAGTCATTTTTACTTTCGAAGTCAATTTAATGCCGTCCGATTTTTCCGAATGAGCGGATTTTATTATTTTTGCGGACGTTTATGCATTCAGATGCACGAAACGGACGACAAGACCGAAACGATAAAAATCATAAAATTATGTGGCAAAGGATTCAAACCCTATATCTTGCTGTTGCGACGGCGCTGCTGACATCCATGTTCTTCTGCAAGTTCGCAACGATTCTCGGTCCTGACGGGGTCGAGATTAGTATCAAATATTTTGAAAAGGTTCCCTACCTCGTGCTCCTCGCTGTTGCCCTCGCCGGAAATGTGTTTTCGCTGTTCGCGTTCAAGATAAGGATTCCGCAGATGAGGGTCGCCACGGTAGCTGCGCTGATTCTGCTGGCGTTCCAAATCTGGATAATCGTGGACGTGGTTCGCGGATGGAACGAGATGGTTTTCTCAGTGACGGCGCTCTTCCCGCTTGTTGCGATGGTTCTGGACATTCTTGCAGCACGCAACATTATGCTCGACGAGGCTATGGTGCAGTCGGCATCGCGCCTGCGTGCCTCAAAAAGACGGCGTAAATAAGAGGCGGAACGGCGTAAATAGGAGGCGGATTGCCGCGTTACGCTCAACTTTTCAATCCTCACAACCACAAGGTTGCTCCGGTTGAAAAGATTTCGCAAGCCTTGCACTCCATCCTCTTATTTACGCCTAGACGAAGCTGTCATTTAGAAGCTATTTAAATAACTGAACAAAAAATTTAAACAACTTCTTATTGACGCCTAAGAAAACTTCGCAAGGACGGCCTTCTCGTAGGTCTTGGTGACGGGGATGGTCTGGATGCTTTCGCGGTCAAGCTCGAGAACGAATGAGTCTCCTTCCTTACGGAGCACCCTGACGTGCTCGGTGTTGACGACATACTTTCTGTGGCAACGGACAAGGGTACTGTCCCGAAAGGTCTCCTCGACAGTCTTCAGACGGCAGCGGAGCATGTACTGCTTAAGCTCACCGTTCCCGTCATCATACCACACCTTGATGTAGTTGTCGTCAGACTCTATATAGTAGAGATTGCGGCGGCGCACCGAAAAACGCAATGTTCCCCCGATATCGAAGAGGGTAATTTTCTGGTCATCGTCTTCAGGTTCCGGCTCGTCCGTAACGACGTTGCTGTAGTTCATCAGGCGTATAATCTTCTCCTTCTCGACGAGCACAAGATAGAGGGTCGAAATCACGTAAGGCACCGCCAGAGAGATGCTCCCATACAGCAGGGCCTTCAGAAACACCTCATAAACCGTCATATCGTCCGGCACTTCTGAAATCAGGACCGTGAAACCGGTGTATATCCCACATATCAGCACAATCTCCGCAATGCACCAGAGCACATAATGCCAGACCTTCATCTCGAAGAGATACTTAGTCTTGTACATCACCACCCGACTGAGCACCAGCACAATGACGCAGAGGCAGAAGAAAAGCAGGGTGTAAAGAAAACGAGAGGAATAGCCGAGTTCGAACCATGCCGTCTTCGAGAACGGGACATACAGGTTCATGAACACCACGGCAAACAGCACCGAGAATGTCACCTGCCCTACGAGCTGAAATCTGTCCAAAAGATAACGCGGTAATTTTTTGTCCATATTATCGTCTCCTGCATTGGATGGACAAAAGTATTAAATTTGCGGCAAATTGACAAATTTGGGCCACAGAAGAGGAAGCTATCGAAATTTGAGTATCTTTGCAGACTGACTTAAACATTTATGATTATGGACAAGAGAGTTGTTGTGACTGGAATGGGGATTGTCTCCCCGGTCGGAAATAATGTAGAAACGTATTGGGAAAACCTCAAGAAGGGAGTAAACGGAATAAAGAAGCTGACAAGATTTGACACCGAAGGGCTTGCAGCATCTGTAGCAGGCGAAATCACCGACTTCAACCCGGCGGATTTCGGCATTGAACCGGCATTCACGAGAAAGCAGGACCTGTTCTCCATCTACGCTGTGGCAGCGGCAAAGCAGGCCATGGATCAGTCTGGGCTCGTTTCCGGTGACAACATAGACCCATTCAGACTCGGAGTCTACGTCGGGTCAGGCATCGGGGGCTTCCCTTCGACCTACAGAGAAGTAGAAAAGATGATTACAAGCGGACCACGCTGGATTTCACCGCTTTATGTGCCGACAATGATTCCTAACATCGCTTCTGGCAACATATCCATCCGTCACCATGCCAACGGCCCGTGCGTACCCGTCGTGACAGCCTGTGCTACTGCGACCCATTCGCTCGGCGAAGCCTACAGAGCAATCCGGCACGGCTATGCGGACGCAATAATAAGCGGCGGCACGGAATCCCCCCTCATCCCGATGGCGGTGGCAGCATTCGCCAACGCGAAGGCGCTCACGGGCTCTGATGACCCGGACTATGCCTGCCTACCGTTCAACGCCAACAGAAGCGGATTCGTGCTCGCGGAAGGTGCCGGAGTGCTTGTGCTTGAAGAATATGAGCATGCGAAGGCGAGAGGAGCCGAAATTCTGGGAGAAATCTGCGGTTATGGAAACACCTGCGACGGCTATCACATCACAGCACCGCATCCTGACGGGGTCACACAGTCAAGGGCAATAGAAGATGCCCTGCAAGAGGCAAACTACAAGACGGGAAAGGACAATCTCTACATCAACTCCCACGGCACCGGCACTCAGATGAACGACAAGTGCGAAACCCGCGCGTTCAAACTGGCACTCGGCGAGGAGGAGGCCCGTAGGGCACACATATCGTCGACAAAGTCCATGACCGGCCACCCACTCGGAGCCGCCGGAGGATTTGAAGCCATCGCCGCAGTGATGGCGCTGCGAGATGGAATCGTGCCTCCGACCATACATCTCGACACTCCGGATCCGGAATGTGACTTGAACTACACTCCGAACACGGCAGTGGAGACCCCGCTCACAATCGCAATCTCGGATTCGCTGGGATTTGGGGGGCATAATGCCTGCATCGCCTTCAGACGGATTGTATAAGAGGCGACCTGCTGCGTTGCACTTCGATAATTTGAATCCTCACAACCAACAGGTTGCTGTGGTTCAAATTTCTCGTGCGCCTTGCATCTCATCCTCTTATACAATCCTAGAACAAGATGTTTCACACAAAGAAGCTGAAATGAACGTTGCCGTACTTTCGTTCTTTGACAAAGTGCGGGTGCGAGGAGAATGAATATTCTGCAGGGTGCTCAAGAATGAAGTAACATTCCGGATTGAGGATTCCGCTGTTTAGGACTTTGTCGGGAATGGTGTCTAGGCCGTCAATGGCGTATGGCGGATCGGCGAAGATAATGTCAAACTTTTCGCGGCAAAGAGGAAGAAAATCAAAGACATTGTGGCGTACGACGGTGAGATTGTCCAGATGGAACTTCGCCGCCTGCGAACGTATGAAGGATGCGTTCGCCGGAGCCATCTCCACCGTATAGACCATACCTGCACCGCGCGATGCGAACTCAAACGAGATTGAGCCGGCACCACCGAAAAGATCAAGCACCTTGAGTCCGTCAAACTCATATTCGTTGTCAAGGATGTTAAAAAGCCCCTCCTTGGCAAAGTCTGTCGTCGGGCGGGCTGCATATCCAACGGGCAGTTCAATCGAACGCCCCCTCAGTTTTCCTCCGATAATTCTCATCTGAATAATAATCAAACAAAGCCTTACTGCTGCCAGACCGCCTCAACCGCACGGAAATAACTACAGAGGGATATTTCCTCTTCCTCGGTCAACGGCGTCCTGAATATGATTTCCGAGACATCCGGATTGAGCTGAAGACTCTTCATCGCAGAGAAAATCCAGTACTCGGCTGTCGTGAAGTCAGCGGCATCGAAAACATTGCACAGGCGCAGGCTTCGTCCCTCTGCAATGACAAGATAGAGTTTGGAATCGGCACGCGAGGCCACAATCTTGTTGTATTGGCTCATACCGGAAAGAGATTTCAGCATATAGTACAATTCCGGAAGGATATCAGCCCGGCTGCCGTCCACACGAAGAACGGTGTCGCGCAGAGTTTCCGAGAGCTTTTCACCCATTGACGGAGACCAAATCATCGTCGCTGCAAATTCGGGAATGTCAACAGAATACACCTTGTCAGAGCTGACAACATCTGCGACGGATGAGAGAAGTTCGCGTTCACGTCCCGGCATAATGAACTGCGAAGGGACAAGAGTGACTTTGGGTGTGAAGAGAGATATCTCCACATCGTCATAGCGGCACTGCAGTTCGCGTGCAGTAAAAACAGACCCGGCATCCATCCAACCGGATGAATGCCTGGCCTTGTCAGATTCTGTCTGAATGGAAAATCCGTCCAAGGCTACCTGGACGAATATCCCGTTACTCCCAGTTACCTGCATTGTTGTTAGGTGCAGTGATGCTTCCCACTTTCAGACCCGGGTAACGGTCTGTTTTGATGCGCTCATCGTCAAGGTTGATTCTCAACTGGTTGTCCATCCCTGAAAGAAGTGCCTTATATGGCATCTCGGCCTCGAAAAGAGGAACCTGCACGCCGGAAACCGTCTTCACCGTGCATGCCATTTCGACAGGCTTCCCTCCGCTGAACGGAATCGTTCCGATTGTTGCGACATTGAAGTCAGGACGATTGTTGAAAAGGGTGTCCTTCACCGGAACCTCACTCTCGATCGTAAACACGAGCCTCTGTCCTGTCTTTGAAATCTCCAGCATCTCGGCAGCAGTAATCTTCGGATGCTTCTTCTTGAGAGCCTTGGTGTTGGCCACAGCAAGGGAGTCGTCCATTGAACCGACCTTCATCACAACTTTCATCTTTCCTGTGTTGTAGAAAGTCTGGAGGGAGTCGAAAGTGGAGACGAACTTTCCGTTAACGCTCTTGTAAGCCACCTGGAGATCGCGGATATCCTTGAGCTGCTGAATGGCAACCTTTTCACGCGCCGCCTTCTCTTTGTTGAATTCAACCGGCTCCATGACACTCTTCACCGTAATCACGGTAAGGAAGATGATAAGAAGCGGAAGAAGGATGTAAGTCAAAGTAATCTTAACTGCCTTGTTCATATCGTGGTCTTTTATAATTATCAAAATTTCCAAAAACTTGACAAAGTTATGAATTAGATTTATGAATTGCAATATTAATTGTGTAATTTTGCAGGGCGGAAAAAATAAAATACACAGATGAAGGAATTGTCGGAAGCCGGACTGGCTGAATTCAACAAGATCGCAGGAAGTACCGCACAAACGGTGATTTCCACCCACGCGCATCCGGACGGTGACGCCATCGGGAGTTCGCTCGCGCTGGCACGCTACCTGAACGGACGCGGGGCGACGGTGCGCATAGTCCTGCCGGATCCGTATCCGGAGAATCTTTCATTCGCCGTGGACGGAGTTGCAGAATCCTTCATCATAGATAAGAAAGATGAGGCAGAAACCGCTCTGAACGGGGCGGACACGCTCATAAGCATAGACTACAACAGCCCCGGCAGAACGGACTCTCTGGAGGAGGCGATTCGTGGATTCAAAGGGCGCAAGGTGCTGATTGACCATCACATATCTCCGGAAACAGATTTCTACGACCTCATATTCTCGGAGACTGAAGTATCATCGTCCTGCGAACTGCTCTACAATGTACTCATGAGTATGCCGGAAATCGGAGGCCATGCGGAAAGACTCGGCGTAGAGATAGGGACTGACCTCATGCTCGGGATGACAACGGACAGCAACAACTTCGCGAACTCGACCTACCCGTCAACGCTGGAGATGGCCGGAAAGCTGATTGAGGCTGGCGTGGACAGGGATGCGCTGCTCGAAAATCTCTACAACAGGTACAGGGAGAACCGCTACCGCTTTATGGGACACTTCCTCTCCAAGAAGATGAAGATTACGGAGGAAGGCGTCGCCTACGCAGTGATCAGCGCAGAGGAGATCCGAAGTTTCGGCATAAGGGACGGAGAGACAGAAGGATTCGTGAACATGCCTCTCGGGATAGACACAGTGAGGATGAGTGTGTTCATAAAGGAGGAAGACAACGGGGAGCGGTTCAGAGTGTCGGTGCGTTCCAGGCGAGGAACATCCGCGAACCGCTTTGCCGGGCTGTATTTCAACGGCGGCGGACACGAACGGGCTGCGGGAGGAAGGCTTTTGGTTCCGAGGGATGTCGCCGGAGCGAAGGAAGTGGAAGAATATGTAGAAAGATGCGTCAAGGAATTCTTCGGCGCAGAAAAACAGGATGTGAGATGAAAGGAATTTCTGGAATATATCGTTTCACGGGGATTGCTGCGGCTCTGCTGGCAATGATGGTCGCATCATGCTCGAAACAGCAGCTCCAAACCACCTACGACAGTCAGGACAAGAGGATTGACTCGTTCATACAGAGCCAGTTGAGCAGTTCGAAAGCCATAAGGACCTACCCCAACGGAGGCAGCAACAGGCTCGTGATTGTCGAGGGCGAGGGCGAGGACAGCCTGTCGACCTCAGGCACCGTCTCGTTCCACTACGCCGCCTACACTTTCAGCGGCAGCATAAGCAACAACAATCTGTTCGCCACAAACCACGAACAGACGATTGCCGACTGCGGATGGACGACGCTGTCCGGGCTCAGCACGGATCCTGTGACGTTGAAACTTGACAAGGCGGACATCGTCGAAGGCCTACGGATGGGGCTGTTCGGGGTGAAGAAGGGGCAGGAATGCTACATCATATTTTCAGGAAAGTACGGATTCGGGTCCAAACCCATTGGCACAATTCCTGCAAACTCCGCCCTGCTCTACCATATCTGGGTGGAAAATATTGAAAATAATTAAGGTATATATCATATATGAAGAGAATCTCAATCTGCACGATGCTGGCTGCGCTGCTTCTTGGAGGCTGCGCGAAGACGACTGAAAGCGGGGAATATGACAACGAAGTGAGGTATCTCACCGCATGGCTCAAGATTGAGCATCCGGAATTGGAAGAGGCCCACGGGATAAAAATAAGCAGAGACCCGGAAACCGGACTGCCACCAAAAACAGGACGCGGCGTTTACCTCCTTTCAGAGACTGAAGGTACAGGAGAGAGGCTTGCTGAAAAAGGGAATTACGTAAGGGTGAGCTATATTGCCATGAGCCTTGACGGCAGCATATCGTCATACACGGAAAAGGAAACGGCAGAAAAGCTCGGAAAATACGAAGCCCCGAACTTCTACGGGCCGCACCTGATATCAATTGCCGGTGGCGCCAACTATGCCGGGGTAATCGATGCCGTGGCCGGGATGAAAGTCGGCGGCGAGAGGACGGTGCTCGTGCCAAAATGGCTGATGAGTACGCAGGACAACGACAGCGAGGAGGCATATCTCTCCAGTTCGTCGTCCGCATCGAACACCATATATAAGATAAGGCTCGTTGAAATCATAGAGGACGTCAACAAATATCAGGTTGACGCAATAGAGAAATACCTGAGAGAAAACGTTGTGGGAAAACTTACGACTGACAAAGGACCTGCGACGATGCCTGACACCACGGCAACAATCGGGGCCTGCAAAGGGTTCTATTTCATCCCGGTCACGGATACCACGGGACATAGGACCTTCCCTACTGACACCACCGTAAAGATCAACTACACGGGACGGAGGCTTGACGAGCAGGCATTCGACACCACAATTGAAAGAACCGCGAAGGACAATGACATCTGGTCATCATCAAAAACCTACGCGACACAGTCCGTAAGCTGGGGAGAGAAATTCAGCGACCTGAAGATGGGCAGCAGCTCGCTCATCAGCGGCTTCAGCAAGACCCTCTGGCAGATGAACAAGGGCAAGGGCATCGGCATCTTCTGGTCCGACCTCGGTTATGGAAGTTCAGGGAGCGGAAGTATGATTCCAGGATATGCACCGCTTATTTTCGAGATTGAAATCGTAAGCGGCGAGGAGAAGAAATAGGAGGAGAATCAATGGCTGAGACAAAATCCGCACCGACTGAATTAGGCACCGAAAAAATCTGGAAACTCATACAGAACTACGCTCTTCCGGCCATCATCGCGATGACGGCGTCTTCGCTGTACAACATGGTGGACAGTGTCTTTGTGGGACAGGGAGTGGGACCGCTTGCAATTTCCGGACTTGCGGTGACTTTCCCTCTGATGAACCTCTCAACGGCATTCGGAACGCTCGTGGGCGTGGGAGGAGCGACTATTCTCTCCATCCTGCTCGGACAAAAGAACTATGAGGGAACCAACAAGGTCCTGAGCAATATCGTGACCCTCAACATAATAATAGGATTTCTCTTTGCGGTTGTCGCGCTCACGTTCCTCGACCCGATACTGATGTTCTTCGGAGCCAGCGACAACACGATAGTCTATGCAAGGGAATACATGCAGATTATTCTCTACGGAAACATAATCACCCATGTCTATTTCGGGCTTAACGGAGCTATGAGAGCGACAGGAAGCCCCAAAATGGCGATGGGCCTGACTATCTTCACTGTGCTCTTCAACACGGCACTCGACCCGATTATGATTTTCATAATGGGGATGGGCATACGCGGAGCGGCATGGGCAACCATCATATCGCAGTTCATCGCGATGTTAATAGCTCTATGGCACTTCACTCGCAAGGACAGGACCGTGCATTTCGATAAGGGGATACTCCGCTTGGACCTTAGAGTGGCCAAGGATTCGCTTGAAATCGGCTTCGGACCATTTCTGATGAACACCGCTGCCTGCATAGTTTCACTCTTTATCAACCAACAGCTTGGAAAATATGCCGGAGACCTCGGAATCGGAGCTTACGGAATCTGCAACCGTCTGACATTCATGTTCGTAATGATTTGCATGGGACTGAACCAGGGGATGCAACCGATCGCCGGCTACAATTACGGGGCAAGAAAGTACAGCCGTGTCAAGGAGGTCTATCTCAAGACGGCAGGGCTCGCCACAATCGTCTCCTTATTGTGCTTCATTGTATGTGTAGGGATGCCGAGACTCGCCTGCTCAATCTTCACACACGACGCGCAACTGCTTGACCTTTCGTCACATGGCCTCAGAATCATGGACATAATGTTTCCCGTAGTCGGATTCCAGATGGTCGGAACAAACCTTTTCCAATGTCTCGGGATGGTGAAGAAGTCCATATTCCTGTCGCTCACGAGGCAGTTGCTCTGTCTCGTCCCGGCAATCTACACACTGCCACTTTGGCTCGGGGCCGACGGAGTGTGGTGGAGCTTTCCGATCTCAGACACGGTTGCCAGCATACTGACAGCCATTCTGCTCGGTAGCCTTTTCAGAAAATTCTCCAAGTTGAACGACGGCGACGACCCGGTGGGTCTGGGAGGCGCGGTAAAATAAACTGCGGTTATGAATAAGATAATAATAAACATCGGAAGACAATTCGGAAGCGGCGGTAAAGACGTGGCTGACAAGATCGGCGAAAAGCTCGGAATCCCTGTCTATGACAACGAACTGCTCTCCAAGGCTGCTCAGGACTTCGGATTTACGGAAGAATTGTTCAAGAGCAGGGACGAGAAAAAGAGGTGTCTCACTCTCTCTTCGATATTCTCCTCAAGCCTTTTTGGCGGCGGCTCCTACCTCACGGATGACAGCGCCCTATTCAGCATGCAGGCACATACAATACGGAACATTGCGGAGAAGGGCTCGGCAGTGATTGTCGGAAGGGCTGCGGACTATATTCTACGCGACATGGATTGTTGTCTGGACGTCTTTCTCACCTCTCCCCTTTCCGTACGCGCACAGAGAGTCTCGGAACGGACCGGGATGCCTGTCGAAGAAGCAGCGGACTTCATCGAAAAGAAAGAGAAAGAACGGGAAAGTTTCTACAATTGCTTCACTTTCGGGAACTGGGGTGTGGCGTCGACATACGATCTTTGCGTGGACACTTCACTGTTGGGAGTGGATGGTACAGCCGAGTTTATAATCGATTTTGCCCGTAGAATCGGGATGATTTGAATATCTTTTTGGTCTATATTTGTTTTTTCATCGGTCACATACGCCCGGTATGCTCCCTCTTCAAAAACAAATCTATCCTCAAAAATCTGATTCAAATCTCTAAGGGTAGTAATCGCTAAAATTATACGTTTGGAATATTGAAAGTAAATAAGAAAAATATAGTATTTGTCATTGTTGCGGCGGCACTTGTCGGTGTCGCGGTCGTGGTGCCGTCCATAAAGATGAGTGGGCATCGGCAGGCGGTGGAGACGGGGAAAGAAAGGGACACGGTGTTTCTCAACAGAGTGATTGACAACGAAATGTCTCAGTTTCCCTCATTGAAGAAAATGGATGCGAAGATTGAACGTTATATGCAATACTGGCATCTTCACGGGGCGCAGCTTGCAGTGATGCGCAACGATTCGCTGCTATTCTGCAAGGGCTACGGCATCGCCGACGACAGCTTCTGCCACTGCGAAACGGAGTCTTTCTCCGGCCCGGCAGCGGGAACGGCTGCATCTGACGAGAGGTTCGAAGCCGTGGAAATGACTCCCGGGAACATCCTGAGGGTTGCGTCCGTTTCGAAACTCATCACCGCAGCAGGCATAATGAAAATGCAGGAGGACGGGCTTATCCATCTGTCTGACACGGTCTTCGGTCCCGGAGGCATACTCTGCGACTCGCTCTATACGGATGCTATCCGATATATGAACGACTACTCCAAAATCACCGTCGAACATTTGCTGCGCCATCAGGCCGGATTTCGCCGCGACCCTGTTTTTTCAGCGAACGACGTGCGTGAACAGATGAGACTCGACTGCCCGCCATCACTCGACGACTATTCCCGTCTGGTGCTCTCACGACGCCTGCGGTATGAACCCGGCGGTTCGCAGACCTATTCGAACTACGGATATATGCTTCTGTCGAGAATCATAGAGAAAGTTTCGGGAATGAGCTACGAGGACTACATCCAACAAAAGGTCCTCCACCCTGCCGGATGCTGGGATATGCACATTGCGGACAACTACTATGAAGGGAAACGTCCCAACGAAGTGCGCTATTATGTCCACGAGGGTGACGGCAAAGAGGTCCGGGAATACAACGGAAGCGGCCGGATGGTGGAACGCTGCTACGGCGGGAACGACATAAGTCTGCTTCAGGGCGCGGGTGCCTGGGTGTGCTCGGCAGCGGAATTGGCGAAATTCGTAGCCTCGATTGACTATAATTCCGTAGTGAAAAACATACTCTCAAAGGAAAGTATCGACCTTATGACGGAGTATACCGACTCCAGCAGGTTTTCTCTTGGATGGAACGACACGAACCCGCGCAAAGGCTGGGTCAGAACCGGAACTCTCGCCGGCACGAACGCCGTAATCAAATATTATCCCGACGGCGAATGTTGGATTTGGTTAACCAACACCAGCACGTGGAAAGGCCCCAACCACGCCAAATACACCACCCACCTCTTCGACCAACTCCGCCAAAGCTATTCCGCCCAACTCCCCCGACAAAACCTCTTCACCCAAGGATTCTAACAATCCGTCCAACGCGGCAGACCGCCTTCAGTCAACAAAAAACGCTAAGGCAACGAAGCAGATCGCCTTCAGTCAACAAAAAACGCTAAGGCAAAGGGGATGCATAAAAGGATGGGATGCAAGGCGGACGGTGAAGTCAAATACCGCAGCAACCTTTCGGTTGTGAGGATTTTGACAAACCGTCCAACGCGGCAGACCGCCTTTTAGGCGCCCCGCTAAAACAATCCAAATAGTTGGGCATCTATACGATCCGTAATCGCCGCAAAATCCTCCGGCCGATTCTCAAAATCCAAATCATCCCCCTCAATAGTAATCACCTTGAGGGGGATGAGAAGCAATCCACTGCTCATAAAGTTCATTCAGCCCGGTGAGATACTCGATGCTCATCCCTTTCTCATACTCACGTCCTCTCTTGGCAATCTGCGAAACAAGATGGGAAATTGATGACCGGATATATATAAGGAGGTCCGGATATTTCACCGAAGACATAACCACGTTGAACAATTCCATATAGGTATTGAAATCGCGCTCGGAAAGATTGCCCATCAAGTAGTTATTGCGGACAAAAATCTCCACTCCTTCAAAAATGGTGCGGTCCTGCACAATCGTCTCTTCACTATGGGCTATCGCCATTACGTCCTTGAGACGCTGCGCGAGAAAATATGTTTCGAGATTATACGACCATCGTGGAATGTCGGTGTAGTAGTCTTCGAGATAGGGATTATAGGTCACAGCCTCGAACTTCGGAGTCCACCCGTAATGTTCGGCCAACATCCGAGTCAGTGTAGTCTTGCCACATCCTATATTTCCAGCGATACCGATATGCATAATGTTTGTGATTTTGGGGTCACGAAAATACGACTTTTTTGGCAATAAAGCAAAAAGGAATAGAAGCTCACATAGTTCATCCGCGTGAAGGGAAATGCTCCAGTATGTTTCTTTGCCAAGTCGAGCTGTCAATGTGAGTGTAGATTTCCGTGGTGAGTATGCTCTCGTGACCAAGCATTTCCTGGACAGCACGCAGGTCGGCGCCATTTTCTATGAGGTGGGTGGCGAAAGAATGGCGGAGCGTGTGCGGGGATATTTCCTTGCTGATTCCGGCCTTCACCGCGTAGGCCTTTATCATCTTGAACACCGCGATGCGAGTGAGCGCACGGCCGAAACGGTTCAGGAATAGGATGTCGGAGCTTTCGCGATCAGCGGCTGGCC
>ERZ827168.4193-NODE-4193-length-13554-cov-4.201348_pt1 | contig 13554 bp, 10 predicted proteins | sample MGYA00519868_ERZ827168 | MGnify/ENA primary metagenome ERZ827168 (study PRJEB31778, sample SAMEA3449271) | human gut metagenome | biome: human gut; feature: human-associated habitat; material: faeces | place: United Kingdom | collected 2010/2012 ...
AAAACAAAGATAAGCGATATATAGCAAAAAACAACTCATTGATTGTGCTTTTACATTATCTTTGTTTTGCAAAGATAGGAAAGGAAAATGTGATTTCGGTCGAAGAATGGAAATATTTTGCCGACAGAATCGGTAAAAGAGTGAATTTTAACATAAATTTCTTCGAATACAGAAAGTTTAGCAGTGATCAAATTGCAACTAAAATATAAAAAGTATGGACATAAAAGAGCTGAAACCGACATCAATTTGGCACTATTTTGATGCGATAACAGGGGTTCCCCGCCCTTCGAAAAAGGAGGAACGTATTCGTGAGTTTTTATTGAACTTCGCTAAGGAGCAGAACCTTGAAGTAAAGGTCGATAAAACCGGGAATGTAGTTATTACCAAAGAAGCTACTCCGGGTTGTGAGGGAGCTCCTACGGTAATATTGCAAGCTCACATGGATATGGTGTGTGAGAAAAACGGAGATGTGAAGCATGATTTTGAGCGAGATCCTATCGAAACGTATATAGATGGAGAATGGGTGAAGGCTCGCGGAACGACATTAGGGGCCGATAACGGTATAGGTATGGCGGCAGCTATGGCTGTTCTTGCCGATAAAGAGTTGAAGCACGGACGGATACAAGCTCTGTTTACGGTCGATGAGGAGACGGGCTTGACAGGAGCTTTCGGATTAGAGTCCGGAATGATCGATGGCAAATATTTATTGAATCTCGATTCGGAAGATGAAGCCGAGATTTTTATCGGCTGTGCCGGAGGTATCGATACGACATCGACTTTTACAAACAAGAGGCGTTCCCCGCCGGTAAATTTTATTTACGTGTTGAGGTAAAGAATCTTTTGGGAGGCCACTCCGGCGGGGATATTCATTTGGGTCGAGGAAACGCCAATAAACTGTTGGCTCGCTTTTTATGGTTGTGTATGCAACGTCGTGAAGTACATTTATGTGCTATCGACGGTGGTAATTTGCGCAATGCCATACCGCGGGAGGCAATGGCTGTCATCGCGGTGAACCCCGAGGAAAAAGAGGCTGTTCGAGCCGAGTTGAATCATTATGCTGCCGATGTCGCTGCTGAACTGAGCGGAGTTGATCCCAATGTGACTGTGGACATGGTGACTGCCGATACTCCCGAATTTATGATAGAGGATAAAGTTGCACGTGCTTTGATAAGCGCTCTTTATGCAGCTCCTCACGGAGTAATAGCCATGAGTCATGATATAGAGGGCTTGGTGGAGACTTCGACCAATTTGGCATCCGTTAAAATGACCGAGCCGGGTAAGATTGTCGTGGCAACCAGTCAGCGCAGTTCGGTAGAGTCGGAGAAATACGATATCGCTTATCAAGTTGAGTGTCTGTTCCGTTTGGCCGGAGCTGAACCTTCTCATGGCGACGGGTATCCGGGCTGGAAACCCAACCCGCATTCAGAAATCCTGAAAGTGGCTGTTGAGTCCTACAAACGTTTGTTCGGTGTAGATGCCAAGGTAAAAGCTATCCATGCAGGTCTGGAATGCGGACTGTTCCTTGACAAATACCCGGCACTGGACATGATTTCCTTCGGACCTACCCTGCAGGGTGTGCACTCTCCCGACGAACGGATGCTGATTCCTACTGTACAGAAGTTCTGGGACCATCTGCTGGATATACTGAAGCACATACCAGCGAAATAGATATCCTTCGTTTCCCTAAAAGGGGAACGGAAATAGTTTGTATGAACGTTATCCATAAGATAGGAGTTATACTCTTCCTTCTCTGCCCGTACATCAGTCTGTACGGGCAAGAAGGAAAAGATACCCTCATGTTTCGGATAGTAAGCTACAATGTAGAAAACCTATTCGACTCCCGACATGACACACTAAAGAATGACTACGAGTTCCTGCCGGATGCCACCCGGCATTGGAACTACTCTAAATACAGAAAGAAACTGGATAATATAGCCCGCGTCATCATCGCCACCGGAGGATGGACGCCGCCTGCCCTTGTTGCCTTGTGTGAGGTGGAGAATGACAGTGTGATGCGCGACCTTACCCGCTACTCTGCCTTGCGCGAAGCAGACTACCGGTATGTGATGACACAATCTCCCGACAAACGCGGCATCGACGTAGCGCTGTTGTATCAACGTAATCTTTTCAAACTGCTTTCCTATCAGAGCCTCCCCGTAGACAAGCCCCGGAAGAATAGCCGTCCCACACGGGACATTCTTCACATCAACGGATTGTTGCTGAACCGGGATACGCTTGATGTACTGGTAGCTCACTTCCCATCCCGTTCGGGAGGGGCAAGAGAGTCTGAACCTTACCGGCTACTGGCTGCCCGAAAGGTGAAGCATGCCATAGACAGCCTATACACGATACGCCGACATCCGCAAATTGTCCTTTTAGGGGATTTCAACGATTATCCGGAGAATAAATCGGTAAAGGAGGTGTTGGAGGCAGCAGCACCGTCAACATTGCAAGACTCTCTACGTCCACAAAAACTTTACCATCTACTGGCAGGAAAAGCCAAAACACGCAAGCACTTCGGCAGCTACAAGTATCAAGGAGAATGGGGACTACTGGACCACATCATCGTATCGGGTACGTTGCTGCAAGAACACGCACCGCTATATACAGAGGAAGCGAAGGCAGACGTATTCTGCCTGCCCTTCCTACTGACAAGAGACAAGAAATACGGAGGGCAGCAACCCTTCCGCACCTACTACGGGATGAAGTATCAAGGAGGATACAGCGACCACTTGCCTGTATATGCGGAGTTCCGGTTGATATATTAGTCGGAATACTGATACAGTTTCAAGTCAAACTTCTGTACCATCACCAGCAAGTGGTCGAAGATGTCGGACTGAATGCGCTCGTACTCTTTCCATACCTTGTTGCGAGAGAAGAAATATACCTGGATGGGTACCCCATACGTCGTGGGTTCCTTCTGGCTGATAATCAAGTCCATCTCCTGGTTCACCACCGGCAGGCTGCACAAATAGCGTTCGATGTAGATACGGTAGAGCTGCGCATTGGTTGGCACCTCTTCTTCTGCTGGCTGATAGTCGGTCATCAAGGGGACTTCCTTGCGGATATTATCCAGCATTTCCGGAGTGCAGAACTTCAGGGTAGTCATATCCAGAAAGATATTCTTGTTTACCCGTCGCCCGCCACTTTCCTGCATGCCGCGCCAGTTCTGAAAAGAGTTGTTCACCAGGGTATACGGTGGTACGGTCGAGATGGTTTCGTCCCAGTTGCGTATCTTGACCGTGTTCAGCGTAATCTCCTCTACAACTCCATTGGCAACGCCACCCGGCAGCGCTATCCAGTCCCCTATCCGCAACATGTCGTTGGCAGAGAGCTGCACGCCGGCCACAAACCCCAGAATGCTGTCCTTAAATACCAGCATCAGTACAGCTGCAGATGCGCCCAGACCGGCAAACAAGGTCATAGGGGACTTGCCTATCAGCACTGAAACCACTATGATACCTCCGATAAAAAACAGCAGCACTTGCAATACCTGCACGAAGCCTTTCAGCGGACGGTTCTTCTGCTTGTCCTTCATGTTATAAACATCGAGCATCACCAGCAACAAGCCGTTGATAGTAAGCAGCACCGCCACAATGATATAGACAGCACACACCTTTTGTGAGAACTCAAGCATCTCCTTTCCACGCACAAAGGCCATGGGCAGCAGGTAGTAGATGAGGATTCCCGGCAGAATATGTATCAAATGGTGTATCACCCTGCGTTTCATCAGCAACGTATTCCACTGATGGGGAGAGCGTCGGGTATAATGCTTCATACCGCCAACGAAGATTGCCTGGCACAAATAGTCCAGCCCTATCGAAAGCCCCACCATCAGCAGTGCAATAATCGTCTCGTCAAACATATCGGCAAACTTCGGGTCTATCCCCCAACCTATCAAGATTTTATTCATCCATCCTCCTAAACTCATCATAAGCTCTCTTTTTTTTGAAGTGTCTTGTTTGTATAACAATCCAAAGATAAAGATGTTTTCAGAGAACGGCAAGCATATACCCTTTTTTCATCAACGACTCAATCCTCACGCTCGGGTCGTTTTTTAGCGACCGCCGCAGATAGGACATCTGTACATTCAAGGCAAGGGAGTTGGCATATGAGGCAGTGCCCCACACAGCATCCAGTAACGTATCGCGACTGACAGTCTTATTCACATTCAGCGCAAGCAAGCGAAGGATATCGGCTTGACGGGAAGTAATCAGCACCTTACTATTTCCCGTACGAATCTCGTTCGTACTGTAATTGAATACGGAATGGCCGAAAGCATACATCTCATCCTCCGCCACGCCGGACAACTGCGAAGTGAAACGCTCGCGGATACGCGCTGTCAGCTCTTCCGGATAGAAAGGTTTGGCAAGATAATCGTTCGCCTTCAGTTGGAATCCTTGCAGGCGGTCGGCCTTATCGCTACGGTCGGAAAGGAAAAAGATCAGGACGTGTTTATCCATCTCGCGGATGCGTTCAGCCACTTCAAAGCCATTGTAACCGGGCATATTGATATCGAGCAATACCAAATCAGGCTTTATGAGCGGAAATTGTTCCAGAGCAATTTTCCCGTTTCCGGCATAAGTCACTTCATAGCCTTCCTTCTCAAGAAAGCGCTTCAGCAGCATTGAATATTTCAAATCATCATCGGCAAAAAGTATTTTCAAGGCTTTCATATCATTGGTTATTTTAGAGTAGGGATTATGCGGGTTAGCACGGACTTATTGGGGAATATTAATTTCAATCATTGTTCCCTTGCCTGCCTGACTATTTAAAGAAATGCTTCCATGATGCGCCTCTACCAGCAACTTTACATAGCTCAACCCCAGACCAATGCCGGGCAACGAACGGTCGGGAAGATTACTGCCCCGATAGAACTTATCGAATACACGGTTCTGTTCGGAAACCGGAATGCCGATGCCATCATCAGACACCCGTATCGTCAATTGGTGATCCTGCAAAAGGCAATCTACAACAATATGCACAGACTTGCCCGAATACTTTACGGCGTTCTCTATCAAATTACTGATAATATTAGAAACATGCACCGGGTCTGCCGTTACCAGAGTCTCCGAACTGAAATGGGTTTCAATAGCAACATCCTTATCCTCAGGAACATGGTAAAGCCGGACAAGCTTTTCCAAACTCGTCTTTATATCAAATGTACGGACGGAAAGCTGCGTGTGTTCATCATCGGCACGCGTCATATCACGTAGTTTTGAAAGATAGGCCGACAAGTTATCCAGCTCGGACATGGAATCGTGAATCACTTCATCCATCGCTTTCTCATCTGTTCGCATAGACTTGTCATTGAGAAAGGCTATACACATTTTCAGAGCCTGGACGGGACGTTTCAGTTCATGTATCATAGTGTTTACAAAGCTTTTTCGCAGTTCGTCTATCCGCCGTTGCTTCAAGATGGTTTTTATCTGAAACAGCAGACAAAGCCCCAGCAGAAATATCAGACATGTACTGCCCACTAACTGCCAACCCATACGCACAAGTACCACATGAGGTGAAACCTTCACGGAAACAAGCACAAACTGGCGTTTCAGGGGATTATAAGGATACATTACTTCTATATATGGATTGAACAATGTACCTTGCCGTTTCAGTTCCGCATTCCACTGGTAAATGGAATCTTCGGAAACCACCAGATGCGTAGTAAACGTTTGTTCGTCCAAACGTATGGCAAGCAAGGAATCAAATTGCTGCAACGCAAAAGGCACATCCAACTCCAAACGATAAAGATTAATAATAGAGTTCAAATTAGGAGCATCTTTATCGGACATATTGATTTTGAATGAATCCTTCGCAATGAGCCGCTCTTCCGGCAAAAGGGTGTCTAACGCCAATGCCCATTTCCTACGCTTTGCCTCTCTCTCTTTATCATCTGTACTGGCAGAGTCCTGCTGCTCTATTTTGAGAGTTTCTATATTCTTTTGGCCCAAGCTCTCCAAGTCCCGCCCTTTCAGAACACCCAAAATTAATTCGTCGATAGTGGTCCGCTTTTCCAAATCAATGGATTTGCTCAGGTGATAGAAGAACATATTGGTATTGCTAAGCACCTTTTTGGGTTGGGGAGTACGGATAGAGTCATACTGTTGGGTGGTCTGCAAGATGCAATCATAAATACCATTGATTTGTTCATCATTCATATACTGATACTGATTACGCAACCAGTAGACCTGTCCGCAGGTAATAAGCAGTATCGATGCGATGGAGAATATCCAAACGATCTTAATCCGTTGTTCCATAATTGTTCTTTTTTAGTCTCACTTAGAAAGACTTTCATTTAGTACCGGCAAAGGTAGAAGTTAGCTTGCAAATATAGGTACGTGCGAGGCAGATATTATGCATTGAGTAATATTTCAGTAATAACTTTCAGCCTCTTCTGAAGCAAAATCCGCATAGTTTTGCAGTACAATAATCGCTGGAAGCAATATGTAAAACCTCTAAAAATGTAAAAACTATGAGTGCAAGAATTATTTTCCTCAATCTGTGTCTCGCTATATTGTTCGCATCACAAGCGAAGGCACAAATCATCGTTTCTGATGGAACGAAAATACAGAATGATACCATCGGTGAAGCACAAATCCTTGTGCAATATGAAACGCGCTGTATCAGTAATACGGAAAAGCCGGAAAATGTTACGGAAGAAACCATGATGCTGGAAGTCGGCAAAAATCTCTCTAAGTTCTACAGTTACACCAAGTATGTTTGCGACTCTGTACTGGCAGTAGACTTCGCCAATAAAGCCTCGCAGGAAACGATTAATGAACATCTGAAACAATACGGAACAAGCAAACTGAGCGAACGAACCTTCAGAGGTTATCCTGCCGGAAAAGTAACGACTCTCGATGAAGTGGCAGGCATATCCCGCCTGCGTTGCGAAGAAACGGATGAACGTCCGCAGTGGAAGATACTGGCAGAAAACGATAGTGTCCTCTCCTACCTTTGCAGCAAAGCCGAATGTCAATTAAAAGGCCGTACATGGACGGCATGGTTTACTGCAGAAATACCCATAAGCGAAGGTCCATGGAAGCTTTGCGGACTGCCCGGACTGATACTGAAAGCCGAAGACAGTGAAGGGCATTATTCATTCACTGCCACAGGTGTAGAGCAATGCCACACATATCGGCCGATACTTTTCGACGGAAAGAAGCACGAACCGATGAACCGCAAAGCATACAACAAAGTGCACGAACGTTATTATGCCGATCCGGTAGGATTTATCACCGGAAGCATGCCGAACGTCACCGTTAAGGTTAGTGATGAACACGGCAATGCAACCAAGAACCCGAAAAACGTTCCTTATAATCCACTGGAACGATAATATTTCTCCACACCCGTAAGCATTCGTGAAATCTATCGCATACTGAATGCATTTCAGTCGTATACTGAACCCTATTCAGTCGTATAGTGAATGCCATTCAGTCGTATACTTAAACATCCTCTTTTTACGCATTGATAATCAACAAATTACGAAATCACCATAATCGTATAAAAATTTCAACAAACTTCAATTGCCAAACAATCAATTATTGCAGTGTATGAATAAAAAAACTATCATTCTATTTTTCCTGTTTCTCTTTAGTTTCTTGTCGCCTACCTACGCCCAGACGTTGAGCGGCAAGATAACAGATGCAGAAACCAATCAACCGCTGGAAGCTGTAATGATTAGTGTATTACGCGGACACACAACGATAGACTATGCATTGACCGATGCCAAAGGACAATTTTCTTTGCCGTGGAAGCATAGCGGAATGCTGCAACTCAATATTTCTTTGTTAGGCTATAAGAGAGAAATGCGGAATATCAATGCGGCAGGAATCCTGAATCTCAGCCTACAACCGGAAGCCATCGTATTAAAAGAAGTACAAATACGTCCCGGACGTATCAATACCCGAAAAGATACGGTGAGATATGACTTGGCACAGTTTGCTTCATCTAAAGATGTGCACATAAAGGATGTATTGAAGAAACTTCCGGGCGTGGATGTAGATGAAAACGGACAGGTTAAGTATAAAGGGAAAGCCATCGACCACTACTTTGTGGAAGGAATGGACGTGACAGGCGGACGTTATAACCAAATCAACAACAATCTGAACGCCAAAGCCGTAAAGAGTGCGGAAATCATGGAGAACTATCAGTCAGTAAAGGCCTTGAAAGGAAAAATCAATTCCGACGAAGTGGCATTAAACCTAAAACTCGATCCGAAAGCACGCGATCAATGGATAGCAAACGGTACTCTGGGAACCGGATGGAGTGACAACAACAAAATCCTGTGGGAAGGCAGACTGAATGCCCTTCAACTGGGTAAAGGAAAACAGAGTGTCTATAATTACAAGACGAATAACAATGGCAAGGACCTCAGCAACGAGCAAACCAAACTGACCGGAAATGGCCAGCAACAAGTTCCGCTTTCCGGTTTTCTCTCCCAGCCGGGCATCAGCGCACCATTAGACAAGAATCGCTTATTATTCAATGAAACCCACACCCTGAACGGCAACCGTATGTACAAATGGAATGATGACCGCAGCTTACGCCTGCAAGCCGGATATACTCATGAGCTAATCCAACAGCAACGGGGAAATACCCAAATCTATTATCAACCGACAGATACCATACAAATAGACGAAACCTACCATTATCGTCTGAGAAGTGACATCGCTAATCTGGAACTGCGTTATGAAGACAACAGCAGCCGGAATTATATATCCAACCGCTTCACCGTAGACGGAGAAATAAATCGCGGACGTTCGGAGGAACTGGGACAAACTCTGCAAACGTCACAGCTAAGTGCCGGAAACTACTTCAATCTTATCCGAAACCGGGAAAGCGGAACCTGGGAATTTCGTTCGACGACACAGTATGCTTACCAGCCTGCATCCTTACTACTCGAAGAAGGAAAAAGTAAATTCAACCAGCACAACTTCTACACAGATAACAGTGCCGCATATCTACGAAAGTATGATGGATTTACCCAACAATATAAGGCAGGAATACAAGGAGAACGGGCTACCCTGAAATATACTCCGACAAGACAGCCCAATGATTTCAATGCTTCGCATCTGTCATTGCATATTACCCCCTACTTCCAGCTGGAACGTGGAAAATGGCTGGCTACACTTTCGCTTCCTCTGAAAGCAGATCGGTATTTCTCACAACAGCGTTCGTTCCTGTTCTTCAATCCGTCCATGTATTTGCGCTATAAACTGGATTATCATTGGACGTTCTCCCTTTATGGCAGTCTGAAACGCTCGGCAGAAGACTTCTCCGACTTGTATCCGGGACTCTACCAAACTGATTACCGCACCTGGCGAGACGGCAACGGACTTTTCCCTACCAGCCTCACGCAAACCTACAATCTCTACGGAGAGTACAAAAACACTGTACAGGAATTTTTCATCACTGCCGCACTAACCTACAGCCGCAGCAACCGGAATACTCTTTTCGAACAGAGTGTTTCCGAAAATGCCATTGTCTACACTCGTCGTGAACTACCGAACCATAACGATAGCTGGAATCTCAGCAGTACTTTGTCCAAAGGTATATACGACTGGCATTTGAAAACCTCACTCACCCTACTACTCAGTCGCAGCAATGGCGAACAGCTTACCCGCCTGGCTGACAGCGAGGGTAACCGGCAAAGTCTTCTGCAGACCTATCGTTATGATTATCTGAAAGCAGAGCCTAAAATAATCTGGTCTCCCGCAGATGTTTTTGAAGCGGAATATCATGCCACATTAGGCTATGGCGGCAGTAAGATAGGAAGTGATACCCGTCTCACCCCGTTACTGGACTTCGTACAACGGCTACATCTCACATTCAGTATCGGGCAGGTAGACCTACGGCTATCCGGCGAGCATTACCGGAATGACTTAGGAGGGGACGCACATCTCAACACCGTGTTCGCAGATGCATCCCTTATCTATAAAAGAAAAAAATGGAGATTGGAAGCAAGCCTCAACAACCTGTTCAACAAAAAAGAGTATGCTTACACAACGTATTCCACCACGCAAAGCTACACTTCACGACTAAATATACGTCCGAGGGAAGCAATGGTGACGATAAATCATCAGTTCTGAGCCTGCAATATCATCACCGTGGAATATATCAATATCCCAACTATCGTCAATCCGCCCACCAATATGGGAGCATAAATATGGGGGACTTTCTTCATGGTCTTATACCCGCTGACTTTCAGGAAAAGGCGATATACAATGTATGCGGCAATCAATCCAACCAATGTTCCCGCGATGAGATCGCCCGGATAATGCACTCCCAAGTAGACACGTGAATAGCAGGTCAGCAACGCCCATCCCATCATAAACACAGTGAGCCATCGTTTACGGAAAAGAAACCAGACAAAGAATGCCAGGCCAAAAGTATTGGCAGCATGACAGGAGGGGAATCCATAACGCCCTCCTCGATGTCCGTTTACGATATGCACCATGTCGGATATGGGATTTTCCAGATTGGCGGGACGAAGGCGTTCCACATACGGGCGTATCAATGTTGCCCCCGTCTGGTCGGCAATGGTAATTACGAGTGCCAGACCGACCATGCAGAACAAAGTCACTTTCCAATGGAAGTTGCGCAGCATCACATACCAAATGGCAGCATACATCGGCACCCAGACCCACTTACCGCTGTAGGCACTCATAAAGTAATCGAAAAAGGTGTTGTGCATCCCATTGATGAAAAGGAATATGTTTGTGTCTATATCTATCGCCCCTTGCAAGACATCCATAAGTGCTGTCATACTTTATACTCTTATACTTTAATTATCTTCCTTTATCTTTTTGCTATATCGTCATACAATTTCTGCAGATAGGCTTTGCCCAACGGCAAGTTCTTTCCCTTTGCCGTGCCCTCATCCACTACCACAGCACCTGCCTGGCAATTGAATATCACCTGGTTGTCCGCTGTCACCATACCGAAAGCATCGGGTACGGTAAAGAACGCGAAATGAGGGGAAGCGGGATTAAGCATATCTTTACTGAAAACAAACTCTTCATGGGGCAGCGCCAATTGGGCCAGCAACGTGGCTGCAATGTCATGTTGCGAGCCATAGACGTCAATGCGCCTCGGCTCTCGGATGGCACCGCCCACCATCAACAGAGGTATCCGGTAGCGTTCTACCGACAAATTGTCGATATGTTCGGGATAAGCTCCCAAGTGGTCTGGAACAAACACAATCACCGTATTCTTCCACTGGGGGAGCTCACGGAACTGTCTTACAAAATCGCCTGCACAACTATCCGTATAGGCAAAGGCGTTCAGCCGGTCATTCTCCAGACGACGGAAAGGTACTTCAAAAGGCTCGTGGCTGCTGGAGGTCTGCAAGACACGGAAATAAGGAGTTTTCTCTTCTGCAGTTCCTTCGGCAGCTTCGGTTTTCAAGTCTTCCAGCAGACGGTTGAATACGAGATGGTCGTGCGCCCCCCACTTACTTAAACGTTCCGTTACGGGAAAGTCCTGGTCGGAAACAATATCTTCAAAGCCCGATGACATCAGGTAGGAACGCATATTGGTAAAGTCGGCATCACCGCCATAATAATACTTGGTACCATAACCCGCCTTCCGCAAGCTGCCTGCAATGGCAGGAATGGACTGCGTTTTACGGGGATACTTCATAATACTCGTAGTGGGCTGGGCAGGATAGCCACTCAAGATAGCCACCAGTCCACGGTCCGTACGAAAACTGTTGGCGTAGAAGTTCGTAAAGAGCACCCCTTCCTTACTCAAGCTATCCAGATGGATGGCAATATTCGGCTCACCTCCCAAAGCTGTCATCAACCTAGAGGAAAAACTCTCAAGAATCACAAAGAGTACATCGGGACGCTGAGTATTGAATAAAGTATGCAGCGAATCGGCAGATTGCCGCACAGAATCCGTCTCTTCCGTTTGACCACCGGCAACTGCGGGTTCAAGCATGTCTTTAAAAAGCCGGTCGGCCTCCGCAGCTTCCATAAAACGGTATTGCTTGCTAAAGTCCTTCTGCTTGGCAAGAGATTCCATCAGACTGAATGCAGGGTTGATAGCTGCATGGTTCAGACGCTGCTCGGCACTGAAATAGACTTTCCCCACATTCATGGTAGATACTGTAAAGCCTCCACGGATAGGAATAAACAGCAGCCCCGTCATCAGCAACAATATACCTGACACCTTCAGGCGACGATAAGGCAGTTTCATCCGCAGCAACAGGTTCTTCTGCAGCAAGATGCCGTAGAAAACAGCATACAGCACGACAGCATAAACAGCCATTGCCACAATTCCCCCCAGCACCATCCAAATGCTGACACTGGCCACTGCGTCTTTAGGGGAGGAAAAGAAATAGAATAACGGAGTAGCATCCAAACGGAACCCCCAATACTCGTATAATCCTAAATCGACAGTAAAAATTATGGAGATAAGTACTGAAATGAAGAGGAAATAGCTGCACCAGATGCGATAAAGGGATTTAGAAAGTGTCCATACAGAGGTTATGAAAAGAAAACCGGGAATAGCTGTCAGATAACCAGCCAGAGATAGGTCTAAAGGTAACCCATGCCAAATGACACTGAACCAGTCCGCACACGAGGCATCCGGGTACAGCGATTTGTAAAACAGCATAAACAGTGGTTTTTGCAACACAAAAATGCAGACAAACAAGCAGTATGTCTTAATAAATCCTATGAGCCTATCTTTCATCGGTGCCTTATTGTATATCTAAATATAAGGCGCAAAAATAAATCTTTTTATTCTATTTCTCACCAATATTAGTCAATAATTACATTGAAAGATAGGCTTATAGGATATTTTAAGTTTATCCGTTCACGCGTTTGTAATCTTCAAGGAACTTCCTCAGACCGGAATCGGTCAGCGGATGATTAAGTAAACCCTTAATGGCCGAAAGCGGACAAGTAGCCACATCAGCACCCACCTCTATACACTGCATGATATGTGCCGTATGACGGATAGAGGCGGCAAGTACCTGGGTGGTATATCCATAATAACGGTACATCTCTACAATCTTCGCAACCAATGCAATGCCATCCTCACAGATATCATCGAGACGCCCCACAAACGGAGAAACATACGTTGCACCTGCCTTGGCTGCAAGCAATGCCTGACCGACAGAAAATACCAGAGTACAATTTGTACGGATACCTTTGCCCGAGAAGTATTTAACGGCCTTGATACCTTCTGCAATGCAAGGCACCTTCACTACGATATGCGGATTCAAGGCTGCCAATTCTTCACCCTCTTTAATCATGCCTTCATAGTCGGTGGCTATCACCTCGGCACTTACATCGCCTTGCACAATATTACAGATGTCCACATAGTGCTTACGCTGGTTCTCCACTCCTTTGATACCTTCTTTTGCCATAAGCGAAGGATTAGTGGTAACTCCGTCGAGTACGCCCAAGTCATAGGCCTCCCGAATCTGTTCCAAATTTGCCGTATCAATAAAAAACTTCATGATATAAATGTTTAGATGGTTGATATTACAAAGGTATATAAAAAAACAGATTTTTTACGCCCGGTAAATAAGAAAGTCAAGAC
>ERZ827168.4199-NODE-4199-length-13543-cov-9.449881_pt1 | contig 13543 bp, 10 predicted proteins | sample MGYA00519868_ERZ827168 | MGnify/ENA primary metagenome ERZ827168 (study PRJEB31778, sample SAMEA3449271) | human gut metagenome | biome: human gut; feature: human-associated habitat; material: faeces | place: United Kingdom | collected 2010/2012 ...
GGGATGGCGTTGAAGATGGCCTCGCGCACATTGGTCAGGGACAGCACGATGAAGATGACGCCCTCCACAAAAACGGCCATCAGGGCCAGCTGCCAGCTGTAACCCATGGTCAGGACGACCGTGTAGGAGAAGTAGGCGTTCAGGCCCATGCCGGGAGCCAGAGCGAACGGATAGTTGGCCAGCAGAGCCATCAGGGCAGTGCCAACGAACGATGCCAGCGAGGTGGCGATCAGGACCGCATTGGCATCCATGCCCGAAGCGGACAGGATGCTGGGGTTGACCGCAAGGATGTAGGCCATCGTCATAAAGGTGGTGACACCTGCCATGAGTTCGGTCTTGACATCGGTGTGGTTTTCTTTCAGGTGAAAGATCTTTTCTAACATGAAAGTTCCTCCTGTGTTATAGTAAAAACAAAAACCGCCGCGTGGGAACCGGCGGAAAGAACAGCTCCCATTGTAGCAGAACTGTTCCCACCTGTCCATGGTCGAAACACAGAAAATTCACGAAAAGTTCAAACTTTCTTGTATAGGTATGACTTATCCGAGGGCTTTTTGGCGTTTTATGGAATTTTTTCTTTCCGGTTATGGAGTTTGTTCCGCTCCGTATATCCCCATAGTCTGTATTTGCGATAAAATCCACCTCCTATTCACAAGAAAGCGCCCCCGCTCACTGCGATCTTACAGTGAACGGGGGCGCTGTGCTTTTTCATAGAAAAGAGCGGATTTTGCAAGAAAAAATCTCCGTAGGCCCGGAAGGCTTACACCTGATGCTCTGCGATCCACTGGCCCATCTGCTGGGCGATGGCCTTGATCGAGCCATCCTCAAAGGGAACCTTCAGTCCGGCGGTCTGCATCAGCTCCGTATAGCTGGCCAGACCGGCACGGCGCACCAGCTTGAGGTAGCGCTCCCAGGCATCCTTGTGGTCCTTGAGGCTCAGCAGGAAGAACTGCAGTGCTGCCATGGTGGACAGGCAGTAATCAATATAGTAGAAGGGGCACTCATAGATGTGGAGCTGGCGCTGCCAGCCGGCACCGCGGCCATAGAAGGGCAGGTTGTCGAAATCGATCCAGGGGCGATACTTGTGCTCCAGCTCCAGCCAGACGGCGTTGCGCTCGTCCGGAGTGAGGTCGGGGTTCTGGTACATCCTGTGCTGGAACTCGTCCACGATGCAGCCATAGGCCAGGAAGAGGAAGCTGTCCTCGGCGTGGAGCAGGGCGTATTTTTCAGTGTCCTTGCCAAAGAGCAGATGGTGCCAGGGAGCCGTCAGGAACTCCATGGCCATGGAGTGGATCTCGGCGCTCTCCATGCCGGGGCACTCGAGGTCTGCGGGGACCTTGGGGTCACGCTCGGCCACATAGCCCTCAAAGGCGTGGCCGCACTCGTGGGTCAGCACATCCACATCAGCAGAGGTGTTGTTCCAGTTGGCAAAGATAAAGGGGGCCTTGTAGCTGGGCAGGCTGGTCATATAGCCGCCGGACATCTTGCCGGGGCGGCTCTCCACGTCGAACAGCTCATTGTCCTGCATGAAGTCAATGAATTCTGCGGTCTCGGGGCTCAGCTCGTGGTACATGGTGCGGGCGGCGGCCATCCGGGCATCGTAGCCGGGGATGGGAGAGGGGTTGCCGTCCTGAAACGCCACAGGCAGGTCGGAGAAGGTCAGGTGAGAGATGCCGGTGCGCTTGCAGCGCAGCTCGATCACCTTTTTCAGCTCGGGCACCACATCGCTGGCCACCTGGTCGCGGAACTTCCGGATCTCGGCAGGGCCGTAGCCGATGCGGTTCATCCGCACATAGGAAAGCTCGCTGTAATCGTGGCAGCCCAGGATCTGTGCCTGTGCGTTCAGGTTCTTGACGATTTTGGTGTACAGGCCGTCCAGCTCGTCACGGTGGGCATCGAAATACGCTGCCTCAGCCTCGTAGGCGGCGCGGCGGACGGCAGGGTCCAGGTTCTCCTTATAGGGGCCCAGCTGGGGAATGGTCAGCTGCTTGCCGTCAAGCTCGACCAGTGCGCCGCCGTACACCTGCTGGTACTGGCTGACAAGGGCGTTGTACTCCTTCTGCAGCTCCACGGTGCGGTCATCCATGCCCAGCACGGCGTTCTTCATACCGGCCACGCAGGTGGTGCCAAAGGCTTCGGTCAGCGCGTCCACATGGGCGTTGGCCAGAAATGCCCGGCTGATCTCCACCCGTGCATTCTCCACGGCGGGACCGTTGGCATCAAAGAAGTCCTGCTCGGCCTTCCAATAAGCGTCACGGGTGTCGCAGGTGTAGTGGATGCTTGCCAGCTGTGCGGCGGTGCTGTAATCGGCAAAGGCGCGGCTCTGCTCGTAGTAAACATTCACCAGCTCCTCGCCGTTGGCGGCCCCGGCGGCCTTGGCGGCCAGCGCCTTGCACTGGCCCAGCAGGGCATCAATGTCCGGGCGGGTATAACTCATTTCGCTGAATTTCATGGGATTCATCCTTTCGTTCCTTCTTGTCTGAGTGCTGAACCCATATTAGCACGTTTGGGGAAAAAGGGCAATGGAAAAGAGGAACTGCCCCTGTGGAGGAAAGTGTGTCAGAATTGTAAAAGATAAAATATTTTAGCTATTATTCTTGACTTATCCGACGATTCAGATATAATGGTCGTGTTCGCAAGAAGCCTCAAACTTTTTAGATAATAAAAATGCATTACTACTACTATAATTAAGATGTTCCAAATGTTCGAATGCGTCATCGTTAGTAATAACACCACTCTTAACTGGTGCTTTACCAACTTTCTTTTCATCAGTTAAATCTAGTTTATATCCAGCTGAATCAATATCACAAAATGATACAAGTTCTTTTTTTAATTTTTCCCACTGTTGTCTAATATTACCATATTTCTGTTCTAATTCTGTTCTATTATATGAAGAATACTTACTCATTAAGTCAAAATAACAAGTTGTCATATATTCTAAAATAGTAGCCTTCTTTTCAAAAATATTATCATCTTTTGAAACAGAAAACGGCTTTCCTCTTTTAGCATAACATTTCATTTTTCCAACTTCATCATAGTGCAAAATTATTGGAACTATCTCACAACCAATTTCTTGAGCTAATCTTATAGAGCCTATATTTAAATCTTGTATTAACCAATTTTCTGAATTATGTGAATCAGCGTTATGCTTTTCATCTTTTTGCCCATTATCATCTAAGTTCCAGTACCCTTCAGGGAATATAATAACATTACCTTTATTCTCTAAAACATATTTCATTTTTTCATAACATGATTTTCTACTTTCTTTTTTTTCTCTTTCTACTAAAATCATACCATAAGCCCACAAACCATATCCGTTCGCAAAAGACTCTAATGACAATGTTGGGTTTCCAAAAACAAAATAACCACTCTTACCAGCTGTTTTAGCACTAAAAACCATATCATCGCCTTGCCTATGATTAACTATAAATATCTTCCCTTTAGAAGTATGCTTCAAAGGTTCTCTTGAATCTAAAACATATTTATAATCACTTTGAAACCCATAAACAAACCTTAAAAATGGTGCAAAAATCTTTCTAATAACAATTCCATTTTTTGATAATGTTTCTTGAACATCATTATTCAATAAATAATTCAATGAATGGCTTCTATCATTTTTTATATCATCAATAAAACTACTCATATTATCACCTCTTAATACCTAATATTATACACAATTATAAATATTTTTCAATATTCTACATCTTCCTTTACTCTCAGTAAGTTTCAAATAATTATTATCTGCTTTTTCATTAGCTAACGCTATTAAATCTGTCTTACCACTACCTGCAACTGGAAAACCTTCTTCAAAAGTTCTCACCCTTAAATACATATTATCAATAACTGAACTATCAATCTTCCCGTCAAGCCTTAATCTTATATCTGTTGCCAATTGTTCAATTGTTTTAGTTGAATTAGGCTGCTTTTCAACATGACAAACAAGAATTTCATTACCATCAACATCATATGTTTTAACAATAAATGAGTCCATTATATTTTTAGTATCAAGTTGAATTAAATCATTAATAATATAAGGTGGAATAACCTCTCCGTTCTTCATAATAATATCGTTCCCCGGTCTATCCAACATTCTAAAAGTACCAAACTCATCACGATAAGAAGGAGTACCCGTGCTTAGCATCTTTACTCCATCATTAGCAATAACAGTTTTTCCAATATTAAATTCTTCATTTACATAACCAATATGATTAGTAGGAGCATCAACACAAAGCATACCTCTTTCATATACATCACATTCACTGCCATCACTTCTTAATACTCTAGCATCTGCTAATCCAATTGACATCAAACCAATATGCTTCTTTTTTATTAAATAATTAAATTTCTTTTCTTGAAGGCCTTTAAAAAGTGTTACTAAAAAACCACCATTCTCTGTTGTTCCACCTGCAATAGAAACCTTAACAGGTGCAAAAGGAAATGGTAATTTAGCAATTCCATATTTATGTTCTCTAGAAACAATATTTAAATATTTCTCTAATCCAGGGGATAATTCTTGACCTGCAACACAAACGCAAACACGATATGGCATTTTTATCGAAGTCCAATTAGGATTTTTATCTAATAATTTTGCAACATATTTTTCATATTCCGGTGTTTCTACTGTATAATTTGGTTTATTAATTAGTAATGAATAAGGATAAAAATTCATATCATAATATGGTTCACAAATAATAGTCCATCCCATATATAAAGGATCAGTATATCCGGTTGACATTACTGTTTGAGTATAACTAGGTAAATGAGCCAGTACAGATAGTTTCTTCATAGTAGGCATTGGTGATACATCAGAACACTTAAATCTAGCAAGAGCTAAATAATTTCTATTATTATGTTTACACCCTTTAGGATATCCAGGCTTAGTCGTTCCACTTGTATAAGTTATTTGACAAAGATCATCTAAAGCCATAACTTCAACAACATTATCAGAATAATTATCACCCATATGAATAAATATATCCTGAGTTATTAACTTTTCACCATATAATTTCTTTAACAAGTCAATATTATTTTTAAAATGTCCAAATTTATCATCTATATCATGATACGGATTAAAATAATTTCCCTTAGAATCTTTTAGTAAAGAATCAGTTAACGAAAAAGCAACTATATTTTCTAATTCATCACATCTTTTAATAGCATTTTTCATCTTATCATTAATATCATCAGATACTAAAATAGTCTTTGAATTAGTACTTTTAATAATATCAACTAAATAGTCTTCAGCAAACCACTCACCAACTATATTAGAAACAGCACCTATTAAATTTAACGCTGTCAAACTATATATAAACTCTGGAGAATTAGAAACCATCACAGGTATCTGTTGTCCTTTAGATATTCCCATTTTTTTAAATGATTTACAATATTTAAAAACATTACTCCAAAACTCATTGCCACTAATTTTTCTACCTCTATATTCTAAAACAACATTATTCATTCTATTCTTATTTCTTAAAAACATTTCAACTGCCCATGAATTATTATGATTTAATTCTAAATCAATTAGTGCATTTCTTGCTTTTTTAGATATTTTTTTTGAAACGCTATAACTAGATATTCTCACCTTTTTATTAACTAGCATTTCTTGTATCTGTTTATCTAAAATTTTTACTTCATCCATCAACTACACTCTCCCTCAAAACTAAAGCATATTATAACACATAACCCATAAAAATCAACTTTTAAACAATAATTATGCCAACCATTTATCACATAAAAAGCCAAGACATTTCTATCTTGACCTATAATTTCTTTTAAATATTTTAACTAGTTCATACCAAAATACTGCTATAAAAGATATAACTATTACAACTATTATATTCACTAAACTTAAACTAGTAAGTTTCAATAGCTTATTAATAGGAGTATATAAAACTATCCCTATTATACCCAATAGTAATAAATTAATAATAGTAATTACTCTATCTTTAGATAATTTAATAATTGAACTAATAGCATAATCATATTCACTAGAATTTACTAGTACTAAAAAAACATTTCCTACTACAATAATTAAAAGTCCCATTGTTCTAGCTAATAATATATCTTTATCTAATAAATAATAATAAGTTCCAAAAGATGCTACAAATATTATTAATCCCTGTAATATACTCTTAAATAATACTGACTTATCAACAATATTATCACTTATATTTCTTGGCTTTCTCTCCATTATATTTGTTTCAGCTGGTTGTCTTTCAAAAACTATTGAACAAGTTGGATCAATAATAAGTTCTAATAATACAACATGTAATGGTAATAAAAATAATTGTTCTAACCCAATATTTAGTAGTGGTCCAACTAAAGAAGATAGTGCTATTGGAATATGTATAACAAATATATAACCTATTGCTTTTTTAATATTATCATATATTCTTCTACCATCTTCAATAGTATCAACTATCGTACTAAAATTATCATCCATTAAAACTAAATCAGCTGCTTCTCTTGATACTTCACTACCTCTTTTGCCCATAGCTATACCAATTTCTGCTTGTTTTAGTGCTGGAGCATCATTTACCCCATCACCTGTCATAGCCACAATTTCTCCATTAGCTTGAAAGGCTTTTACTATTCTCATCTTATGTTCCGGAATTACTCTTGAAAATATAGATACAGTTCTAACTTTCTCTTGCAACTCTTTATCACTCATTTTATTTAGCATATCACCCGTAATAATATTGTCATAATTATCCATACCAATACTTTTAGCAATAGCTGATGCCGTAATACCATTATCACCAGTAATCATAACAACCCTAACATTAGCCCTTTTACATAACTTAATATCATCAATAACAGAATCTTTAGGAGGATCTATTAACCCAACAATACCAATATATTCTAACGTGTTTTCTTCTAATTTTTCTTTTAAATTATCAACCGAATCTAACTCCTTCTTAGCAATAGCAATAACTCTTAATCCCTTTTCTTGCATCAAACTTATCTCATCATTTATTTGTTTTAAATGCTTAGAATCAATATTGCATATAGCTAGAACACTCTCCGGAGATCCTTTAACAGCTAAAATAAATTTATCATTTCTACTCCAAGTACAACCCATCATCTTTGTAACATTACTAAATGGATATTCTTTTATTTTATTACCATTAAATAAATCTTTTTTATAAATACCTAAACTTTTAGCATACTTAAACATTGCCTTCTCCATTGGATCATATGTTTCTTCTTCACAGCATAACCCCATTATTTCTGCTAACTCAGTTTTGTCTTTATCCGAAATAACATCAACTACTTCCATTTGATTCTTGGTAATTGTTCCCGTTTTATCAACACATAAAACTGATACTGCCCCAAGTGTCTCAACTGCAGGTAATTTTTTTATTAAAGAATTTTTCTTAGCAAGTCTCCACGCTCCCATAGATAAAAATATCGTAAGAACTACCGGAAATTCTTCAGGTATCATAGCCATAGCTAAAGTAATACCAGATAATATACTTTTAATTATTCTATCTTTAATTACCATATTAGATAAATTTAAAAAGGTAATTAAACTTACTAATATAAATAAACAAAATGCAATTATTGCGCATACTTTAACTAATTTATCAGTTTGTTTTTGTAGTATTGTTCTACTTTGTTTAACTTGCGATATATTATAACCTATTTTGCCATATTCAGTTTCATTTCCAATTTTATCAACTTTAATAATACCCGCTCCCTGAATAACTAATGTTCCTTGATAACAATAATTCTTTTTCCAATAATCATTGCTTTCATCCTTAGCATTAGTTTTCCAAACACCTTCAGACTCCCCTGTTAAACTAGATTCATCTACTCTTAATCCACCACTCTTAATAACATAACCATCAGCGGGTATTTTAACACCTTCATAAATAAACATAATATCTCCCGGTACTAATTCCCTACTAGATATTTCTTTCTTCTTACCATCTCTTAAAACCGTTATCTTAGGCTCTGATAGATTTTTTAATGTGGCTAATGTCTTATCTGTTTTCCATTCTTGAATAATATCTATCATAATAATAGCGATTACAAATACTAACATTATTATTCCATCTCTAGGTTCTCCTAAAATAAAATAAATAGTTGCTGCAATAAGTAATAATAGAAACATCGGTTCACAAATAATATGAATTATTTTAAAGAAAAAGTTCTCTTTCTTTTCACTAATAATCTCATTAGTGCCATATTTTTTTCTTAATTCAACAACTTCCTCTTCTGTTAATCCTTTTTCTAACATAATTTCTCATCCCTCCCTTCTAATTAACTAAAAAACACCCATGGAATACACTGCCCCATAGATGTTTCTAATTAACACCTATTGCATAAACGCCCGGAAATTTCTTTGAAAAATCCTGTCAGATGTACTGTAGATAACAAAAATCATTATTTAAATTCTTGTTTTGCAGTGTGATTTTAGCTAACTACATTATAACTAATAATATTATATGTGTCAAACATTAAAAATGATAAAATAATTATTATAACAAATATAATTTAATAGTTATTTCTATACTCTTCTCTTAACTTCATCCATAGTTTTCCTAAATGATTCTCACCATCTCTATTCTCTCCCCAACCCCAAAAATTATCTTTTGGAGAATCTTCAACAATATAATAATCTTTTGTCTCTAATAATTTTTTTAATACGTATGGATTTTGTTCTACCTTAAGTCTAAGTAATTCTTCCATAATATCTAACTGTTTTATTTTCCAGTCATCTCTTTGTTTATCAATATTTAAATATGCTATCTTCTGAGCCTAATGAGCCGAATGTGAGTGTTTAATCATCTCTACTAATTCATCATCACTACCTATAAATCTTGCTGTTTGAAAAGCTTCTTCTAATGAAGAATATAAATATCCATCCCATTCATTATCTAATACTATTATTTCATAAGGTCTTATAACTCTCTTTGTCATCTTATCATGTTCTTTAGAATAATACTCTATATAACACTTGTTTCTATTATTAATTGATTTACTAATTAAATTAAAATATTCTTTATTATCAATTGGTATTGATTTTGACTTATCCATATTATCAGGTAATTTAATATCTTGATTTAAATAATATCCTCCATAACGACCTCTTATAGATTCAATATAAATACCAGCAAGTTCTAATTCACTTTTATATTCTCTAATCATTCTTGGTGATACTTCTATTATATTAGATAATTCATTAATACTATATTTCTTGACATTTTGTAATAATCTTAATAGCATTATTGTATTAGATAATTTAGTCATATATTCACCAACTCTCTTAATTACATTATATTATATCAAAAATCTACACTCATAACAAAATACATCTTTTTCTAACCACACAACTCATTTTTATTTCCAAATGAATGTATTCTTCTTTACTTGCTTAATTATTCCACTAATTTTACTTCATTTTGCACATATTTATACATTTATTATAGCATCCTTTATGTTATAATATCTAACAAAGGAAGATTGATTATGACAAAAGATGAATTAGAAATATTAAAAAAAGATATTAAAGAAATTAAAATAGAAAACATTCTAGCTAAAATAATGATGGGCAAAGAATATATATTTTTACTTATTATCGTTCTGATAAGAAAAGGACTATCTAATAATTACTTAGAAGAATTAATTAAAATTAAAGATGAATATATGGCTATTTTAAGTGAAGAAAATAAGTTATTAAATATAATACTTAAAAATGGTATTAATAAAGATATAACTGCTATTGATGATTTAATTGATAAATTAAATGATTTAGCGGATACTACTATTACCTATTATTATAGTTTATTAGATGATATTGAAAAAGAAATAGAGTTTAATAGAAGTTATCCATATAGACGTCTTCCTAAAAACTTTAAAACATTAATTGAAACTAACGAATTTAAGTTAATGGCCCATGGGCTTAGTCTAACAATCATAGATATCAAAAAATATTTAGGATACAATGATGACTTTTGGAATTATATTCAAGATAAAACTAAAATTATTAAAGATCCTTATTTAGATTATGATTTAAAAATGCACTACTACGGTGTTTGGTATGAATTTAATGAAAGAAAAGAGTTAACAAAACTAATTATATGTATACCTGAAATAATAGATTTAAAAACTGCTCAAATTGCTATTCACGAATTTAGACATGCTCATGATATTTATACCAGTAAAATACAAGAAGACTCTATACTAGAAGACATTGCTAAACAAGAAGAAGATAAGTTCAAAACAAATTATTTAAAGAAAAAAATTAAGATATAATTTGCTATCTTAATTTTTTATATTTTAAACAAAAAAGAAAACTTCAGTCCAAAATGAAGTCTTCCTAAAATAAAAATATTAACTATCTCTGCATATAGGCTCCTGTACTTGTTCTAAACCTACCTTATCAGTTTTCTTAACCTCAAGTAATACCTTTAAACTAGTATCACTTTTAATAGAATTCAAAAAACTAATTCTATCTCTAACATCTTTCATATCATTAACTATTCCATTACCATATAAAGTATAAGTAAATTCATAAAACTTATTTACTTCTAAATTCTTTTTTATTTCTGGACTAATTTTATGGGTAAAACAATTATGATCTTGATAAGCATCTAATACAATATAAGACTCTTCTGGTACTTCTGCTATATAATTCTCTAATAAATTTACTACTCTATATGTTTTAGTAAATGAACAATCATAATATAATTCTTTATTACTATTAGTATTATCTATATTATTCTCTTTATCCAGTAAAGTTGTAGTACTTCTCATATAAATAATATATCCTCCTAATAATAATACAAATACAGAAAGAAAACAAACTATATACTTATAATATTTCATATAATCACCGCCATTCTATTATAAATATCTTCCTATCTAAATATTATCATAAACTAATTTTATTTGCAATAAATAACATAAATAATTATCAAAAATAGTTACAGTTTAGTCAAATAATTGAGTAGAGAAAATTAAATAATATCCATTATATTTAACTTGCCCCTCTCACACCACCGTACGTACCGTTCGATATACGGAGGTTCAATTTATATTGCAGTATGTACTTTTAAATAATGGGCTAATACACTAGACCTTTTTGTTTTAATTTCCTTTTAAACTTCTGAATAGATTTAAGATGTGGCTTAGACTTTATTATACCTGTCTTAGTAGTATAGAAACCAAAACCTAAATATTTTATTTGGTTAGGTCTGGTTATTTTACTTTTGGTTACATTGGCTTTTAAACCTAATTTCTTTTCTATAAATCTTGTTGTAGTTTCCATAACACGATTTGCCACTTACTCCAATTTTACTACAATTATACAATCATCTGCATATCTTGTAAATATTTGAATATTTTATATTGCTTATAGCTTATTTATTTAATTAAACATAAAATTATGATATCAAGAAGTATGAAAACCCTTCATTTATTAATAATTCAAACTATAATCTTTGCATATTTTAAATAGAATATTGAAAATATCTTTCTAATTAATATTTAATATATTTAATAATTTGGTTAAATATTCTTTGTCATTGAATTCATTAATTGCAAAACATTTTTTGCCCATGTCTTTAAAAGAAGCACCACACGAATATAATTTAGTTCTATCTAATATTATAAATCGATCGTGAAAAGAATCATTGTTTATAAATAGTATGTTAGTGTATTGGCTTTCATATTTGTTTTTTAATATTCCATCTATATTTTTAGATACTACCATAATCTCTTTATCAACTGTTCTTAATAAATCTAGCAATTCCTTCCCAGCATAATTATCTATTATAATTATTTGACTTTTTGATTTACCAAAAATATCTAAAAGTAACGAATAAGCGTCATACAATTCTCCCTCAAAAAAAATTTTATTTATTTCTTTTTTTTCATTAAATCTATTAAATGTATCTTCTAATTTCAAAATTCTATTCTCATGATTAATTAGCATTTCGTTGGTTAAAGTAGATTTCGCAAAATATTTTCTCATTTTAACAAATGCATCTATTATTTGAATATTAACTCTAACAGCAATATCACTTTTTAAAAGCCCCGATAACATCATTATTCCTTGTTCAGTTAAAACATATGGCAAATATTTTATATTGTATCCCCTTAAATTGTTGCTTTTGTTCAAGGTCGCAATTTGCGACCTTGAAGATATCATTTTAAATTCTTTCTCTGTCAATTGAAAACAAAACGATTCAGGAAATCTGTTCATATTTCTTTTTACAACTTCATTTAATCTTTTCGTTTCTACTTGATAAAGCAGAGCAACATCTTTTGAAAACATCACTTGTGTTCCCCTAACTTCATAAATCATGTCTTCAATCACAAAACATTCTTTCTCAATTACTTCTTTCATTACATATCCTCCTTTAATTAAAAGAGACACTTATCACACAAATAAGTATCTCCGCATCACATACATTTCCATCTTGCCTATAGAAATATATTTTATCGTTTAAATTGTTATACAAATATTAGGCAAATTAATTAGTATGTATTGATTATATACCCAAGCAACATAAAATACAACCATTTACATTTAAAATCATCAAAAAAAGAACCTAGATAAAAATCTAAGTTCTTACAATAAAACTTATTTACTAGCCTTAATAGCGGCTTGAGCAGCAGCAAGTCTAGCAATAGGTACTCTAAATGGTGAGCAAGAAACATATGTTAATCCAACATTATGACAGAATTCAACACTAGATGGATCTCCACCATGTTCTCCACAAATACCAAGTTTAATATTTGGTCTTGTAGCCTTACCTTTTTCTACCGCCATTTTAACTAATTGACCAACACCTACTTGATCTAATTTAGCAAATGGATCTTGTTCATAAATTTTCTTTTCATAATATGCACTTAAGAACTTGCCAGCATCATCTCTAGAAAAACCAAATGTCATTTGCGTTAAGTCATTAGTACCAAATGAGAAGAATTCAGCTTCAGTAGCAATTTCATCAGCAAGAAGTGCTGCTCTAGGGATTTCAATCATTGTACCAATATGATATTGAATATCTGATTTCTTCTCTTTTTTAACTTGCTCTGCTACTTCAATAACTATATCTTTAACGAATTTAAGTTCTTTCTTTTCTCCAACTAATGGTATCATTATTTCTGGAGTAATATCATATCCATCTTCTTCTTTAACTTCAATTGCTGCTTCCATTAAAGCTCTTGTTTGCATCTTAGCAATTTCAGGATAAGTTACTGCTAAACGGCATCCTCTGTGACCCATCATTGGGTTAAATTCATGTAGTTCATCGATCTTATTCTTAAGATGTTCTACTGATACATTCATATCAGTTGCTAATGCTTTAATATCTTCATCTAATGTAGGTAAGAATTCATGAAGTGGTGGATCAAGATATCTAACTGTCATTGGTTTACCTTTAAGTTCTTTATACATTGCTTTAAAATCGCCTTTTTGGAAAGGAATAAGTTCATTTAAAGCTGCTTCTCTTGCTTCAACTGTTTCTGATAAAATCATCTTTCTAATCTTTGGAATTCTATCTGCTTCAAAGAACATATGCTCAGTTCTACA
>ERZ827168.4203-NODE-4203-length-13532-cov-10.254953_pt1 | contig 13532 bp, 13 predicted proteins | sample MGYA00519868_ERZ827168 | MGnify/ENA primary metagenome ERZ827168 (study PRJEB31778, sample SAMEA3449271) | human gut metagenome | biome: human gut; feature: human-associated habitat; material: faeces | place: United Kingdom | collected 2010/2012 ...
CCTGCGTCAGATTCCTTCTCTTTCGAGCTTATTGAATTATTCAGCGTTACCTTGAGGGGGAGCTGTCGGCTGCGCCGACTGAGGGGTCGCACACCGCCTCACCCCAACCTTGTAACCGAATTGTTGCCAAAAAAATTATCAAAAGTGCTTGAAACCTAAACATGTGTATGCTATAATCAAAAAAAATATGTTTGGTGTGGGTTTTCTCCCGTATCCAAGCGTATTTGACAAAACTTTTTCAACCCACTATTTTAACGGAGGTAAACAAGAGAAAATGAAAAAGAGACTGTTGAGCATGCTGATGGCTGTTCTCATGATCGTCTCCCTCGTGCCCGGTATGGCACTGGCAGACACTGAGTATGTCATCGACATCAAAGCAGATGCCGCTGCAAAGCAGCCCGGCATCAAAGTCGCCGAAGTGAAAACCGGTGACATAGTTACTGGCTACAACGTCGAAATCGAGGCGTTTGCCAAGCTTGCAGACATCTGTGATGCTGACAAGCACGTTCCTGTAACCAAGGAGCTCATCGTTGCAGATTGCGGCAAGGCTGGCCTGACCGTTACTTATTGTAGCGCTTGCGGCAAAGACCTTAACAAGAATGTCGTAACTGAGCCGCTGCATCATGACTGCGAGTTCACTGTTGTTGCAGCACCTGTCTGCGCTAAGGCAGACGGTTGGGGCTACGCTGTCTGCAAGAAGTGCGGCAATCCCATTGCAGTTGACAAGCTCACTGACTTCACCAAGCTCGTAGAGCAGGGCAAGACCGAGTCCGCTGCTGCGTACGCAAAGCGCGTCGCTGATGTTGCAAAGCTGTTCAAGGCTGCTGATGCACATGACTATCAGACCGTAACTGCTGACATCGTTGTAAAGGAAAATGGCAAGGATGTTGTCAAGGCATACGCTGGCGTAGAGGCTACCCACGTTGCTATGCTCGTGGAAAACAACAATTTCGTTAATCTCAACAACCAGTGGAAAGACGGCGGCTACATTAGCACTGGCGCAACTGGTTACGCGCAGCTCGTTAAAGATGGCAAGGTCATTGCTGTTACCGGTAATATGACTGAGGCAGGCGTTGCTTGCACCAAGTGCGGTGACATTCAGTCTCCTGGTGTAAAGGATAAGGCAAACACCAACCTGAATGTAGCTCATGCAAAGTACATCACTGTAACCGACCCCGGCAAGCGTCCTGTAATGTTTACTGACGGCAGCTATAAGGACGGCAAGGCTGCTACTTACTTCTGCTCCAAGTGCGGCAAGACCTTCGGCGGCGAGGTTCTCTCCGCTGTGAAGTGGTTCAATATCACCGAGACTGCAATGCCTAAGATCGGCGACGTAAAGATTTATGAGGGCGAGACTGTTTACAAGCTGGCCGCAGACGGCAAGAGCGTTTTAATGATCGCCGCAGCCGACCTCAACAAAGCTGTTGCGGCAACCTGCCGCGCAGAAGGCAACACCGGCGATGTTATTGTCTACACCGCTTCCGGTGCAGCCGATAAGGATGGCAACATCCCCGCAGTTTGGATGCTCAAGGAAGTCGGTAAGAAGATCGACAAGATTGATCATCACTTTGTTGCGAAACCCGACAAGCTCGCTACTTGTAAGGATAATGGCGAGCACTATGTTGGCATTTATGTCTGCGACAATGTAATTGGCAAAGAAAATGGCAAGGACGTGCTCTGCAACCAGGAAAAGCATGACGTTATCCACAACACCACCCCGATTCCTGCTGCACATACCCCCACTGTCGTAGTCCTCGTTGAGGCAACCTGCCAGCACGATGGCCTGAGCGTGCTCCAGTGCTCCGTCTGCAAACAGTATCTCAATGTTAAGGAGGAAACTGCTGATGGCTATGAGTATGCTGTCGCTACTGCTGGCACTGCTCCCGCATACGTTGTAAAGCAGGTAAAGCACATGGCAGCTGCTGAGCTGAAGGACGCTAAGGAAGCAACCTGCACCGAAGTCGGCTACACCGGCGACAAGGTCTGCAAGTGGTGCGGCATCGTCCTCGAGAAGGGCAAAGAGATCCCCATGAAGGAGCACACTGTTGTTGACGTGGCTGCTGTTGAGGCAACCTGCACCGCTGACGGCATGACCGCCGGCACCAAGTGCTCTGTCTGCGGCACTGTTCTCTCCGGCTGCGAGGTCGTCAAGGCTCTCGGCCACGACTTCAAGGACGGCAAGTGCACCCGCTGCGGCGAGAAGGATCCCAACTACGTAGCACCCGTTGTCAACCCGTTCAAGGACGTTGAGAAGTCCAGCCCCTACTACGATGCTATCATCTGGGCAGCAGATAAGGGCGTAACCACCGGCAAGACCGCCGATACCTTCGGCATAAACGATGGCTGCACTCGTGCACAGATCGTCACCTTCCTGTACCGCGCAGCCGGTTCTCCCGAGGTCAAGGCTGACACCGTCAACCCGTTCACCGACGTAAGCAAGGACAGCGTATACTACAACGCGATCCTGTGGGCAGTCGAGAAGGGCATCACCAAGGGCACTACCGAGACCACCTTTGACCCGAATGCAGTTTGCACTCGCGGCCAGATCGTCACCTTCCTGTTCCGTGCATCCGGCAATGAGAAGGTTGCAACCGGCACCGACTTCGCAGATGTCGCTTCCGGCTCCTACTGCGCAGACGCAGTTGCATGGGCAGTTGCCAACAAGGTCGCCAATGGCTTTGCTGACGGCACCTTCCGTCCCGAAGCAACCTGCACTCGCGGCCAGGCTGTCACCTTCATCTTCCGCGCACTCGCAAAGTAATTAATAATTCGCAATTCTAACGATGTTTAGAGCTTATTTAATTAGTCTCTTGTTATAACTATTCGTTATGTTGCATAAAAGCAGCGCCGCAGTGGTTCTCCACTGCGGCGTTGTAATTTTTTCTGCCTTCCCCTGTAGGGAACGGATTCATCCGTTCCGCTCACTAACAGCTATCAGCTATTAGCTAGCGAAGCTCCCTATTCAAATTCGAGCCTGAATTTTTTCAGCATGTATTCGGGGAAGTACGATTGCTTTGCCCGGCGCAGCCCCTCGTCGCCGACGTCGTCCTCGCGGTTAATATATTGTATTCCGCACTTTTCAAGCTCGGTCTTTGCGAACAGGCAGTTTATCATCTGGAACGCGCCCTTGTACTCGCGCTTGCCCTTTTCGATGTGAACGATCAGCGTATCGCCCATCACCTCGCCGATGCAGAATGCCGCGATCTCGCCGCCGACGTGCAGCGCGTAGCCCGTGCAGCCGTAGGCCGCGAAGTCCTCGAGTACCTCGCGCGTGTGGTCGTTTTCGTATATCGCAAGCTCGCTCATGCCGGCGTCCGACCAGTCGTGCGCGCAGCATTCGGCGATGCGGTGCGCGTTCTCGGCCGTTATCGCCTCAAGCGTGTAGTCGGGGTAGAGCTTTTCAAACTGGTGGATCAGGTTGCGCTTTTTGCTGTATTTTTTCCCGGCGAGGTAGGCAAGATCCTCGGCCTTGTACATGTAGTCGGCAATGTCCGGCTCCTCGACGGCGGTGAAGCTAAATTCCTGCCGCAGCTCGCCGAGCGCGTCCTCGGGAACAAGGCTCATAGTAAGCCCTGCGCCGACCGCCTCGCGCAGCGCGCGCACCCTGTCGCACAGGCTGCCCTCGCCCAGCGGCAGCAAATAGTCGTACTCGCCGCCGTGCCGCGATCTTTCGCGCATGAACAGAACTCCGTCCTCTATCTTGTATTCGTAGCCGAATCTGTCGGCCCACATGAAAACGCCCAGCACCGAGTAGTCGCACGAGCGATACTGCGCGCGCAGGTACGGGCGCAGTGCGCCGACGTCGCTTAATGTGATTTGTTTGAAATCCAACGGTGGATACCTCTTTTCGCGTGATGCGGCTATTATAACATATCCCCCATGCCGATAACAAGCGCAGAAAAAGTCATGAAAAGACATAAAAAGCCATGCCGTAGGACTTTTTTTATTCACAATTATATGCTACAATCTATTTGTGAAATTATATTTACATACGAAAGGCAATAATATGGGCTTCTTCAGTAAACTTTTCGGCAGCCATACCGATCATGAGCTTAAAAAAATATACCCTATCGTCGATAAGATAGAGGCGCTCGAGCCGCAGATGCAGGCGCTTTCCGATGCCGAGCTGCGCGCAAAAACCGCCGAGTTCCGGAACCGCTATGATAACGGCGAGGATCTCGACTCCATGCTGCCCGAGGCATTCGCCGCGGTGCGCGAGGCCGCGTGGCGCATCCTCGGCATGAAGCCGTTCCGCGTCCAGCTCATCGGCGGCATCGTCCTGCATCAGGGCCGTATCGCCGAGATGAAGACCGGCGAAGGCAAGACCCTCGTCGCGGTCATGCCGGCGTACCTCAACGCCATCACCGGCAACGGCGTGCATATCGTCACCGTCAACGACTACCTCGCCCGACGCGACAGCGAGTGGATGGGCAAGGTACACAGATTCATGGGTCTCGACGTCGGCCTGATCGTCCACGGCCTGACCAATGAGGAGCGCAAGGCCGCCTACGCCGCCGACATCACCTACGGCACCAATAACGAGATGGGCTTTGACTATCTGCGCGATAACATGGCCATTTACAAGGAAAGCCGCGTCCAGCGCGGCCACGCCTTTGCCATCGTTGACGAGGTTGACTCGATCCTCATCGACGAAGCGAGAACTCCGCTCATAATCTCCGGCCAGGGCGACGAGAGCACCGACCTCTACCGTCAGGCAAACGATTTTGTCGCCGGACTTAAAAAGAAGGTCTATGCCTCCACCGACTCCAAGGAGGAAGAGGACGAGAGCATCGACGCCGACTACGTCGTTGACGAAAAGGCGCGCACGGCGACGCTCACCGCGCGCGGCATTGCCAAGGCAGAGCGCGCGTTCGGCCTTGAAAACTATGCCGATATCGAAAACTCGACCCTCACGCACCATATCAATCAGGCTCTGCGCGCGCACGGCATCATGAAGCGCGACATCGACTACGTCGTGAAAGACGGCGAGGTGCTCATCGTCGATGAATTCACCGGCCGTATCATGCTCGGCCGCCGCTACAGCGAGGGTCTGCATCAGGCGATCGAGGCAAAGGAGCACGTTGACGTTCAGCGCGAGAACAAAACGCTTGCGACCATCACGTTCCAGAACTACTTCAGACTTTACGATAAGCTCTCCGGCATGACCGGTACGGCCGTCACCGAGGCGGAGGAATTTGAGTCGATCTACAAGCTCGATATCGTTGAGATCCCGACCAACAAGCCCGTTGCGCGTATCGACCAGCCCGACGTCGTCTATAAAACCGAGGCCGGAAAGGACCGTGCGATAATCGAGCAGATAATCGCCTGCCACGAAAAGGGGCAGCCGGTCCTGGTCGGCACGATATCCATCGAAAAGAGCGAATATCTCTCCAAGCTTTTGAAGGCGCGCGGCATAAAACACAATGTGCTCAACGCAAAGCACCATGAAAAAGAGGCCGAGATCGTCGCTCAGGCCGGTAAGCTCGGCGCGGTCACGATAGCGACCAACATGGCCGGTCGTGGTACCGATATCATGCTCGGCGGCAATGCCGAATACCTCGCGAAGAACGACCTGCGAAAGGCCGGCTTCACCGAGGAGGTCATTGCCGACGCAACAGGCTATGCCGACACCGACAATGAAGAGATACTCAAGGCACGCGCACTGTACGCCGAAAAGCTAAAGGAGCATAAGGCGGTCTGCGATGAGGAGGCCGAAAAGGTCAAGGCAGCCGGCGGCCTGTTCATCCTCGGCACCGAGCGCCACGAGTCGCGCCGTATAGACAACCAGCTGCGCGGCCGTGCGGGCCGTCAGGGAGACCCCGGCGAGAGCCGCTTCTATATTGCGCTGACCGACGACGTAATGCGTCTGTTTGGCTCCGAGCGCATGAGCAATATGATGGACTCCCTCGGCGTTGACGAGGATACGCCGCTTGACCACAAGATGCTCTCAGGCGCTATCGAGCAGGCCCAGAAGACCGTCGAAAGCCGTAACTTCCAGACCCGTAAGAGCGTCCTGGAATACGACGATGTTATGAACCAGCAGCGCAACATCATCTATGATGAGCGCCGCAAGGTGCTCGACGGCGAGGATCTGCGCGAGAATATCAATAAGATGGTCTACGACTTCGTTGCAGGGACTGTAAACGATGCTCTGCACGGCGGAGCTCCGGAAAACGAGGAGCACTTTGCCGAGGTCATTGCTCCCTTTGAAAAGCTCTTCCTGCCCAAGGGCGCGGTGAAGTTTGAGGATTTCAAGGGCGCGCCCAAGGCTCAGGAGATCATCGACCGCGTGTATGACATTGCCCAGCAGGTATATGATAAGCGCGAGGAGGAGTTCGGTACGGCTCCCGACGGGCAGCCCGTCATGCGAGAGATCGAGCGTGTTATCATGCTGCGCGTCGTTGATGAATACTGGATGGATCACATCGATGCAATGGCAGAGCTAAAGCGCGGCATCGGCCTGCGCGGCTACGGCAACGTCAAGCCCATCGACGCGTACAAGCGTGAGGGCTACGACATGTTCGAGGCGATGATAAACGGCATCCGTGAGGAGACCGTGCGCAGAATATTCACCGTCCGTGTCCGCAAGGAGCAGACGCTCGAGCGCAAGGCCGTTGCGAAGAATATGGCCGCAAACGTAGGCGGCGAAGCACCCAAGAAAAAGCCCATCAAGAAAGCGCCGAAGCCCGGCCGCAACGACCCCTGCCCCTGCGGCAAGATGAAGGCCGACGGCTCACGCAGACTCAAGTACAAGGAGTGCTGCGGCAGAAACGACTGACGAGGAAGCATAATGGCATTTACTGAAAACATGCAGCACGGCTGCGTATACATGACGTCGGACAAAATCAGCGCAAAGCACATGTTCACAACGCGTATCGGCGGCGCGAGCAAGGGCGTTTTTGCGTCGTGGAACCTCGGTGTTAACCGCGGCGACGATGACGCCGCCGTCTGCGAAAACTATCGGCTTGCCGGTGAGATCATGGGCTGCGGAAAGGACGATTTCGTCGTCACAAAGCAGGTTCACGGCAGACTCGTTCACCTTGCCTGCGAAGCTGACCGATACCCGGTCGGTTCGGATAAGCGCATCGAGTGCGACGGGTTTGTGACAGACGTGAAGAACCTGCCGATCATGATCTATATTGCCGACTGTGTGCCGGTTTTGCTGCACGATCCCGAGGCGGAGGTCATCGCGGCGGTGCACTGCGGGTGGAAGAGCAGCGTGCAGGATATCCTCGGCGCGGCGGTCGAAAAAATGTGCGCGCTCGGCGCAAGGCCGGAGAATATCCGCGCGGCCATCGGCGCGAGTATCGGCAAATGCTGCTTTGAGTGCGATGACGATGTTCCCGAGGCTGTGGAGCGCTATCTCGGCGGCAAGACGGACGGACTTTTCGAGAATAAGCCAAACGGCAAAACGCATGTCGATCTGCGCGGCGCAAATGCACGCAGACTTGAGCAGCTCGGCCTTAAGCGTGAGAATATCGACGTATCCGAAGAATGCACGATGTGCCTTCCGGAGAAATACTGGTCGCACCGTGCAACCGACGGAGTTCGCGGCAGCATGGCAGCGACGATCATGCTCTGAGGTATAAAAATGTCAAGGATGAAAAGATTTATTGCGCTGCTGCTCGCGCTGCTGTCGGTGCTTTCGCTGGCAGCCTGCGGCACGGCCGACGATAATAAGGACGATTACGTCAAGGGCACGAGCGCCGGCAAGGAGCTTGGACAGACCGTCGCGGCCGATGATATATTCACGCTCAACTGCAATAAAAGCTACAGCATGAATCCGCTTATTGCAACGAATACGAATAATCAGCTCGTCTGCTGCCTCGTTTACGAAAATATCGTCGAGGTCGATAACAGCTTTGAGGTTCAGCCCAACGTTGTCAGCGAGTGGTCCACCGAGGACGGCTCAAGCTGGACGCTGAAGGTCGCATCGGGACACACCTTCCATAACGGCGCTGCTCTCACCGCAACGGACGTTGCCTACACGATCCAGATCGCAATGAGAAACGACCGCTTCAGAGCACGCCTCAGCTACGTTTCCGGCTGCTCTGCCACCGATTCGGAGACGGTCGTTGTCAACCTCTCAAAGAAAAACATGATGTTCCCGGCGCTTTTGAGCATACCCGTCATTCAGTACGGAACAGCGACCCAGCCTTATCCGGGTGGCTCGGGACCTTACCAGTACGCCTCGGATTATAACAGCCTGACAGTGTTTTCAAAGCACAAGAACGCGGCGACAATGCCGCTGAAAACGATATATCTTAAGGAGTATTCCGGAACCGATGAGACGATATCGGCATTTGCCGATTCGCTTATTGACCTTGTGCTCAATGACCCGAGCTCGACAACAAATATCGGCTACGGCAGCGCAAACGACATCCGCGGCTTCAACACGACGAATATGCACTATATCGTCTTTAACTCTTACAGCACGGATTTTTCAAACGATACGCTGCGGTTTGCGATGAATTACGCCTTCGACCGCGACAGTATAGTAAGCCAATTCGGCGGCTATGCGTTGGCGGCGAACCTGCCTATAAATCCGGCAAGCAGCCTTTATAACGAAAACTATGCAAAGCAGTTTAATTACAGTCTCAACAAGGTTCAGGAGGCTCTGACCAATGCCGGCATGAAGGACTATGACGGCGACGGATTCCTGGAGTTTAAAAACGGCGAGGATATTACAAAAATCGACCTTAATTTCCTTGTTTACAGCGGCAGCACGATCAAGGTCAACGCCGCCAAGAAATTTGCCGAGGATATGAAGAGCATCGGACTTCAGGTCACGGTCGACAAGCAGGACTGGAATAATTACAAAAAGCTGCTCGACGCAGGCAACTATGATATGGCCTACTGCGAGGTGCGCCTAAACGGCGACTTTGACCCGAGCAAGCTGCTCACGTCCGGCGCGTCGATGAACTACGGCGCGGTTGCCGATTCGCAGCTTGATGAATTGATATCGGCTTATCTTTCCGCAAACGACGATGATCGCAGAACAGCCTGCGACAATATGTGCGCTTATATTGCAAATAAGGCCTACATTGTGCCGCTGGTGTTTGAGCGCCATCAGCTTATAAGCCATCGCGGCGTTGTCGAGGGCGCAAGGGCAAATGAGAATAATCCTCTGTGCGGTATCGAAAACTGGACCGTCAAGATCGAAAATGTAAAGAAATCGGAAGATACGACTAAAGATTGAGAAACGGAGAGGTGTCTTATGACAGATAAGGAGCTTTTGGCGATCGCGAGAGAGGCGTCCGGCAGAGCGTATGTTCCTTATTCCAAATTTGCGGTCGGCGCGGCGCTCGAATGCCGCGGCGGACGTGTGTTCACCGGCTGCAACGTTGAAAACGCCGCGCTGGGCGACACGATATGCGCCGAGCGCACGGCCTGCGTCAAGGCGATAAGCGAGGGCTACAGGGACTATGTCCGCCTTGCCATTTACGCCGAGAGCCAGAATTACTGCATGCCCTGCGGCTCCTGCCGCCAGTTTTTGTCCGAGTTTAACGACGGCGAGCTGGAGATCCTCTGCTGCAAGGCCGACGGCAGATATGTAAGCTACAGGCTCAAAGAGCTGCTGCCCTATACATTTAATTATTGATATGGAGCTTGAGCAACTGCGCGCCTTCGTCGCCGTGGCGGAGGAGAAGAGCTACACAAAGGCAGGGGAGCGGCTGTATATGAGCCACTCAACGATGTCGCGCGCCGTTTCGGCGCTTGAGCATGAGTTCGGCGTGCGCCTTATAAGCCGCGATAACCACGTTGCGGGGCTCACGCCCGAGGGCGAAAAGCTCTGTGAAATGGCAAAAAAACTGCTTGATATGGCCGCCGAGATCGAGGAAAAAATGCATTTGAGCTAAATCAACAAAAATTCGCACGAAATTTCTGCGAAAAGTACAAAACTCCCCCTTGACATAAAGGGGGAGTTTTGGTATCCTATTAGAGCGCCTGTGCGTTGCTAATGGGCGTATTATGCGATGAAGCGGGAGATTGCTCGTTTTTCGAGGTAACTTCCGTGGAGTATGTCCGGTACCGATGCCATTTCGGTACACAATCGGGCGGCTGAAGCGTACTGCACATGGTGTATATCACCTGTACGGTATCAGACCGGCTCAAAAAGGCCGGTTTGTTTTTCGGACGGGGTTTGATACACATGGTTGAGTGTGCAAAAATCCGCTTCATCCGTACGGGACATGAGGCGATCCCAATGACGCCGCAAAAACTGTACGAAAAGGAGAAAAAACAATGGCAAACAAGAACATGATCCGCATCAGACTCAAGGCTTACGATCATCAGCTGATCGACAAGGCCGCAGAGACCATCGTTGAGGCTGCAAAGCGCACCGATGCACAGGTCTCCGGCCCCATCCCCCTGCCCACCAAGACCGAGATCGTCACCATCCTCCGCGCTGTTCATAAGTATAAGGACAGCCGTGAGCAGTTCGAGCGCCGCACTCACAAGCGCCTGATCGACGTGATGAATCCCACCCAGAAGACGGTCGAGGCTCTTATGTCCCTCGAGCTGCCCGCAGGCGTCGAGATCGAGATCAAGCTCTAAGCACAGCCCCGAAAACCCAAGTCAACGACCCATAGTCCGTAACTTGCGAATGCGGACGGGTTAAGTTGCCAGCCTCTGGCTTGAAGCTAAGCGAGGCAACCAATAACCGAAGGAGGAAATATCTAATGAAGAAAGCCATTATCGGCAAGAAGGTCGGCATGACGCAGATCTTCGACGAAATGGGCAAGGTCATCCCCGTGACCGTCATCGAGGCAGGCCCCTGCGTCGTGACCCAGAAGATGACCGCAGAAAAGGAAGGCTATGAAGCCGTCCAGCTCGGTTACGAAGAAGTTTCCGAGAAGCACATCTCCAAGCCCGAAGCCGGCCATCTGAAGAAGAACGGCATCGGCATGCTCAAGCACCTTAAAGAGTTCAAGCTCGAAAACGCGGCAGAGCTCAACGTCGGCGACGTTCTGAAGGCAGACGTCTTCGCAGCCGGCGATAAGGTCGACGTTACCGGCACCAGCAAGGGCCACGGCTACGCAGGCGTTGTAAAGCGCCACGGCGCACAGCGCACCCCCACCAGCCACGGCGGCGGTCCTGTTCACCGTCACGCAGGCTCCATGGGCTCCGGCACCGACCCCAGCCGCATCTTCAAGGGCAAGATCGGCGCGGGCCACATGGGCGTAGATCAGGTCACCGTTCAGAACCTCGACGTCGTTCAGGTAGACCCCGAGCTGAACATGCTCGTTATCCGCGGCGCTATCCCCGGCCCCAAGGGCGGCCTCGTTTATGTTAAGAGCACCGCAAAGGTCGCACCCGTCAAGAAGGGCGAGGGCGCTGGCATCAGCCTCAACCCGCAGAAGGCATCTGCTCGTGTCAACCCGCAGAAGGCCTCCGCGCGCAGCAAGTAAGGAAAGGAGAGTATCTTAAATGCCTATTACTAACGTATACAACATGGCAGGTGAGAAGGTCGGCGAGATCGAACTCTCCGCAGCCATCTTCGGCGTCGAGCCGAACAAGTCTGTCCTTCATGACAGCGTCAAGAACCACCTGGCAAATTGCCGTCAGGGCACCCAGAGCGCACTCACCAAGGGCGAGGTCAGCTACACGACCGCAAAGCCCTGGCGCCAGAAGGGCACCGGCCGCGCACGCGCAGGCTACAAGGGTTCTCCCGTGTGGACTCACGGCGGCGTAGCTTTTGCTCCGAAGCCCCGCGATTACAGCTACACCCTCAATAAGAAGGTAAAGCGTCTGGCTCTCAAGAGCGCACTGAGCGCAATGGCAGCCTCCGACGCGATCGTAGTTATCGACGATATCAAGGTCGATGAGATCAAGACCAAGACTTTCAAGGCATTCCTTGACGCGGTCAATGTCTCCGGCAAGACCCTCGTCGTCACCGAGAGCGTTGACGAGAAGGTAGTTAAGTCTGCACGCAACATCGCAGGCGTCACCACTACCATCGCAACCATTCTCAGCCCCTATATGATACTCAACAACCGCAAGCTCGTCGTTTCCAAGGCAGCGCTTGCAAAGATCGAGGAGGTGTACGCCTGATGAAAACCGCTTATGATATCATCATTCGCCCCATCATCACCGAGCAGTCCATGGAAGACCTGGACATCAAAAAGTACGCTTTTGAAGTCGCTAAGGATGCAACCAAGATCGAGATAAAGAAGGCCATCGAAGAGATCTTCGATGTAACCGTCATCAAGGTAAACACCCTCAACGTAAACGGCAAGGCAAAGCGCACCGGCTCGTACCCCATGGGCAAGACCGCCTCTTGGAAGAAAGCCATCGTAAAGCTCAGCGAAGACTCCAAGAACATTGAGCTGTTCGAGAACATGGCATAAGGGGAGGATCAAAGAATGTCTATTAAAACTTACAGACCTACCACTCCGGCCCGCAGACAGATGACCGTTTCCGGCTTTGACGGCGTTGATAAGCACGCAAAGCCCGAGAAGAGCCTGACTGAGGTCCTCAAGAAGAAGTCCGGCCGCAACAGCTACGGCCGCATCACCGTCCGCCATAAGGGCGGCGGCAACCGTCAGAAGTACCGCGTTATCGACTTCAAGCGCAACAAGCTTGAGATGGAAGGCGAAGTTGTTCGCCTCGAGTACGACCCCAACCGCAGCGCATTCATTGCCCTTATCAAGTACGAAGACGGCGAACTGCGCTATATCCTCGCTCCTGTCGGCCTGAAGGCCGGCGACAAGGTCGTCTCCAGCGCCGCGGCAGATATTAAGCCGGGCAACGCACTTCCTCTGGCAAACATCCCTGTCGGTACCGTTATCCACAACATCGAGCTTTACCCCGGCAAGGGCGCTCAGTTCGTTCGTTCCGCCGGCGTTGCTGCTCAGCTCATGGCTAAGGAAAACGGCATGGCTACCGTTCGCCTTCCCTCCGGCGAGTACCGCAAGGTTCGCCTTGACTGCTTCGCAGTCATCGGCCAGGTCGGCAACATCGACCATGAGAACGTATCCTACGGTAAAGCCGGCCGCAAACGCCACATGGGTTGGAGACCTACTGTCCGCGGTTCTGTCATGAACCCCAACGACCATCCGCACGGCGGTGGTGAAGGCAAGTCTCCCGTAGGCCGTCCGGGCCCTGTAACCCCGTGGGGCAAACCCGCACTGGGCTACAAGACCAGAAAACATCACAATCGTTCCGATAAGTTCATCGTGAAACGTCGCAACGCGAAGTAAAGGAGGCAAAAAGTCATGAGCAGAAGTCTGAAAAAAGGACCTTACGTTTTGCCGGTGCTTCTCAAACGCGTTGAGGAAATGAACAAAACAGGCGAGAAAAAGGTTCTTAAAACCTGGAGCCGCGCATCCACCATCTTCCCGGATTTCGTGGGTCACACATTTGCCGTGCATGACGGACGCAAACACGTTCCGGTTTATGTAACGGAAGACATGGTCGGACACAAACTCGGCGAGTTTGCCCCCACCAGAACGTATAAAGGCCACGCCGGTTCCAAGAAATCGAATAACGGAAAGTAGGCCGAAAGGAGGATTAACATGGAAGCAAGGGCT
>ERZ827168.4207-NODE-4207-length-13512-cov-4.425578_pt1 | contig 13512 bp, 13 predicted proteins | sample MGYA00519868_ERZ827168 | MGnify/ENA primary metagenome ERZ827168 (study PRJEB31778, sample SAMEA3449271) | human gut metagenome | biome: human gut; feature: human-associated habitat; material: faeces | place: United Kingdom | collected 2010/2012 ...
GCACCTCGTCCGGCACGGCGTTCGGCTTTACCTGCTCCACCTGTGTCAAAGCCTGCCGTATCGTCATGTTCTTCACCTCTTCTTACAAAAATCAGGGGCGGCGGGCTTTTCTCCCCGTCGCCCCTGTGTAGGGTGTTGTTCTCTTGCGGCATCAGCCCTGGTGCTGTTTGCCGTCCCGGATCGCTTCGATCATTTCCAGCGTCGCGGCGTCCTGTTCCTCGCTCTGCTGCGGCCCTCGGCACCTCCACCTTCACGCCGCGCCTGATCTTGTAAAAGCGCCCGTTCAGCCCCACAACAACCTCGTTGTCGCCGGGGTTCTCCCGGTTCACCGGCAGGCGCATCGTCACCTTCTCGGTCATGTTGGGGTCGCCCTCCTCCGCCACGCGGGCGGGGGCCATGGCCTCGCGCTGTGCCTCGCGCACGGCGTCCTCGCCGGTTCCGGCTCCGGCCGCCTGTGCGCTTTCTGCCGTTTCAATGCTTTTTTTCACGCTGCTCATCGCTGTTTGTCCTTTCTGTTATCAGTTCACCGCCGCCTGGCTGCTCCAGGTGCTTCCGCTCTCCACGCGCACCATGTACTCCTCGCTCAGGCGCTCGGCGCACTTGATTGCCTTCCAGCCCACGCTGGAACGCTGGTTCAGCGGGTCGGCGCTGCCGCTGCTGCCCTTCTGCTTCACAATCACTTCCAGGCCGCTGCCCTCCACCTTGGTCTTGCCGTAGGCGTCCGCGCCCAAAAACAGGGTGCAGAAAATGTTGATGGGGCTGGTCGCTCCGTTCGACACGATCTTCGCCTCGGTGGTTTCCACAAAGCGCACGCCGCCCAGCTTGCCGATCTCGCCGTTGTAGATGTTCTCCGGGTTGACATACTTGTGTACGTCCATCCAGGCGTCGCCCGCGGCCATCATCAGGTCATAGGCCACATACGGGTGAATGATCGCTACATAGTCGCCGTTGATCTTGGGCGTTGGCGGCCTTCAAGATCGCCGCCGCGCGGAACACCTGCTTCACGGTCAAAAGGCAGGTCGCGTCCAGGCTGGCGCGGGCCGTCACGGCGGTTTCGGTGCCGTCCGTGGCAATCTTGGGGCAGTACAGCACATTGGTCCCGCCGGCCAGCACCTCGCGGGTCACGGTGTCCAGGGTGCGGCCCGCCTGGTCGCCCAAAAGCCTCGTCGCCTCCACAATGGTGTTGTCAATGGCGGTAAGCTCCAGCATATCGCTCTGCACAATGTAGTCGCCGTACTGCGCCACCGTGGCGGTCTTGCTGGTCACGGTCAGGCTCTTGCCGTCCGGGGTCACACCTTCGGTCAGGGCGGTCGAAAATTTGCGGAACTCGATCGTCTTGCCGCCGTGCGCCGGGATGTTGCGCTCCTGCCCAAACTGGTCGTGTACCAGCTGTGGTTCGGCATTGTCCAGCAGGGTTTTGTCGTAAAATGTTTTCATTTCGGCGCTCAGGGTGCTGGTGCCCGTCGTCTGGGTGCCCGCAGCCGCAAAGCGCTGGATGTCAAAATGCTGTTTCCAGTTGCAGATCATGGGTTTCCTCCTTCCTGCCCGCCTTTCAGGCAGGCCTTAAAACTCGATTCGTTCTCCGTTCGCCGCGCGCCGGATCAGCGCCATGCGCTGCTCCTTTGTCGAATGCGCCACATCAAACCTTGCCCCGCTGGCGCCGCTGGCCGCCGCGCCGTTTTCCGCCGGGCGGCCCCTGTTGGCGCTCACGCCGGCGGCCACCTTGGCGGCCACCTTCTGCGCGGTGTACTGCATTGCGCCGCCCAAAATCTCGTCCTGGTGGCGCACCTCGTAAATGGTTTTCAGCGGCACCTGCGCGCGCAAAAGCCGCACAAAGTCCGGGTCCTGCATCTCGGCGTTCAGGTCAAACGCCGGGTACTGCGCCTTCACGCCGTCGGCCTCCTGCATCAGGCGCTGGTACGCCTGGTCCATCTGCCGGCGCTGGGCAAGCTCGGCCTGCTGGCGCTGGTAACGGGCGTTCTCCCGCTCCAGCTGCTGCACCCGCATGAACTGCTTCACGTCCATGCCTGCCTCGCCCGCGGCCTCCTCGTACAGCTTCTGGTCGTCGTTCAGCGCCGCCGCAATGCCGTCGTAATCGTCGGCCTTCAGGCTGTATCGCTGGGCCAGCACGTCCATGGCGGCCTGCATCTTGCCGTTGGCTTCCTCGGCGGCCTTTGCCTTGGCAAACCTCTGGTTGATGATCTTCTGCACCCGCGCGTCAAACTCGCCCTTGTATTCGCCCTTCACCAGGGCGTCAAACTCGGCTTTCAGGTCGCGCGGCGTTTCCCCGGCAGTGGCGTCCTGCCCCGTCTGGGCCGCGTTTGGCGCGCTCTGTGCGCCCGCACCGGCCCCTTCGCCCGGCTGCCCGGCGTCGGCAGCGCTTCCGGCGGCCGCAGCCGCCCCGCCCGCAGCGCCGCCCTCGGCAAAGCGCTGGATGTCAAACTGCTGTTTCCAGTTGCAAATCATGCAAAGCCCTCGTCTTTCCGATGTGTCATTGTATCCGGCCGGGCACACGGCCCGCGTCTGCCTTTATCCTACCGCGCCGCGCGCCCCTTCCGCGCCCCCACTTGCCCCAAAACTTTCCCGCTTTAACATCTCATTCAAACGCCGTTTCCTCCACCCGCAGGCACTCCGGCCACTGCTCCGCCAGCCCCCGCAGTATCTCCGCCGCGCGCGTCACGCTTTTTGTCCCGCGCTCCCCGCGCGCCGCAATGCGGGTGCTGCCCTCGCCCTGCGCAAACGCTTCCAGCTCCCCGTTCGCGTCCAGCAGCCCCGCCAGGGTGTACAAAACACTGCTCACCGCCGCGCACACAATGTCCTGCCCCGCCGGGGCATACCCCGCGTGCCCCTGTGCCGTCAGCTCCGCGCCGCCGGGGCCACAGCGCACCCTAACGCGGATCACTTGTTTGGGTCCGCCGCGTTCTGCGCGCGGCGGCGCGCCTGCACGGCCAGGCTGTCGCCCGCCAGGGTGCCGCCCACCGCGTCGGTCGTGGTCGTTTTCGCCTCGGCCTTGTTGGGGCTGTCCTGGTTGGCGGTCGCCTCTGTCCTGGCCGCCATGTTGCCCGTCAGGTTCGTGCTGCCGCCCGTCAGCCCGTCGATCACCGCCGCCATCTGCGCCATCTGCGCCTGCGCCGCCATCAGCTGGGTGTACAGCGTCTGGTTCTGGCTGATCTTCTCCACCACCTTGTCCTTGCCGTCAAAGTCCATCATGTCCAGCACCGCAAGGCTCTGGTCGGCCAGCTGCGGGTTAAACAGCCCCAGCCCGTACAGCTCCTTCGCCAGCTCGTTCTGGCTCAACCGGCTGTACGTGCTCTTTTTGGCGGGCACCACCGTAATGTCAAACACCGGCAGCCGGTCGCCCAGCGCCACGCCAAACTCCACGCCCTGCGGCTGCGGCATCAGGCCCCGGTTGTCAAAGTCCACAAACCCCGCCTGCGCGCCGCTTTCCCCCGTGATCCTAAAGCACCGCGGCGCGGTGTAAAACTGCCGCATCAGGTCAATGCACAAATAGCACTCCTGCACAAAGGCACGGTAGGCGCTTTTCAGCATATCGCGGCTCAGCTTGCTGCCCGCTTCCTGCAGGGCCGCAATGGCGCTGGCCGCCGTCACGCCGCTGGTCGTCGCACCCTGGCTGTAATCCCGGTTCCCGCTGGTTTCCTTCAGCTCGCTGATCTTGTTGTTCAAAATCGTCGCGTAAATATCGGCCAGCGGGTTCACCACAATCTGCCGCAGGCTGTCCTCGCCCACGTCGCCGGCGCAGTGTACAAAGTCCTTGTCCAGGTCGGCAAATTCCGTTTCGTTCACGCTGCCGGTGTCGCGGGCAAAGTACCGCACCCGGCTGGCAATGTCGGCATTGCGCACAATGGCCTTGTCCAGCCGGTCAATGGCCGCCTGCGCGCTCTGCATCACGTCGATCATGCCAAACCCCGCCGGGCTGCCCGCCATGGGGAACAGCACGTCAAACACAAACGGGTACTTGCCGTGGTCGTAATAGCCCCGCTCGGCATACTGCGCGTCGTTCTCGCTGGCATACAAAACACACTCGCCCACATACTTGCAGTAATGCAGCACGCCCCGCCGCTTGTAATACCAGTCCACAACAAGGCTTTTGTCGCTCGTGTCAATGCTCTCATCATACTGGTATCGCTGCGCCGTCAGCCCCTGCCCCAGGTGGTTTTTGGCAAACGGCCACTGCTCCAAAATCACCTCGTTGTCCACCAGCTCCACATGGAACACGTTCCGGCTCGCCTGTATGTCGGTAATGCCGGGCTCCCAGTACAGGTTCAGCAGGTCCACCAGCCGCAGGTCAATGTCGCCCAGGCCCCCGTCCTTGGCCCCGTTCCAAAACACACCCTTCACCGCCGTGCCGTGCTTCAGCTTGTACCACCAGGCGTCGCTGTACACCTGCTCGTAATCGTTCTGGTCCAGCGCCACCGGCAATATGCTCGAAAGCTCCTTGGCCGTGTCGGCATCATCCCGCGCGCGGGGCAGCACGTTGGGCTCCGGGTAGTTGTCCATCGCGTCGGCGTGCTTGTTCGCCAGGCTGTTGAACATCCACCCGCTGTCCGCAAAGTTGCCGTCCTCCGTGTCGCGGTGCAGGCGGTACCAGTGCTCGTTCTCCACAATGCGCCGGTCCAGCGCCGCCTTGCCGCTCTTGTACTTCAGCAGCACCTGCGTCGCCTCGCTCAGCTGTTTGGGGCCAATGGGCTGCGCCGCCTGTTCCTCCCGCGGGGCCTGCCTGCCCTGCACATCCTGCGCGGCGGGCACCTGCCCGCTGCGCCCCGCAAAGGGGTTCCCGGTTCCCGGCTGTCCAGCAGCCATGCCGTTCGTTGGGTTCATCGCCATGCTTTGCTCCTCTCGTACTTCTCACGCCGCAAATCCCGCTCCATGTTCAGCGGGTCGTCGCCAACGGGCGGCAGCGGCTCGTCCTGCCGCGGGCTGATGGGGTTTTCCATCAGCACATACCGGCATTCGTCGTAAATGTGGTCCTCCATTGCGGTGTCAATGTCCTCCGGGTGCTTTGCGTCATACAGCAGCGCCGGTATCGTCCGCCGGAACTCCCGGCACCCCTTGAACACCTGCATCATGCAGTCGCCGTCGGCGTCAAATTTCAGCCGGTAATGCCACTGCATCTTGCCCGCCAGCCGGCTGTTGTCGCCGCCCGTCCAGGTCACAAAATTGGGCGCGTCGGCCATCATGTCGGCCACGCTGCGCCCCCGGCTCGTGTCAAAAATGCTGGGGTCAGCCACACCCAGGATTTTGCGCCCCGCCAGGTTGGGGTCGGTGCGCTCAATTTCCCGTATCCCCGCGGCAATCGCCTGCGGATCCAGCTTCACACCCTCGTTGGCCACCGCCGTGCAGCCGTACCATTCGCGGATGCGGTAAATCTTCCCGTCCCCGTCCGCCGCGTACCACCCCACGCTGAACGGCTTTGCGTAGCCAAAGTCAAACCCGCGCCATATCTTCCACCATTCCGGCACCCGGAACTCGTCAATCACGTGCGTCCACTTCCCGTCGGCGTAGTGCGCGGGGTCGTCGCGCCACTCGGCGAATACCTGCCCCTCATACACGTTCCAGTCTCCCTCAAGGTGCGCGCGCCGCCGTGCGGGCGGCAGCGCCTCCAGCCGCTTGAGATAGCCGGGGTCGCGCTGCATGAGCACCTGGTTGTCGTAGACCTTCGCCGGGATGAACACATAGTCCGCCGGGTCTTCGCCGTCGTGAAACGCGCGGTCGATGAACAGGCGCTTGATGTAGGCGTGGCCCGGCCCGCCGGGGTTGCACGTGTAGTAGATGCGCGGGGCGAAGTCCGTGCGCGTCGTGCGCAGGCAGGTGGCGATGAACGTCAGCCAGTCGGGCTCGAAGTTCGTTGCCTCCTCGAAGCCGATCACCTCGTACTCCTGCCCCTGATACTGGGCGCAGTCGCTGTCGCTGTCGCAGTAGCCCATCACGAGCCGTGACCCGTTCGGGAAGCGGAACGCGCGCTCCGCGCCGCTCCACACGGCGTAGCCCGCCAGCTCCCGCTGCAGTGGCAGGATGTGGTTGGCGCGCAGCTCCGGCAGCGTCCGGCGCAGCAGCAATAGCTTCAGCCCCGGATAGCGCATCGCCAGCAGCACGAGCTTGCGCCGCATGGCCCAGCTCTTGCCACCTCCGCGCGCCCCGCCGTAGGCGATGTTGGCCGCCTCCGCGCGGAAGAACGCCTGCTGCCGCGGGTTCGGCGTCTCGCGCCGCAGTACCTGATAAATATAGGGTTCGTTTTTGCGTGCCATCGCGCCTCCTCACTACCGGCTCCACTGCTCGAGCGCACCCTCAAAGCGCAGCACCTCCGGCTCTGTCTCGCCGGCGTCCCTGCCACTCGCCTGACCGAGCACCATCCCCGCTGCCTTGAGCCGCAGCTCCGGCTTCACGGATGCGTCGGCCACCATGGCCGCCAGCTGCTCGAGGATGCGCTCCTTCTCGTCCTCGAGGTCGATCATGTCGCGCGCTCCCGGTACGAGAGCACGTAGTCCTCGCCGTCGGCCGCCGCCGCGAATTCGTAGGTCTCCAGCGCGTCGTGCACGGCCTGCTTCGGCAGCCGCAGCGTCGCGCCGTCGCCGCAGCGCACGCACAGCGCAGCCAAGATCGCGCCCGACAGGCCCAGCAGCTCCTCGTAGGCCGCGCGCTGCGTGCGCAGCTTGCGCCGCAGCGCCGCGTTCGTCTCCTGTCCCATGTACCATCCTCCTTTTGCGTTTTTCTGCCCGCCCAGCCGCCGAGCACCCGCTGACCGCGCCGCCGAGCACCCGCTGACCGCGCCGCCGGCTGTACCCAAAACCATCTGCTGACGTCGTGCCTCCTCCGGCAAAACGGTTTACATAATGCTTCGCACAGCTTTCTTTTGCGGCAGTCGTGCGGTTTTTTGGCGGTCGTATTTGCACCATGCGGTGTGCACCCCTTCTATTTCCATTTTATTATGCATTTGCATATATGTCAAGCGAAACGTTATCTTATTTTTGCTTTTTCGCGGATGCAGATGTCACTGGCTCGCGTCATAAGTCCGGAAATGCTCGGAGTTTTGGTTGACATAACGTCAAATTCTGCTTTCGCTTGTTTTCTTTTCGTCCCCACTTTGTGCGTCAAACCCGATCAAAATTCACTGCTGCGCTCCACAAAAGCTGGAAAGGAAAGCAAAAAAGGTTGCAATCTCGTAACACTTGGTGTAAAATATGCATCTGTGTGTGCGCGTTATGTCAACACTCAGCAAAATCCGGAACAGAGGGTATCATCTATGAAGAAACGAATTGTCAGTCTGGCGCTGACGCTGTGCCTGCTCGCGGGGCTGCTGCCCTGTTTGACGCTGGGCGCCGCAGCGGCCAGCCGGGTCGATGCCGCACCGTATGCGAGCGTCGAATATGCGAAATACTCCGGCGTGAAAGCGGGCACCGTGCGCTACATCTCGCAGGTGCCGTCCTATACGGATCAGTTCTGCGCCGACTACTGGGGCAGCTATGTCGGCTATGCCAACCATGAGTGCTTCACGGCGTGCATCTCCATGGCCCTGTCCTACCTCGGCATCGATGCCACGCCCGGCGCGCTCGGCGACTATTGGCGCAGCCGCGGGCATTACGGCGCGCCCTTTGCCACCACGCCGGAGGATGTCGGCTTTTGCGGCGCGACGTATTACAAGACCTCGCTGGCCGAGGCCATCTCGCGCTACGTCGGCGGCGAGGGCAACTACAGCCCGCCGATCATTCACCTCAACAGCTATTCAGCCAACGGCCACTATGTCATGATCATCGGTCAGGTCTCGGCCACGGAGTACCGTGTGCTTGACCCGGCTCACCAGACGATCTACACCATGACGCTCACCAACGGCAGCACCGTCAACTACTTCAAGGGCAGTGAGCGCGTCACCGAGGCCGTGCAGTATTCCTACCCCGTGCATCGCTGGAGCACCTGGACGGCGATCGAGACGGAGGACGGCGCCGTGAACATGGAGCGCACCTGCTCCATCTGCGGCAAGACCGAGACGGCCAGGATCCCCGACCCCTGCATCGGCGATAAGTATTGCGCCGGGGGTGCCTTTGACGATATGGTCTCCGCCGACAGCTGGGCGCACAAGGGCATCGACTACTGTGTGCTCTTCGGCCTCATGAGCGGCGTCGGAAACGACCTGTTCGACCCCGACGGCATGACGACGCGCGCCATGCTTGTCTCAATCCTCTACCGTATGGCCGGGGAGCCGGACGTGTCCGAGCTGCCCGAGACGCCGTTTGAGGACGTCGGGCCGGATGCGTGGTACGCCGACGCGGTGCGCTGGGCATATGCAAACGAGGTCGCCGCCGGCATGGACGATACGCATTTTGCACCCGATGACCGCCTCACGCGCGCGCAGCTCGTCACGATGCTCTACCGTGCCTACGGGCCGGAAAAGGGCGTCCGCCCGCGCCCGATCGGCGGCTATACGGACTGGAATACGGTTCCCGAGTGGGCATACCCTGCTGCGACCTGGGCCGTCTCCATGGGCTTGCTCTACGGCACGAGCAGCTCGCAGCTGAGCCCGAATGCCGGCGCCAACCGTGCGCAGCTGGCCGCCTTCATGATGCGCACCTGTGAGCTGCAGAGCGAGCTGGATGCTTGAAAAATCGGACAAACGAGTAGATTAGTTTCGCAAAGTGTGCAAAAATGTTACAAACAGAACATAATGGCCAATGAATTATGGTGACAGGTGGGTTACTATAAGAACATTCAAAACAACGGGCCGGCCTCTGCCGGCAGTGAAACGGAGGCACACTTCATGAAGCAGAATCGGACGCGCATGGCGCTCGCGGACGCCTATCTGCGTCTGCTCAACGACTATACGATCGACCGCATCACGGTCAAGATGATCACGGATGCCGTTGGCTGCAGCCGCAAGACGTTCTATTATTATTTCACGGATGTGTACGTGCTCACGCAGTATGTATTTGAGCTGCGCGTGCAGCACTTCCTGAACACGAACGGCAATTTCGAGACCATGCGCGAGGGCTTTCTGACGCTGGCGGCGAACCTCTCGAACGACCGGCAGGCCATCCTGAACATCTACCACGGCTACGGCAAGGAAGAGCTCGAGCGCTTCACGTGGGAGACGAGCGATTACTATGCCCGTCAGGTCATCACGCGCTACGCACAGAACATGGACATCGCGCCCGAGGATCTCGAGGCGATTATCCGCATGTATACGGACATGATGTTCGGTATGCTCATCGACTGGATCAACAACGGCATGGAAGGGGACTATTCCCGCAAGCTGGACATCGCGCTCACGGCGCTCATGCCGGTGCTGCGCGCCAACTGCCGCGGCGCGAAAGCCGCCGCCGTGCAGCCGTGATCCGATAAAAACGGGATAAAACCGCGCAAAAAGCGCTCGGACATTTTGCCCGAGCGCTTTTTGATTTGTCCGGTTTACTGTTCGCAAAATCCCATCACCACGGTCGCAACCTCTGCGCGCGTGCCGATCTTCTGCGGTGAGAGCGTGCTGGGAGATGTGCCGCAGACGATGCCTGCGCTCACGGCCCAGACCATTGCCTCCCGCGCCCAGGCCGACACGTTCGCCTGATCCCGATAGGGGGACAGCGCGCCCGCGTCGCCGGTGAGCTGCTCGCTGCGGCTTGCGTAGCCGTAGAGCATCGTCACCATCTGCTCGCGTGTCAGCGGCTCGTTCGGCGCAAACTCCGTTGTCGACACGCCTGCTGCCACGCCCGCATTGTATGCCCAGATGACGGCGTTGGTGTACCAGTTGCCGCCGGCATCCGTCAGCGGGCAGCTCAGACCGCTGACGGACGGCGAGCCCTCCAGTGCGTAGAGCACCTGCACGAACATGGCGCGGGTCATCTGCGCGTCGGGCTGGAACAGGTTATTCCCGGTGCCGTACATCAGCCGGCCGTACTTGACGTAGTCCACGCCCGGCGCGTACCACGCGCTTGCGGCCACGTCGTCAAACAGTCCCGCGTAGCTGACGCGCTGTTTGTTGGTCATATATGTGTCCGACAGGCAGCGCATCCATGCCAGACAGCTCTCGCCGAAGTGCGCGCTCATGATCACGAGCAGGTTCGCCAGCAGCGTCATCGTCGTGCCGGGGTACTTGAGCGCCATCTTGGACAGGCGCGGAACGAGCGTTGCAAACGCGTCGCGGATGCCGTCAAGGTCGTAGGTCACGATGCCGTTTTCCTTGAGCGCCTCGACCAGATACCCGGTGAGGAGCTTAACGGCGGTGCCGTTTTTGAGCATACCGGGGATGGTCAGCGAGTAGAAGAGCTTCTTCCAGTTGTCCTGCACCTTTTTGGCGAAGTCCTCGGCCACGCCGGAGGTGTCCTTATCGGCCGCACCGAAAATATCCGCCAGCAGGGCCACAAGGAAGTCCTGCATGTTCTCCGCATAGTCTTCGCGTGAGGAGGCGAGGCACGTCGTGATCGCCTCACACAGGTCGGCGTAGAATTCTTCCTGCGTCATGTTGACCTTGAAGATCTTGCCGAGGTCGCCGCTCGTGATGTCCTTCGGATCGATGCCCCACGCCTGGAAGTGGTCGGGCCAGTAGATGTTGCCGCCGTTGTTCGGGATGCGGTAGAACTCGCTGAGCATCTTCGCCTTGTAGTTGAGGTAGTTTGCATCGCCCTTGGTCGGCACGACGCGGTCGACACCGTAGCGGGCAAAGTCCCAGCTGTCGAACGCGACATAGGTCACAAGGTCGTTGGTGTTGACGATGTTGTGGATGTTTTCATATACGCGCCCCTGCACTTCGTCCTTGGTTGCGCCCATGGGCGGCTCGTAGCAGTAGCAGTACAGGTCGTGCGGGCTGAGACTGACGCGCGCGCCGAGACTGCAGCCGTCGTCTAGCATACCGCCGACCATGTTGGCCACGGACGCGCTGCGGCTGTAGCCGCTGATCCAGAGCTTCACGCGGCCGGTGATGCCGGTCTCGGCAATGTATGCGCGCAGGTAGTCAAGCACCTGATCGCGGCCCATGGCGAAGCCTGCGTGCTCGCCGGAGGCACCGAGGCGTGCGTTGCCGCCCCACTCGGCGTGGTAGTTGTTGCCGCGCACGCCGACGGCGATGAGGGTGTATTGGCCGCCGTTGTCGCGGATGGTCTTGCTGGCGCAGTTGATGCCGATCGAGTCGGTCTCGGCCGGCTGGGTCATCCACTTGTTGGAGCGGATGTTTTCAAAGCCGCACTGCTCGGCAAACGAGATGAAGTTGCGGTTGCTCGTTGCCAGCTGATCCTCATATTCGGAATCCTTGCTGGAAAATGCCGCGAAGGCGAGGCCCAGCGACATCTCCGCGAGATCCTGCCGGTACGTGTAGCCGCTCTTTGTGAACAGCTCGTCGCTGTAGGTAAAGGCCGCCGCGTAGTCATGGGTATTCACTCCGTGACCGGAGGCGTAGCGCACCGTGACGGTCTTGCTGTCGCTCGTGCTCGCCGCGGCCGCAGCCGGCATGAGCGACACGATCAAAACCAGACACAGCAGCAGGCTGATGATGCGTTTTTTCATGTTTTTTCCTCCCAATTTTGTAGTTTTGTATTCCAAATCCACCAAATCCAATTATACGGAACAAAGCCGCGCTTGGCAAGCGGCACTTTCCGCTGCGTCGCTTAAAAATGGAAGACAGATACAAAAATGCCCCGCAGCGTGAGATGCTGCGGGGATGTGGATATCGGTCATGGTCACTGCCGGAACATGGTGTAGGCGCGTCCGTCGCCGACGGCGTCAGCGATCATCATGCGGCTGCTGAGCACGGAGAAGCGGTAGAACGCTGCGGCGTTCTCATCCGCGCTGTCATAGATGGCGTTGCCGCGGATGGTGCAGTCTTTTTCGCCGAGACCGGGCAGGGAGCAGGTCACGCCCGCGTCGGATACGGTCAGCTCGCCCGCGTCGCTGCTCCAGCTTCCGGTCAGGAATACCTGCGCATAGCTGCCGTTGCTCATGAGGAGCTGGTTTGTGTCGGAAAAGCCGACGAGATCCAGAAGCTTCTGTGCCGCCTGTGCGTTGGTCATGTCGGATGCAAGCGCGAGCTGCTGCAAGCTTTCGCACAGGTGGGCGTTTGTGAGAAACAGGCGCTTGGTGCTGTCGGAATAGTTGCGCTCGGCGAGCACGGTGTACTCGGCCAGCGCGGTCTGATAATCCTGCGCGCTGTAGTCGTTTGCGGCCGCAGCGTAGATCTGCGGCAGGCTCTTGGCCTCCATGGCATCAAGTACGCCGCTGTAGACCACCAGCTCGCTGTCGGCGTAGTTTTCGTGCAGGTCGTCGATGTACATCAGTGTCTGTGTGTACTGTCCGGCCTGATAGAGCCGTCCGGTGCGGATGATCTCCGTGCGCAGGTCGTTGTCGCCTGCGGGAAAGAGTTTCACGTCGTGCCGTCGGGTCTCGGCGGTGTCGAACTGGAAGTTGCAGATGGCGTCCTTGACGCTGCGGTTGACGGCAGCGTCCTGTGAGGCGACGACGGCGAACCCCGCGCCGACGGCGATAAGCACAATGATGATCCCGATGAACAGTGCGCGCAGACGCTTGTTGTTCCAGATTTTTTCGTGCAGAATCGGTCGCCCGCAGTGCCGGCAGCGGTGGGCGCTGCGCGGCAGCTCCGCGTTGCACTCGCGGCATTTCATGTGCTTTCCCCCCTCTTTATGCGATTGGCTGCGTCCGTTCGTTCCGGAACGAACGTGATGTTTATTATAGCCGATTTATGCCCGGCGCGCAAGTCAACAAACAGGAAAAGCATAGGAATCCTGTCAGGACTCCGCTAAGAAAGCGGCAGGAAACGTGTTTTTCGCCATTGTGCATGTCTTTGGGCGGCTGCGGAAGCTTGACATTGCGTATCATGCGCGTAAAATGTAAATAAACCGGTATTGCCGCCAACCATCCGCCGCCAATGTGTGTGTCGCGGCGGAACGTAAAGAAAGGGGTAAAGAACCATGTATACAAATGCATTCATTCACTGGGGTCTCGATCTTGCATCTCAGATCCTCGACATTTGCCAGGAGGGCAAGGCCAAAGCGATCGTGGATGCGATCAACGACTGGTATCCCGAGCTCTTGTAAGCTGAAGCAAACGCAGGAATCCCGTCCCCGGAGCTCGTCTCCGGGGATTTTCTATTTTCAGAAGCAAAGCGCCTTCGGGAAAGAAACGTGTGCCGCAGGGGAGCTCGAGGGGGCAAGGCCCGCCTCGAATCCGATCGAAAGCCGCCGGGCGGCGGCGACGCGCAGTCCAAAAGTCCGTCCCGGATTTTTTGGACAAGCAGTCGTCCCCGGAGCTCGTCTACGGGGACTTTTTCGTGTCGAACCGTGCCGATTGGGTGAATAACCACGCACGCAAAGGTTGAAATCCGGCGCGCGGCGCGCTATACTATCGCCAGGCCAGACTCCGGCTGGTCACTGTTTTTCATAAGGAGATTGACCCATGCAAAGGTTTGAAAAGCACAGCCCGGTCGTCGTGACTGAGGTCACGACCAGGCACGAGCTGCGCCAGTTTATGCAGTATCCCAACCGGCTCTATGCCGACAACCCG
>ERZ827168.4209-NODE-4209-length-13504-cov-3.172727_pt1 | contig 13504 bp, 8 predicted proteins | sample MGYA00519868_ERZ827168 | MGnify/ENA primary metagenome ERZ827168 (study PRJEB31778, sample SAMEA3449271) | human gut metagenome | biome: human gut; feature: human-associated habitat; material: faeces | place: United Kingdom | collected 2010/2012 ...
AATCCGTAGACTTTCTTTTTATCTCAACTCAGACACACTTTTTGAAACAGTATCGTGTTGTAGCTTTGGTCGCCGTCCCATTTCTCGTAGCCCGGCTCCAGTTTGTAGCGCAGGCAGACTTTCGGGTTGTCGAAGTTCTGGTTGTAACCCACGAGGGTGTAGCCGCCGTGGTAGGCGCGTTCCATGGAGAAGTTGGTGATGCCGGCGGCGTTTAGAATGCCGGGGAGATGCTCGGTCGCGTCAAGGGTGAAGCTGTTGCCGATAAAGAGCACGCGGATTGTCTCCTGCCCCACCGGAAGTGCCGGTTTCTCGTCTTCCTTTTCGTCATCCTTGTTCTCGTCCTTGCCAGGCTTTGACGGAGTCTCGGTGTTTCCGCCGCCTGAGGGATAATGTGACCTCTCCGGAGCCTTTTCACACGAACATAATGAGGTAAGCATCAGCGCCATAGCCAATGCGATTATATTTCTTTTCATACAAATTTCAATTATTAAAAAACAGACAAAATGACCTGTCAGGCTTTGAATCAGATTTTTGAGGATAGATTTGTTTTTGAAGAGGGAGCATACCGGGCGTATGCGACCGATGAGAAAACAAATATAGGCCAAAAAGATGATTTAAAGCCCAGATACTGTGATCCAATACTGAGGATTCTTCTCACCGGTCGAAACCACGGCATCCTCGCCTCCCTCAACGTCAAAGAGTGCAAAGTTTAGCTTCAGCTTTCCGCCGATGACATTCACTGCAGAGCGCGGCACCGCAATCTCGGCGAGCCAGCCGTTGTCGGTGTCGGATTTGGATGAGAGCGTCGCGTCGTAGCTGACCGCCGCGGAAGTTCCCTTGTCCTGCTCAAGCCATCCGCCGGCATAGCCGCCCTGGTTGCGCAGCCCCGAAAGGCCGATCTTTACACGGAAAGACTTGGTGTTCAGCGTAGTCTGGTCCGCAGGAGCGAGAAAAACCTGCACATAGTCGTCTTTGGAGACGTTCTCGTCGAGACATTCTATGAGGAAATAGATGTTGTCGGCATCGGCGGAGCAGCGAAGAGTCGCTTGTGCCTGACATTTGGAGCCGACAAAGAGAGCCTCGTCCGTAGGAAGCCAGTCAGCGTTGTCGCCATCGACCTTGACGGAATGCGAGGACGCCTTGATGTTGTGGTTAAGGCAAAGACTTGCCATCGCCATCTTTACATCGGATGCGTCAGCACTATTTCGCATCAATGCCACGACCTCATGATTGTTCTTCATACACATCGCGCCCCAGCTGCCCTTCACTCCCGGAAGTGAGATGAAAGGCTCGTTCCAGTTGCGGGCCTCGGAGTCACCGATGCGCATACGCTGATAGGGCTGCGTGTCCGTATAAGTGAGAACCGTCTCGCCAGAAGGGAACTGCTTGAGGTCCGGACCGACTCCTACCCAGAGGTCAAGAGCACGTTCCGCCGGGCCGACTTTTGCGGACTTGACATCGAAGCCGCTGCCATTGCCCTCATCGCCGGTGATATAATCCCACTTTCCGTCCTTCGGAGACCATGCGAAAGCAATTTTGAAGTGTTTGCCGGTTTCGTCATTGACATAAGCCGACTCGAAAGCGCCGGCAAACTGATTGCTGCCGTTGAGAATGACAAGCGCCGGCATCTGGTCGGTAAACAGCCATTTGTTTTGCTGTTTGCTGTACCAGGTATGACGTATAATCCGCAATGGGTCAGCATTTTTCACAGACGGAGTCCACGTGATGCCACCATCGGTCGAGCGCACCATGGAAGTGCCGGAGTGGCTGCCCGAAATCCACGGACGGGACTCGGAAAAGAAGCACTGGAGTTCACCGGTGGCAAGTTCGAGAATCATCGCCTCCCAGTTCGGACCATGATGGATTTCGTAAGGCTGGCTCCAAGTCTTTCCGCCGTCAGTGCTGCGAATCATCTCGATGCCGTGCTCGTAGCGGCAGTTGTAGTTGCGGTAGGACGCGAACAACAAGATGTCACCATTTTTCTTGACGAATCCGTTTCCATTGGTGTACATCCTTGTGTCCTCGTCCCCAAGCCCGTTAGTCACCGTACGCGATTTGAACAATACTCCCTTCGCCGTCCATTCCTTCATGTCCGGACTCGTCGCCCAATAGACATTCCGTCCGTTTCCGTAGTGGTCCGCACGGTCCTGACACATAAGGATATAGCTGCCGTCCTGAAGCCGTATCATACGTCCGTAGGTCGGCTCCGGAGTGGTCGTGACGCCGGAGCCGAGGCTGACGAATGTCCTGTAGTCCATCTTCAGCGACGACAGTTTCCAGTCCGCTGCATGAGAGTTTAGTTCATCCTTTCCCTGATTCAGCCGGGAAAAAGAAGTCAGTTCGAGTTTTTTGGGAACCGAGCTATTCGTGCCGCCGTTTCCCTGAGACGACGGATTCTTCTCCGCCTGGCAGGCTGATATTGATACTGCGGCTAACACGACCGCAAGGCTTATTGACATATATCTTTTCATTTCTTTCACATTTCTATCGTTCCGACATATTCTTTCCTGCGGCAGTCATCATTTCAGTGTGAGGCTCAACCATTCGGACGGATAGTCCGTGTTCTCGCCCTCGACGTCCTCGATGCTCCACGCCGGTTTTTCGGAGGTCTTCGCCTTGTAGTGATGACGCAGATGGCAGCGGATTTTCTCCCCGCCCGACGGTTTCCCGCCCAGACATTCCCAAGGAACGCGGAGTTTCACAGAATATCCCAAATCCTTGTCAGTGTCGTTGTTCAACGTGCCCGCAACCTCAACTTCGTTCGTAACTCCCCAAGCTATAGGCTTCCACGCGATATTGTCATCCACATAAACCTTATACGCGCCTCTTCCGTTCACAACGACCTTCCGCTGCGGCTGTCCGTCCCTCGCGAGAAGAATTTCCACGGCATCGGAATTCTCGGTCGTCAGTGCTGTCAGAACAGAATCGTAAAGGTAGGAATATAAAATGAAATTATCGTCGTCATATCCGAAATCCGCATACACGGAAGATGGAAAACTGTGTCCGAGGAACCAGAAATCATTGTTCTCACGGTCGAAAGAGGCTATTCCCTGCAGTTCGCGGTCGCCCTTCGCAAGAGTCTTGGAGCGGTTCAGACGGCCTATCTCGGAGCGGACGAGCCCACGTACACTGCCGTCCTTGCGGTACTTGACAGTGCCTGTTGCAATCACGGAGTTCTCACCTATGCAGTCAATCGACCCCCAGTAGCCGTCGAAAGGAGATGTCGGATTACGGAAGTTATCGGCTTTTTTGTCGCCGATGAACACCCAGATGCCCTGCTCTCCCTTGTAGGTGCCGTTGCTCAGGACAAGCACCTCGCCTGTTGTGAGTTTTGCACTGTAGGGGCCGTAGCCGTAGAAGTCCTTGTTAATCTGTTTCTTGGCAGGCCACCCCGGTCCTCCGTGGGCGCGTATGGCAGCATGGTCTCCGTGCCAGTTCGTCTCCATGTCGGTTTTGACGATGTAGGGCGACTGGTCCACCACCCACTTGCCGTGCCAGACCTCGTAAGGGACGGCTATTCCGGCATTGTCGTCGAGGCACACACCCGTCGCCATTCCGTCGTAGGTGGAGCGGTCGTCGCGGGTGCGGGAGATGGTCTCGTTGTCATCGATGTCGCAGACAGACTTTCCCTGCCAGGTCTTTCCGCCGTCAAATGAACGGATGATGACAACCTGGGGCGCTGACATACCGTCTATGAGCTCCTGTGATGAGGTTATGAACATCTGAATTTCGCCGGACGGAAGTTGGAGAAGGGCCGGTTCCCAGCAGCGGCCGACATAGACCGGCTGTGCCTTGCCCCATGTGCGCCCGAAGTCGTCCGAGAACATAATCTCTATGCCGCAATTGACGTTGGTGTTAGGCAAGTCGTTGTAGCCCAGCTTGTAGCGCCACTGATAGGCAAGCATTATGCGACCGTCCTGAAGTTCGATAAAGTCGGGGTTTACATAGGTCTTGAAGTCGTCGCCTACGGTGGAGGTCGCCGGATGGGTCTTTGTGAGCATCACCGCGTCGGACCATGTGCGGCCGTTGTTCTCACTCCTGCGGGTATAAAGGTCCCAGCCGAAATGGTCGTTTTCGAATGACATCAGGAGAGATCCATCGGAGAGGCGCTTGATTCTCGGATAGTAGAGGTTCTCTTCGGTGAACGGGGTTATGGTGCCGACTTCTTCGCTGCATGAGCTGACTTGTGCAGAAGTATGTTCCGTGTATGTCGTTCTGTCCCAAGAGATTCGCACATCGCTCTCTGCTATCTGCCGCTCTGTTTTGCAGCAGCCGAGAACAAGAGAGGAAGTGAGAATGAAAAGTATTGCTGAGGAATATCTCATACTAATTCAAGTTTCGTAAATATGTATTTCCTTGGGGGATTATTTTGTCCACAATGAAACGCCTTCGGTGTCGCAGTTTCCGAACGAGATGAGGTAGTCATTCAGATTCTCAGCAGTTATGGCCATTGCGGGCTCGAATCCCTTGTAAGCTATACTTCCACAGAACTTGGTACCCGTTATGCGGAGGGCCTGTGATGCCGCGCCATTAGAGTAACAGCCACCGGCAGCGACTCCCAAGTATGGAATTTCTGTCTTGGGAAGAGCGATTTCCACAGAGTATTGTCCGCCGGTAATGCTGCTGTTGTGACGCAGGTGACCGATAACGCCACCCACAGCGGCAAGTTTCAGAGCATCAAGCTCAAGGGAACTGTCCTCAAACTTCGTTTCGGCAGAACAATTCTCAATCGTAGCGTGGGATGTCATTCCGGCAATACCTCCGAGGATTACGGACTGGTTTATATGACCGCCGCGGAGCGTGGATTTGCTTGTGCAGCCGGAAATGAGCGCCGGGCTGTCGGCAAAGCCGTTTACATAACCGATTATGCCGCCTGTGACTCCCATTCTGGCGCAAGACGTGGCTTTACCATCACTCCACCCTTGAGTGAGGAATGCGGAGCATTCGATGTCGCCGGTGTTGTGGCAGTCGCGTATCTGAAGATAGACATTGTAGCCATCCACATCAAAGGCACCGCCGGCTTTGAGCTGAAAATAGTTTGCGGCACGGCCAACGATTCCTCCGATTGCAGCACACATATTGCTCCCATTGGAGTCGTCTTTTCTGACTATGGCGCCCTCATTGCGACAGCCCTCGAACAGAGGATATGCAGACGCTGTTCCGTTCTGAACGATGGCGCAGATTCCTCCGATGGCAAATTTGTTAAGATAGGCATTGGCAACTCCGGCCTTGTTCACGGTGATGTTTCCGGTGTTGGTGCAGTTGCGGAATGTGCCGACGCTTATCTTTGACATGTCCTTGGCATATTCGGCGGCATCTGCGGCAAAGCAGGCAAGTCCGCCTATATAGGTGACAATCTGAGTCTTAGTAACATTGTACGCAACATTTATGTTGCCCTTCTGCTGGCAGTCCTCAATGAGTCCTCCGTTCATTATGACCATTCCGCCAATCATATAGTCCTTATTGATGTCCGTAAGGTTGATTTCTATGCCATTTATGATGTTTCTGATTGTTCCGCGGTTATATTGGGCGACAGCCGCCGTGCTCGGGCCTGAAGGGTAGGAAGCTTTCTTGAGTTCACCCTCAAGCACAAGATTCTCGACTACGCCGTCCTTTGCGATGACGGTGAAAAGCGGAACCGTGGTCTCGTGCTGGATTATTTTATGCCCCTGACCATTGAAGATGCCGTCCCAGTCGTGAGGTTCCTTGGTGGCGCCGACCCTCTGAAGAGAAGTCGTGACCTCAATGTCAGCACCGAGTTTCACCTCGCCATCAGTGTTTTTCCATACGGAGTAGTCGCCTTTGTCAACGGCGTTGGCAAAGGCCTTCCAGCCCATCTCTGTGGTGATTTCCTTGAGAGAAGCCTTCGCGAGGTCAAGCTCTGTAACCGCGGAGGTTCCGCCCACCTTTGCTTCAACGGAGATTTCTTCGAAGGTGTATCTTGCGGCACTGGTCTCGACAATGGCCTTGCCGGTGTAGCTGCCCGGAGCCAAGAGCGCGATGTAGATAGTTTTTCCGGTCCCCAACTCGCTGACGATTTCAGGAATCACGGTCACTGACTTTTCACCGAGGTCGGCATTTTTTACAACAGGTGTTTCGCCTGTGATGTCATAGACAAGCTTCCCGGCCAAAGCGGTTCCATTGGAAATGAAACTGATGCTCTGGACAGTCTCGGAGGCATGTGCGCCTGATGCGTCGCTGACGCTAAACTCCACACATGGGGTTATATCCTTGAATATCACCGGATTTTCAAGGCTCACGCTCTCATCCGGGGCAGGAAGAGTCTCGGGACCTGCCACCGCGATGGTGAGCTCAGGATTGCGTTCACCGCCCTTCGGAACGCTCTGTTCAGATGGAATTGTGAAGGCAATATTATCGAGCGAGGTCACCTCCGTCGAATATGGAGCGTAGGCAAAGAGTTTGTCTCCCTCGGCGAATGTGTTCACTTTTGTTTCGTAGCGTGATGTCTCTGCAGAGAGTTTTGCCGGGACATTTTCCGTAGCCTTGGCGCCGGTTATGAATACGCCGACAGTCTCCACTCCCACAGGAGAAGCGAAACTCAGGGATATTTCATCCGGAAGCGGCTTAGAAGCCGGCCCGTCCGGATTTTCCGGTTCGTTCTTGTTGCATCCGAGCAGCGCGGCCGTCATTGCCGTCGCCGCCAATGCTTTCAGTATGTTTTTGGTTGTCATGTTGTTATATTTTTATTTTCGTTTTCCAGGTGAACCTTTTCCTCTATATTTCAGAAAAGTGAGGTGAGCAGATTATTTGTTCCAATATGTAATGTCGGAAGCATTCAATGTCTTCGGACCATAAAGTGCGGCGTTTCCGACGGTTTCCGGTGTAACTTCGAGTTTTCCCGTGCCTTTGTTGTAAGTCAGATTTGCCCTTATCTGAATGCCGGTGTATGTCGGGGTGCCGGACTTGACAAAGCCTTGAAGGACTCCAATGCCAACAGGAGTCGGAGTGAGCGAGCCGGAAATATCAACGAAGCTATCCTTGACAGTCAAGCCAAGCAAAGACACACCTACAAATCCGCCGACAGCAGAAAGCTGGTGTTTTGCCGTTTCCGAATCCTCAAAACTTGCTTCAACTGTGCAATCTGTAATATTTACATAGTTTGTCTGTCCGCAGATACCGCCCATTACACAATTGACAGAGTATCCTCCTTTAACAGTTCCCGTATTGGAACATCCTATTATTTCCACTGGAGTATTCTTTAATCCATTTGCATATCCGACAATACCGCCAACACAGCCCGTACGCGCGCCAGATTGATTCACCGTACTAATAACAGGAGCTGTACTGATGACACCATGCTCAACAATACCGATATTGTGACAATTCTTGACATCTGCATTGAAACCGCCACCTTCCTTTATGTCAAATGCGAGTTTAGTATTATATTGGGTACTATAATTTCCCAAACGTCCGATAATACCTCCGACAGCCGATGCGCTGTTCTTTGACAAAGAGCCGGAATCATCCACACTTGAAACTTTACCATAGTTATAACATCCATCAAAAACAGAGTTTCCACTATGAACAATGGCACAGATGCCCCCGACACAATGCTGTGAATAACTTATGGCTGCGATTGATTTCTTTATCACAATTATGTCAGCGTTATTCACACAATTGATAAATGAACCTGCTTTAGTTGATTTTGAATAGTCATCACTCTCAGAAGCGAAGCAAGCTATGCCTCCGGCGTACAGAGCATTCAAATCTGAACTTGTCTGCCCGACAACAGTTATATTCCCTTTCTGTGTACAGCCTTTCACAACGCCGGCATTGCATTTTACTATGCCAGATATAGCAGCACCTGTAGTTACTCCATTGATATTGACTACTATCCAATTCTCGACATTTTCTATTGTGCCATAGTTTACCTGTGCAATTGCCGCTGACCCCCAAGACCCGGCATCGGCCATTGATTTTTTGCTGCCCTCAAGTACGAGATCGGAAACTGATGCGTCCTCACTGATGACGGTGAAGAGAGGGACGACGCTGGCATCCTGTTTAATCTTGTGCTTTTGCCCGTTGAATTTGCCGGTCCAGTCCTTCTGGATTCGGGTGAAATAGGTCGGTGTAGAAATATCTGCACCAAGCTTGACTTCGCCACCATCAACCCAAGCGGAATAATCTCCTGCGTTGGCCGCCATTGCAAAGACCTCGTAGTCAAGAGCGGATTTGATTTCTTTGGACTTGTCGGCACTGCTGCTTGAAAGGTCGGCCTTGATGGTCTTTACGGCGGCTCGGTCCGCTTTGATGGTCTTGCCCGCGTAGCGATAGAGGTTCTTGTCCGTTGAGATGTAGATATTGCCGTTGTAGGTGCCCGGAACGAGCGTCATATAGACTTTGGCTGACTGTCCAGAAGTGAAACCGCCGTCTTTGAGAGATACAGTTACGCTCTTGTAGTAGGTTCCGGCTACTGTGTTCACATCTCCAGCCTCAGTTACGGAAGTCAGGTCATAAATGCTGTTGTCCGTGGCAGGAAAACCGTTGCTTGAAACAAACTGCACGGATTTGAGTTTTTCGGTGGCAGGAACTCCGGTGATGTCAAATTCGAGAACAGCGCCGATGTGGCGGAATTTCAGTTGCTCCGGAATTACGACTGTGCCGTCTGCCGTGTTTTCCAATGAAGGAAGCTTTATAGGAACAGCAACCATCGGGTTGTTGGAACCATTGAAAATGTTTGGAGCTGTCTGAGTCTGGAGGTACGGAACTTTTAGAGTGACCTTTGAGACATCTTTGCCTGCATTTTCTGCATATGGATAATATGCGCATAGTTGGTCTTCTACATTATAGTTAGAAACTTCCGCTGCGAAATATGCCTTGCCTTCTATCCTTTTGAGCGATGCCTGAACATTCGCGGATGAAGATGCGATGAAAATTCCGATTTTGTCGGTGTCTTCTTCCCATTTTACCTCATATTTGTCTCCTTTGTCGCCGAATGTGGTTTTTGTCACTTCGTCGGCGGCGATGAGCAGTGTAACCTTGTCCGAGTCTTTTCCGGACACAGGGGCATTCTCCTGCAAGTCCTTGGTGCAGGAGACGGTGAGCAGCGCCGCGAGGACGGCTGCTGTGGATATCATATAATTCACTTTCATGGCTTTCGATATTTAAAGTGTCATATATGCCCCGTCATGAGTCATGTTCTCGGTGCCTTCTGTGGCGCTATAGCCTGCCCCCGCCTGTGAGGTGGCGAAGCCGGCTTCTGTAAATACCGGAGTGACAAGCAGTTCCGGCGCTGCATACTCTATTTTGTTCATAGTTTTAGTCGTTTTGTGTTATTCTCTTATGTTTCTTAACGCTTGCTTAATTCATGGGCGTAGAGATGGTCCGGCTTGAGTTCAAGCACCTTTGCAAAGAGTTTCTTAGCCTGTTTCTTGTGGCCCAGGCCAAGTTCGCCGAGCGCCTGGGTGAAGTAGGCTGCCGCGTTCTTGATCTCGGTCGTGCTCGCCGTAGTGCCCTCGGCACCGTAGAAGCTCCGGAACTCCGTCACCACTGCGGCCTTGCCGTCCTCGACCATCTGAGTAAAGAGAGCTTTGGCTTCAGCCTTTCTGCCCAGTTTCCCGAGAGCAAGACCTGTCCAGTAGCGGAAGTCCTTGCTGCCCTTGAGGTTGTAGTCCTGGTTTGCTGCAAGTTCGTAGTACTTGGTCGCGTTCTCCGCATCGCCTATGCTCTCGTACGCCACGCCAAGTTCGTAGTTTATCTGCGCGTCGTGGGTCGCACGCTCATCCACAAGGAACACCTGATGGTTCTCCGGGTAGGTGAAGGCCTTGTTGTAGAGCGCGATGGCAGACTGTGCATCTCCCTTCGCGAGTTTCTCCTTGCCGGCAAGCACGCAGGCATCAACAAAATTGTCGTGGAAGTTCGCCACGCCTTCGCGGGTCGGGAAATAACACTTGTCGAGAAGTTCGAGCACACGGTCGTAGTCGCCGCACCATGTCCCGAGCACAACCTCCTGGCTCAACGGGTAGTATCTCTTGACGCAAGTTGCGTGGTGAGACTTGAGGAGTTCGTAGCGCTCCGGTACCGGGGTGCCGTTCGCCTCCATCGCCTGGTCACATTCCTCAAGATAGAGGGCCGCATCCGGGTTGAGTTCGATTGCCTTGCGGTAGCAGCGCACGCTCTCCGCGTAGTCCTTGGTGTGCAGCCAGTTAGCCCAGCCGAGATTTCTCCACGCGAGGTCGTCTTTCGGGTTCATGGCAACGCACTGACTCCACTGAGACATCGCATTGTCCGGCTGGATGTTGTACAGAAGGTTACCGAGGTAGTAGTATGGACGCTCGGACTCCGGGCACGCCGCCTTCGCCTTCGCGAGAACATCGATGGTCTCAAGACGGAACGGATTGCAGTAGCCCACAGGCATTTCGAGAGCTTCCCTGTAGAGGCTGTCCTCGCCCGTGAGGTAGGCGATGTACATCTTCACTGTCGGCCATGCCACCCTGCTGTCTATGTCTTTGAGCAGTTCCACCGCCGTATCCCTGAAGCCGTCGTGCCAATAGAGTATGGCGAGTTCGAGGTAGGACTCCGGCTGTTCGCGCATGAAAAGGCGGAAGTCCTCGGCGTTCATCGTCTCGTGGAGAGCCATGGCGTTCATCGGATCCTCTGCCAGAACGGCATTGAAGCACTCTGCGGCCTCTTCCTTTCTGTCAAGCTGTTTCAAAACCAGACCCTTGAAGACCCTCGCCGAGAAGTTGCGCCCGTTGTAGGAGATTGCCTCATTCAGACGGTCGAGAGCCATCGGCCAGTCGCCCTCCCGGGCGTACATCTGAGCGAGCTGGGTGTTCGCTCCGGAGTTGTAGGTGTAGTTCCATGTCGCCCTATAAAGCGTGTCCATCGCCGCCTCTGTCTTGCCCTGAGCCTTCAGCACGAGACCGAGGTTATACATCGCCTCCGCGTCTTTCGGTCTGGTGTAGTCGTGGGTCTGGCGTCTTATCGCCGTGCGGAGATACTGGGCGGCCTTGTCATATTCGCCGCGTTTCCTATACCACACGCCCATCTGGGTGTTCGCACGCGTGTCGCCCGGGTCACGACGGAGCACTTCCCTGAAGTAGGCCGTCGGATCGACGAATGGATTGTGGAACTGGAGGTTACGCAGACCCACGAGGTAGCACTCCTCGGTGTTCTCGATATCTTCCGGTTTCTTCGGACGTTCCACTATCTCCGGAAGAGGAGCGTTCGGGTCGTGACGAACAGGGGTGAAGTGCAGGATTTCCTTCCCGGCAGCATCCGTGAGGACGATGGCGAGGTCGGATTCCGTGTATTTCTTGTCTATGCCGACGGTCGTCTTGTATGGCTTGTCTGGGGCTATGTCGAGTATGTTCTCCGTGGCGAGTTTCTTCCCGCCGCCGAGGAGCGTGAGACGGAGGTCATGACACGGCTCGGTGGTGTTCACCGCGAGGAAAGCCCGGCCCGGCTCCTTCAACGCCACATTCGCTGCCGCGAGGCGGTTGCCGGCCTTCACTCCCTCCATATCACGGATTCCATACCAATACTGGCTGAACTCCTTCGTCTCATAAGGGGCGCTCCAGTTGTAGTCCGGCTGGTTGTCCGAGTATGCTCCGGACATAAGCTCGATGTAGTGACCCGAGTCGTCGGTGAGGATGCGTGTGTCCCACTCGCTGTTCGGACCCCAAAGCCAGAACTTGCCGCCCTTGCTGATGTTGTGGTTGGCGTGCAGCATCGTGCCCGCGTTCCGCCCGTGGTCATAGCCCGCGATGAAGTCGTCCTTCAGGTCGTGGGCGAACATGGAGTTGCTCATGTAGTGGTTCTTCCACCAGCTGGCGTCGATGCCGTCCCGGTAGAAATCCATATCGTTGAAGGTCTCGTGCGTAATCGGCCAGTGGGCGAACCAGTTCTTGCAGTGGAAGGTCACGAACTCAGTGCTCTGAGGAAAGCAGATCTGATAGTTCTCATCCACGTGGGTGCTGACGTTAGACCAATAGAGCATGGAATTGTCGTCCTGGGTGGAGTTCATCAGACGGCCGCTGATTTCCATATAGCTCTTGCCCGGATGAAGGGTCACTCCTATTGCCCACTGCATCCGGTGTCTGTACTCTGTTTCTCCCACCCAGACAGTCTTCGATCCGTCGGCGTTCTCCACTATCCTCCAGTCGCACGGAACATGGCTCGTCTGACGGTGATGGTGGAAGACGTTCCACTCCACGCCGCCGCTTATCCACGCTCCGGTCATTCCGACGTTCGCAGGCTTCACCACGTGGTTGTGATAGAAGATGTCGTAGCCGTTGGTCTTGTCCACCGCGTACAGAAGCCTGCCGCCGAACTCCGGCACTATGCACAGCTCCACGTACTCATTCTCCATGTACAGGCAGTCGTAGGTCACGTCCTTCTTCGTGCGGGTCATGTTGTCGTTCAGTGGATATGGATAGACGCTTCGCTTCGCCCTCTGGTAGGACCAGTCACGCTCGAAGATAGGAGACTGCTCCGCCGGGTCAAGAAGGTAGGTCGGCATCGTTATCTTGCCCTCCCAGGCTTTGACTGGGGAGGAAACTTCATTAACCGCGGATGCCGCCGCGGAGTCCGAAGACCCCACAGCCGCATCCTGCGCACTCACATTGGCCGTCAGTACGAAACCGAAAGCCGCAACACAAAATATTCTCTTAACCATTATATTTTTATTATTTTAAGTTCCATTCAAGAAAAGTTGAGACGCGTTTACATCAGATTTTTGAGGATAGATTTCTCTTTGAAGAAGGAGTGTACTGGACGTACACGACTGATGAAAAGAGGAATATAGACCAAAAAGATATGCAAACACCCTAGTACCAGCCGTCGTTCTGTGAGAGAGCAGGATTCTTCTCCTTCTCGGCCGAAGGCACCGCCCATTTGAGGAAGGCGTCGCCACCGTAGGTGTAGGAATAAACCGTCTCGCCCCAGCACTGCTTCAGACCGCCGCCGTTTCCGAACTTGCGCTCCTTCCAGATGCCCCAGCGAAGTTCCTCAAGATAGAGCTGCTCTTCGCAGGCAAGTTCCCAATGCTTCTCGTCCTGAATCCTCTTCAGCATATCTTCGGCGCCAGAAACCCTCAGCCATTCAGGACCTGAGTTCAGAAGAGCCACGCCCGCACGGGAGCGGACCTGATTCACATATCCTGCAGCCTCAGGTGTGCGTCCCTGAGCGTTCACAGCCTCCGCAAGGCAGAGAAGAATGTCCGCATACCTTATCACAGGCACATCGACAGGGTTGTATAGCGGGTAGGCATATTCCTTCCCGACGGCCACGAACTTACGGATGCAGTAGAGCATATCTCCTGTAGCCCTCGTACGGAGGTCGAACGACGGAGCATTCTCGCCACGATATGGCCAGCGAATCTGGTAGTTCTGCGCAGCCCCGGACGCGAATCCGCCGAGATAGTTGGAGTATGGAGTGATGACGGTCGCAGCAAGACGTGGATCGCGCCCAGTGAACGCCGTCAGAATCCGCGCCTCGTTGCCGGATGCGTCATATTTCGACATATCCGCCCCATAAGTCC
>ERZ827168.4212-NODE-4212-length-13494-cov-2.817620_pt1 | contig 13494 bp, 6 predicted proteins | sample MGYA00519868_ERZ827168 | MGnify/ENA primary metagenome ERZ827168 (study PRJEB31778, sample SAMEA3449271) | human gut metagenome | biome: human gut; feature: human-associated habitat; material: faeces | place: United Kingdom | collected 2010/2012 ...
AGCCGAGTATCACCATATCCATGAATTCCGCCGCGGCGGCAATGCCTTCGATCTGCCTCCCCACATGGCCGATATCGCCGAACAGCTGAACCACAAGATCGACGGCGGCGGTTTGAAGTTCGACTGGTTCAGCCCGGACGGCCGCCACCGGCTGGGAGTCTATGCCTCGGCGCAGCGCATCGGCCGCGACAGTTATTTCGGTACGGACCGCAATCCCGATGCCTACGGTGCGACCGGCGACGAGACGTTCGTCGCCGGCACGCAGTACACCTGTTCGTTCGAGCGGTTGCTCTTTCTTCCTTCGGAGTTGACCGCCGGCGTGGAGTACAACTACAACGCGCTCGACGACAAGTATCTCGGATTCGGCCGCGATTTCCGGCAGACGACCCGCAGTACGGGGTTCTTCTTCCAGAACGAGTGGCGCAGCGAGCGGCTCAACTTTCTCGTCGGCGGTCGTGTGGACAAGCACAACATGATGAAGAACGCCGTTTTTTCGCCGCGCGTCAACGTGCGTTACAGTCCGACGCCGGCGGTGGGCCTGCGGGCCAGTTATGCCAGCGGTTACCGTGCGCCGCAGGCCTATAACGAGGATCTGCATATCGACGCGCTGGACAACAAGGTGGCCGTCATCCGCCTCGACCCGAACCTGAGGCCCGAATATTCGCACAGCCTCAGCGCATCGGTCGACCTCTACCGCAATTTCGGACGGGTGCAGGGAAATCTGCTCGTCGAGGGGTTCTATACGGTGCTCGACGACCTCTTTACGCTCGAAAAGGTCGGCGAGGACGAACAGGGCAACGTCATCAAGGAGCGCCGCAATGCGGCGGGCGCCACCGTCGCCGGCATCGGCGTGGAGGCCAAGGCCGGTATTCCGGGACGTTTCGAGTTCCAGCTCGGCTATACCTTCCAGCGCAGTCGCTACGACGAACCCGAACGGTGGTCGGACGAGGTCGCGCCCCAGCGGCGGATGTTCCGTTCGCCCGACCATTACGGCTACCTGACGGCCGTCTGCACCCTGACCCGCGGTTTCACGGCGTCGCTCTTCGGCAACTATACCGGACGGATGCTCGTACAGCACAACGCGGGATTCATTGCAAAGGATACCGAACGGCTGACGCCCGATTTCTGGGACATGGGTGCGCGCCTGTCGTATACCCTGTCGCTTACCAGACAGTTGAGACTCGAACTGAATGCGGGGGTGAAGAACCTTTTCGACAGTTTCCAGCACGATCTCGATTTCGGTCAGAGGAAGGACGCGGCCTACATTTACGGTCCGGCCGCGCCGCGCACCTATTTCATCGGTGCGAAATTCGCGTTATGACGCTGCGGGGCGTTCCGCCGATGGAGTCTCAGCCGGTGGCGGAAAACGCACGGCTTCCGTCGTATGAACTGCGGCGGGAACCGTGCGTCCGAGCTGTTTCCGGTATCAGTAACCGGTCTCCACTTCGGGCAGGGGCTTCATGTCCGGCATGCGGGAGATTTTGTCGCCGCAATAGGTGCGGAAATCCTCCCGGTCGTAGTAGGGGTCTGCCACTTCGAGAATGACGCTCGGCGGCATCGTGTCTTCGCCGTGCCCGAAGCGGAGCGCTGCACAGACCTCGCCGCCGTCGACGGCCTCCTGCGCACTGCCGAGCAGCTGCCGCATCAGCGGCTTGGCCATGTCGATCGACAGCCCGCGGCTGGGCGCCGAGTTCATTTTGGGCAGGTATTCCCGCAGGCTGGCCACGCGCCACAGGGCGAACCGCTCCTCTTCGGTGAAATAGTCGTAGAACGACAGCCCGAATTCGGTATCGGGCGTGATCGCCGCCAGTGAATAGAGGACGGCCATGAAGACACGCGGGTCGGGGATCGCGGCGGAGCAATTCGCGGATGCAGTCCTGCTGTGCGGCGTGTATGCCGAGTGGGAGGCACGAGGAGAGAGGGAAGCGTATTTTTCATGCCGAGTGGATGGTTGGGATCGGAGGGATCATCGTTCGTGATCGCATGCTTTGGTGGATTGTTTGGCCCGAAAAGTTTTCGTGTTCGCGGTTCCGTGACGATTCTGTCGGGCGAAACGACGGTGGAGAAGAATACATTCGGGCCTTCGGTCCGGTCGAAAAACGTGGACGGCCGGCTTTGCGTCACGCAGAGCCGGCCGTCACCATGCAGGTTTGGAATCACTGCTTTTTCACGCAGTCGTATACCAGAATGTTGGCGTACCGGTTGCTCGACGATCCGTCACGGCATGCCATTCCCAGATAGAGTTTGCCCTCCTTGACTTTGATGCATTCGCCTTCGGCGTAACCCGTTTGCGTGAAGCCTTCGGAGGCCAGTCCGTTCACATCGGCGATAGCGGCTACCTCGGTGCGTGGTACGACGATTCGGCCGTTGTAGTTGAACACGGTGACATAGGCCTTCGATTGATAGGTACCGGGATCATCCGAATTCTCGACGGCATTTCCTTCGTAGAAATAGATGTAGTCGCCGTTGATTTCGTGTCCCTGATGCGAATAGGAGTAGACGTCGTGCTCCTTGTCTGTACCTGCGGAGAACGAGAAATTGCCCAGCACGCGGCAGTCGTTCAAATCGTGTCCCATGATCTTGCGTTCGACGGTCTGCTTCTCGCCGTCGCCCGTACCTCCGCCTACGGTGACCGATACGGTCATCTCCTTGAGTGGAAGGGCCAGCACTTCGTCGAGGTCGAAAATCCAGAAATGGCGCACGCCCGATTTACGCGAACCCACCAGCAATCGGCGTGCATCGAAATCGACGGCCACCTGTTGATCGTACTGCTGTTCCTTGTTCAGGAAGAAGGTATCGCCGGCATAGCCGTCTGCTTCGTTCGTTCCGGGCACAAACTCCACGCGCGAGAACGACCAGTTGTTGCCGTATTCGCCGCTGTCGTCGACCGAGGCATTGCTGTTGAGCCAAATGTAAGTCTTTCCGTCTGAGGCTTTCTCGGCGACGATCTGCGTGCCGTGGCCGAAATGTTTGAGGATCATCACTTCGTCCTGGGCGTTCTGGTTGGGGCCTGCTGCCCGACAGATATTGAGCGTGTAGGCGTTGCTGCCGACCTGTGAGTAGTAGATCTCGCCGTTCGGGAGGATGTCGAAACCCTGTAAAATGCGGCGGGGTGCATACAGCAGGACGTTCTTGCTGTGAACGATGTCCGATGAGAGCGGAGCCGCGAGAGCCTGCGAAGGATCCCAAACTTGTTCTGCGTTCAGCGTCACGGAACATTTGGCCGAGTAACTGCCGTAGCGTGCCGTGACGAGGGCGGCGCCGTAACCTGTGCCTGTGACGAGTCCTCGTTCGTCGACCGCCGCCACCGCCTCGTTGGAACTGCTCCATTTGATTGGTACGCCGGCGTCGGCAGGTCGGGTCGTGGCTTCCAGTTGAAAGGTTTCGCCGGGTTGGAGTGTAAGTTCCGTGCGATTGAGTTTGAGCGAGGTAATTTGTGCCGGACTATCGTCCGTACAACCGATGTTCGACGCCGTCGTCGTTAATAGGAGCAGCGTCGCAATGATCTGTTTTTTCATGCTATTCGTTGTTTTTCGATTACTCGACTACGGAAACCGACCATGTCTTTGCCAGACGGTTCGAACCTCCTCCGCCCGTCGTGATGGTGTTGTTCTGTGTGATACGGATGTTGGCCGAGACCCGCAAGCGGATGTAGAGGTTGCCGTTGGGAATATCCACTTCGACGGGGAACGTGCAGTCGAACGAACATGCCGCGTCGTCGGGGAATTTCGGTACGTCGCAAGCCTGCACGTGATAGATGGCCTCGACCGGCTTCTCCTTGATGGTGAAGGTCTCCGTCTTCGCGCCGTCGGCCTGATGCCATGTCAGGCCGTCTGCCGAGTATTCGAGCAGGAAGAACGCTGCGGCCGAACCCGATCCGCCGAAGCAGCCTTTCGCATTGAGGACGGTGCCCGAAGCGACGTATTTGACCGGAATGGTCATCAGCCAATAGTCGTTGTAATAGAGACCTTTGATGTAAGCATGGCCGTTGTTGTAGCCCCATGAGTTCAGTGCTGCCGCGATTTTGCCTTCGGCTTCGACGACCGTGATGGTGGCCGAACCGACATCGGAGTTGAGCGTATGTTTGTCGGTCGTCCACTCGGGCTGACGCTTTTGCAGATCCGTTTTTTCGGGATCGCCGCCCATGATTTCGCTGAAACGCCACTGTACGGGCAGTCCTTCGACGGGCATTTCGCTGACGGAGTAGACCTTGGCGCGCACCTCGCCGATCGGCTGATCGTCGACGCTCACGGCGAAGGTGGCGTATCCGGGTTTCGTCGGCGTACCCTCGATGTCGAGCGCCAGCGTTGCGCCGCCGTTGGTCAGTTCGAACGAGGTGCCGGCTACCGACAACCCGTCGCAGTCGCCGCTGGGCGTGCATTTCACCGCAATTGTCTCGTCGCCGTAGGCGTTGGAGTAGGTGAACCGGATGCTGGCTTCCGACGCTTCGCCCTCGATGAGATTTCCGTCAAGCGTCGGTGTGCCGTAGATGATCGCTCCGTTGGCTTGTGTCACCGTAATCGGATATTGTACGCCGTTGCATTCCAAGTAGAGCGTTGCTGTGCGTTCGGCCGAGCGGTTGTGCGTGGCCGAAACGGTGATCCATTCGAATTCGCCCGTACCGACGCCCTCCGAAGGAGTCGTCGAGAGCCACTGGGCATCTTCGGGTACGACCGAGCGCCATGCGCCGTTGCAACGCAGCGTGATGCGCTGCGAAGAGGCCAGATTGCTCGAAAACTGGATGACATCGGTTTCGCGAACGAGGTAACTCCCTTCGTCGTCCTTGCACCCGACGGCCAGTACGCAATAACTTGCGGTCAGCAGCAAGGCCCATTTATTGATTCGTTTCATGGTGATATTCGTGGTGTTTGGTACGTTATTATTTTTCCCATCCGTAGTTCTGTCCCAGTGCGGGGTTGTCGTTGAGTGCTGTCGTCGGTATGGGGCGCACATATTTTTTATCGTCCCACTTGCGCGTCATGCGGATGTAGCACTCGATGTAACCACTGTCGCCGTCGGTCAGCGAGAAATCGTCGCCCAGCACGCGATAGGTGATGCCGGCCTGCGGGCGTTCGGGCTCCTTGCGCACGAAGCAGACGTCGTCCTTCCCGTCGCCGTCCATATCGTATGCTTTGTCCAGCTCGCCTACATAGACGCCGTACCAGGGCCGTTCGGCCAGTTTGCCCATACCCCAACGCATATCATCGTCCCAGCGGACGTTTTCCAATATCAATTCGCAGCCGCGTTCGCGGCGAATTTCGAGCAATGCGTTGTCGGTGACGGTGCCGAGGAAATATTCGATCATGTAGGGATCGGCCGTAGCAGGCATCGTTCCGTCGACACCGGCGCGTTCGCGCAGAGGTTTGATCGTCTCGTTCCAGACTGTTTCGTCGAATTCGTCCAACTCGCATTTCGCTTCGGCGTAGGTCAGCAGGATTTCGGCGTAACGAATAATCGGGATCGACGTGGAGCAGGGCGAGGTGTTGCTGTCGAGACTCGTGTCGTCGATCACCCATTTGATCGGCTGGTAGCCTGTCACGCAGTAGCCGAAATCGGGGGCATAGCGGGTATCCGTTCCGTTGTTCTTGCGAGTGTAGCCTGGGTAGCGGACGGTTTGCATCAGGCGGTAGTCGCGATTCTCGAACTCGTCGATGAATGCGGTCTTTTCATAGCCGGGTTTGTCGGTGAAACGCGAACCGTCGAGGTTGAGATAGGTATTGATGAACTGTTTGGTCAGCGAGTAGCTGCCGTACTGTTGCACGATGAAGTTGGAGTTGAGGTTGTGTGTCGCGTTCAATTCGGCATTGTAGACGCGGGCCCAGATTACCTCTTGCGTGAAGACGGATTCGCTCGTGAAGAGCTTCCGGTACTGCGTCGAAACGTTGGCCGGATCGGAGACCAGCGAATACTTTTTGCTGGTCATCAGTTCGTTGCAGGCGCTCACGGCTGCACGCAGATAGGTCTCCGCTTCGTCCGCCGTCCATGGTTTCCCTGTCGAGGGATCGTTCGCGTGATATTTTCGGAAGGTGCCTTCATAGAGGCAGATACGGACTTTGAGTGCCAATGCGACGTATCGGGTGATCTGCACGGAGTTGACTTCCAGAGCCGAACTCGATGTGCAGTACGTGCTGGCGAATTCGATGTCTTCGAGTACCTTGCGCATCACGTATTCGCGACTGTCGCGAGGCTTGTAAAGCGCCTCGTGGTCGTTGGAATCGATCGTCGAATCGTACCAGGGCACTGCCCCGAAAGTCTTGACCTTGTTCCAATAGAAATAGGCACGCCAGAAACGGGCGACGCCCTCGTAGTGAGCGAGCGTTGTCTCGCTGACGGCCGCCTGTCGGAAGTTGTCGAGAAAATAGTTGATGTTGCGCAGATCCTCCCAATCGCTCGTTCCCCAGCCCGACTGGTCGTCGGCATCAAAGTTGTCCGTGAGGAACTGGTATTCGCCGCGCCATGCCAGGCAGTCGGTACGGGCGTCGCCCGTGGCCACGGAGGCGGCGGTAGGACTCATCGTTTGCAGAAAGCCGTTGACGTAGGTTTGCAGATCGGTTTCGTTGCGGAAATAGCTCGGCGCGTCGATTTTGTTGGGATCCTCCTTCGAGAGAAAATCCTCGCAGGAACCGAAGAGCGCGACGCTCGCCAAGAGCATGAATATCTTTTTCATCGTTCGTATTTTTTGCAGGTTAGAAGGAAAGGTTGACTCCCAGTGTCACGGTACGCAGCATCGGATAACTGTAACCGTCGCCTTCGGAGGTGCGGAAATCCGAGTCACCGGCGTTGATCACTTCGGGATCGTAGTTGTCGCAGTGTTCGAACATGGGCGAATAGGTCCATAGGTTCTCGCCCGACACCCATACTTTTAACCCTTTGATGTGTAGTCTCTTGCAGATGCGATCGGGGAAGGTATAGTCGACTGTGATGTTTTTCAGCCGGATATACGACACATCCTGCATATAGCGGTCGTTGTTGATCGTCAGCGGACGGTTGACCGATGACTGGTGGGTCTGGTAGGTCGTGTAGCGGGGCCAATAGGCCGTGTCCCAGTTGTCGAGCTCTTCGCGATAGACCTTGTCGCCCGTGTGCTGTTTGAGCATGTAGCCGAACGGACGGTTGTACTGGCCCCAGAAGAATCCCGAGTCGTAACGCGGATACCAATCCTTTTTGCCGACGCCTTGCCAGAAGGTCGAGATGCCGATACCGTTCCAGTTGAATCCCAGATTGATGCCATAGCAGTAACGGGGTGTTTCGTTGCCGATGACGGTAAGATCGCCCGGATCAGCGGTCGTGTAGGCGCCCCGATCGATTTTACCGTCCTGATTCAGGTCGGCGAATTTGACTTGTCCCGGTCGGGTCACCTTGTCGAGCGTTTGCAAGAACGACTGCTCGGCGTGCGAGTCGATGTCTTCCTGATCGCGGAAAAGACCTTCTACGCGGTAGCCCCAGATTTCGCCCAGCGTCTTGCCTACGTAGTGGTCCGAGATCAGCCGGTCGGGGTTGTGGTATTTGGTGATCTTGGTGATGTAGTCGCCCACCGAGGCCGATACGTTGTAGGAGAAGGGGCTTCCTGCCAGCTGGAATTCATCCTGCCAGCTCAAGGTGATCTCCCAGCCCTTGGTGCGCAGGTTGGCGCAGTTGGCCTTCGGGGTCTTGGCGCCGAAAACGTCGGGCAGGGTGAGCGAGGTGGTGAGCATGTCCTTCGTGTCGCGAATATACAAGTCTCCGGCGAATGTCAACCGGTTGTTGAAAAATCCGAGGTCTAGACCCAAGTTCCCATGAACAACGGTTTCCCAAGTGAAGTTACCTGCTGTGGGAGCGGAGACGGATGCGTAGGTGAGGAATTCGCCGTTTACCAGATAGTTTTGTTGCAACAAATCCAATGTCTGTATATAGGGGTAGGGGCTGGATATGGCCTGATTGCCGAGCGACCCGAACGATCCGCGGATTTTGAAATTGGAGAATGTGTTGCGTATGGGTGCGAAGAAAGGTTCTTCACTTACACGCCAACCGGCCGAAACCGAGGGGAATACCGCTGCTCTCTTGTCCCTGCGGAAACGCGAAGATGCATCCCAGCGGAGGTTTACTTCTGCCAAGTATCTTCCTTTCCAGTCGTATCCTACACGTCCGAAGAAACTTTCGAGTGCCCATTCGTATTGTCCTCCTTCCAAAGAGACACCTTCGGTGTGGTTACCCAAGTTGAAGTCGTTCAGGTTGTTGGATTGTATATCCATCATTGTGGAGTAAAGATTCTTTTGATAATCTTGCTCGTAGTTGAAACCAACGAGTCCTCTTATGTGGTGGTGGTTGAATGTGTTGTCGTAGCTTAAATAGGCATCGACCATGTGGTAGTACTCGCTAGTATTACGTTGACGCAATTTGTTTTTGAACAGGTCTCCTGTTACCGGGATAATGACTCCGGGCTCCGTCGAATATTCTGCGGGGGCTGTACGTACGACTTTGTCTTGTGTGTCGTATCGGAAACTGTAATTGGCGTGCAATGTGAGCCCTTTATAGAGTTTGAATGTAGCGTTTACCGATGTTGTCAAACGCTTGAATTTATCGTCGGTAAAAGTGTTGCCATCGGCGGTCATGATGTGTACGCCGTCGGTGGGTTGTTGTGCAATGATCGGGGTACTGAACACGTGGGTTCCGTCGGGGTTGTAAGGCATTAAGAAAGGCATGGCATGGAATGTGTAGTTCGCGATGTTGTTGCCGTTTTCCAAACCGGGCGCTTCGTAGCGGGAGTGATACAAATGGCTGGTGACCGTCAAGTTGAACCAGTCTTTTATATCGCCGCTGATGCGGGCACGGATATTGGCGGTCTCGAATCGGTCGGTGTTTTGTTTGTATATACCGTCTTCGGTATGGTAGTTGGCGCTAACGAAATAGTTCAACTTTTGTGTTCCACCGGTAATGCTCAAATTGTTGTCCCAAGTGGGTCTTGAATTGCTAATGAGGTAGTTGTACCAGTCAAAGTTGGCGTAATGCATGTATTGGTCTACGCCACCTACGTTTTTGATAACTGTCCATGGGCGTTCGGGGTTTTCGGTCTTGTCGTACCGGCGGGCTTCCAATTCGGCGAAGTCTTCCTTGCTGTATTTGGTGTAGCGAGTCCCGTTGTAGGACATCAAGTATTCATCGACCAGTTTTGCAGCATCGTATCCTGTGGTAAGGAAATTGGTCTTGACAGTCGAGCTCGAGAAGCTGAATCGTCCGTTATAGCTGACTTTGGCGGTGCCGTCTTGTCCTTTTTTCGTGGTTACCAAGATTACACCGAACGAGGCTCTTGCACCGTATATGGCCGCCGAGGATGCATCTTTCAACACCGAGATGGATTCAACGTCCCGTGGATTGATATTGTCGAGGTTGCCTTCGACACCATCGATAAGAACCAAAGGTTTGGCATCTTGGTTGATCGAGCCGAAGCCACGGATATTGATGTTCGTTCCTTCATTAGGCTTTCCCGATCCATAGGTGATATTGAGGTTGGGCACAGCTCCTTGCAGGGCACGGCCGAGGTTGGAAACGGGACGGTCTTCGATTTCTTTCGAAGATATGGCATCAACAGCTCCGGTCAGATTGGCTTTTTTCTGAGTTCCGTAACCGATGACTACGACTTCATTCAGCGCTTTCGTGTCTTCGGTCATTTGGACATTGACCGTCTTTTGTTTGTTTACTTTGACCGATTCTTGCAGATATCCGATATAGGAAAACACAAGAGCGATACCCGGTGCGGCTTTGATAGAATAGTTTCCGTCGATGTCGGTCACCGTGTTTCCATGCCCTTTCGCAGTGATGTTTACGCCGATGAGCGGCACACCTTTCTCATCGGTAACTTGCCCTACGACTGTAAAAGTCTGGTTGTTTTTTGTACTGTTTCTTTTGGATAAGACGATGTGATTGTCTTTTACTTCATAATCGATGTCTTGACCTTGAAGAATCTGAGAGAGTGCTTTTCCGAGGGGCGCATCTTTTAAGTCGATATTTCCCCGATGGTTTAGATCTACATCATTCACATTGAAGAAGAATGATTTGCCTGTTTGCTTTTTCACTGCTTCGATGGCCTCCTTTACGGTTACGTTATTCAATTTCAGAGAAACGTTCTGAGCTTGAATGACAACCGTATTACAGAATAGCGCAAACACGAGTAGCAGGGTTCTGTAATGCTTAATCATTGATTGGTTTGATTAAAGGTTAGTATTAAAGTTTTTTAGTTAATAGTCATAAAACAATATTCTTGTTATATAATTAGGACAAGTCTGTATGTTTATCGGGTAGTCGATAACGAAATATTTTTTCGTGATTTTTTTGTTACCGAATGAAAAACTATCTAAAACTATATGAGTGGATACGCACCTGTATTGATTTATTCGGCTTGCGGTGTCGATTCTTTATGCCATGCGATGTTCTTTTGTTTCCATCGGGGAATCAATATTTGGGATAGGGAGGTCGAGAACCGGGTGAAATTTTTTTTATTTTCGATGGTCCAACCAGATTCGGCATAGGCTGCTATGCGGGGAAACACTTGGCGTTGCATATCTTCGATGCGAGGTATCCATTCGCTCCACATTTGACAGCCCGATCCCAACAGCAGCGGTTTGTATTTTCGGTCTATGCCTTTGGGAAAAGGAGAGAAATCGTAGGCTTTTTTCAAAGGAATTTTGGTATAATTATAATCGAGGTAAGTATCCCTGTGCGATGAGTTGATGACTCGATGACCTTGTTTCAGCGCTTCGGCTATGAGGGCGGTGTCTCCTTTCCAAAATTGAACGACGGCGTAAGGAGCGAGGGTATGGGTACTTTCGTTATCGGAGTCGGCCCACTCGTGAATGTTCTTGCCCATGATGTCGTTCCACCCGATCATCGTGTGTCCTTTACTGTGTATGAGCGAGGCGACCCGGTTGGTGAACAGCATTTGCACTTCGCTATAATTGTCGAGGTTCTTTTCTTTCATGAAGCGGCTGATGTCGCTGTTGGCTTCCCACGATTCGGGGTGGACTTCGTCTCCGCCTATGTGTATGTAGCGACTTGGAAACAAATCGAAAATTTCGTCGAAAACATCTTGTATAAATTGTATTACACGTTCGTCGGCTACATTGAATACTCCCCACGTGGGGTTGAAATATGTGGCCACGGTAGGGGGCGTTTTCAAGGAACCGAGCTCGGGATAGGCGGCTATGGCAGCCGAGGTGTGTCCCGGCATTTCGATTTCGGGGACGATTTCAATGTGCCGTTCGGCCGCAAAGTCTACAATTTCCCGTATGTCTTCTTGGGTATAGTAACCGCCATGAATGTTAACATCGTAGAGGGGACTGTTCCAACCTCCTATTTGGGTGCTGTCCCGATATGCTCCTATCTGGGTGAGTCGCGGATATTTTTCGATTTCGATACGCCACCCTTGATCGTCGGTGAGATGCCAGTGGAATTTATTCATTTTCAAATAGGCCATCTCTTCCAGAAGTTGCTTTACGACGACTTTCCCTTTGAAATGGCGTGCTTCGTCGAGCATAAAGTCTCTCCATTCGTATTCGGGTTTGTCGAATATTTCCATGCAGGGTATAGCCAGTCTGTTTTGTGCCGCTAGCTGCCGTAACGTTTGGATTCCGTAAAAAACGCCGGCATTTTCAGCACCTTCAATGACGATCGAATCAGCCGAAATGTTCATGCGGTATCCTTCGGCTCCCAGCGATTCTTTGAGTTTTCGGTTCGTGATTAGGAATATATTGTTGTCGCCTCGTTGTTCGTGGAGGTTAATATTGATATCTTCTTCTATATAATGTTTTAACAGCCGGGCGTTATTCTTGTCGTTGAGATTGATAATGCCTGTTTTTGCGGTGAGGGCGAAATATCCTTCCCGCATCTCTATCGATTGGGGATATGGGATTAATAACGGTTGTGCCGTAGCCGTCACCATGTACAAAAAGCTGACTATTAAAAAAATAAGTTTTTTGTTCATGAGGTAAGACTTAATTTAGTTCGATCCATTTACACCCGAGAACCGATTTCGCGCGAATCTTTTTGCCGGTCGCCTGTATGGAAATATTTGTTTTTCGGGCGGTATTCAAGTGTACCTTAGAGATGATGGCTTCATCGGGTATAATATGCAAAGTGCCGTTTTTCTTGTGAACCTGACAATTGTAAGCCAGAATAGAGCCGTCTTTTCGTATGAGGACATAGGCTGATGTGAGAGCGCACTCTTCCATGACTTTGAAAATTTCTTGAACCGTATTGTCTCCGGCTCCTCCTCTTTCTTTAAATTGACAGATTGTATTTTCATCGTCGGGGCGCAACCACGGACTTATCATATCTAAATATTGTTCTCCCACGATAGAGTCGACGACTAATCCGTGGTGTTTTTGCTCGGGATTTTCTACATATAGTTTGGCTTCTATATAGGGGTCGGGAATGAATCCCCAGCGCAAATGACCGTCTTCTCTCATGATTTGGGCGCAGGCCCCGAGCGTGTCCATGAAATCGGTTAGATAAAATTCTTCACCGGTCAGCAGATACAAGTAGTAAGAGGCGTAGATTTTCCATGCCGTCCAGCCATGCGGAGAGTTCATGGCTTGATTGGGAATAAAGTAAACGTCGAGAGCTTCCCAGTATCGCAGTGTGGCTCCCCTCATGCGGCAATCGGGGATTAATAATTGTTCAAGACATTTATGTTTGTCCATCAGATATCGGGCGGCTTCGCTGTATTTCTTCTGCTGTGACGGTTCGGTAGTTTGCAATCCATACATGCCTAATTGCAGGGCGCTGCAAGTGATCATGCCGTCTTCGAAAGTCATGTCGCCTTCGGTCTCTATGTCGTCGAGTCGTCCGCATAAATCGTCTACGGCTTTTCGGGCCGAGTTTAAATGTCGTTCGTGGCGTTCTTTCCAAACGGGATTCGCGATGAGCTTTTCTTCGGCAGCCACCAATTCGAGCATCGATTTGGCTGTATAGATAACAGCCGTGTAATGAGTTCCTTGCGAGCGATAAGCTCCGTCGGGCCCTTGTATTTTATCGGAACAGAGATAATCTGCGATGTGGGCGGCTTTTTCCAAGTAATGTTTTTCTCCCGTATATTCCCATAGGTCGACCAGCATTCCCATTAGGGCAGAGAAATTTTGTATGCGGTGAGGCAGTGATTTCGGGTTAGGCAGCCATGTGGTTGTGTCGATAATTAGAGGCAGCGTGTTGTCGAACCGTTCTTGCAAGGCGTTGTCTTTTGCCGTGTCGGGGAAGTCGGAATTGAACCAAACAAGCGTTCGACTGTCTAAAATCGTCTTAAGCCGTTCGGCAAATGTTTCACAGGCGTTGGAGAATAAGGGTTGGTTCTCGGCTACGAAGTTTCGGGCATTTTTCATGTACCACGACCACGGTTGCCGAACGAATATGCGGGCTTCTGCCGTTTTCCCCGATCGGGTTGTCGCCGTGATTTTATACTCTCCTTTTTGAGTCGGGCGGAAACAGGTCGTGTACAGATTGCCTTTTTTGTCGGTCGTGAGGCTT
>ERZ827168.4214-NODE-4214-length-13487-cov-5.072811_pt1 | contig 13487 bp, 12 predicted proteins | sample MGYA00519868_ERZ827168 | MGnify/ENA primary metagenome ERZ827168 (study PRJEB31778, sample SAMEA3449271) | human gut metagenome | biome: human gut; feature: human-associated habitat; material: faeces | place: United Kingdom | collected 2010/2012 ...
CTACACTTTTACTTAATCTGTGAATTTCATCTATAAATAAAACATCAAATTCTGATAAATTTGTAAGTATTGCTGCTAAATCTCCAGGCTTTTCTATTGCAGGACCTGATGTTATTTTTATATTTGAATGCATTTCATTCGAAATTATATTTGATAAAGTTGTTTTTCCTAAACCTGGAGGTCCATAAAACAAACAATGGTCTAATGGTTCTCCTCTTTTTTTGGCGGCTTCTATATATATTTTCATATTTTCTTTTACTTTTGATTGTCCTATATATTCATCCAATGTTTTTGGTCTTAATGAATTTTCTAATCTTTCCTCTTGACCATCCTCTAATTCTGGATTTATTATTTTATTTTCTTCCATTATATACTTCCTTTTATTTAATATCATCAATAAATTTTTCTACAATATTTATTAATTTGTCTGAATTACTTTTATATGGTACTGGTTTGAAATCCTTAACTTTTTCTATTGCTTTTGAAAGTTCTTCTACTCCTGTAATCCCAATTATATGTCCTTGTTCATTAAATTTTTGAACAATTTCTATTTGGTGATTATTAACATGTTCATTATACATTTCCATTCTTGGTACAGCAATTACCTTTTTGTTTTTTTGTAATGAACTTAATATTGATCCCACTCCACCATGACATATAACATAACTAGATTCTTCTATTAATTTTTCTATTTCTTCTCTTGAAACAAAATCAAATATTTCCATATCTTTAGATTTAAATTTTGTACATCCTGCTTGTACAAGTACTTTTTCTTTTATCAATCCATTTTTTATATCTTTTTCTATTTCTTCTAACAATCTATGAAAACTATTATTTTGTGTTCCTAATAATACTAATATCATTAATAAATTGGTCCTCCTAATACCGCTTTTGGATATAATTTTAACATTTCTTCCCATTGAACTATAAACAAATCTGCAATTGGATACACTAATCTTCCTGTAACTGTTCTTGTAGATGAATTTGCAAATGTTTCTATATATATAATTTTACTTCCAAATAATTTTCCTAAATAACACATTGGTCCAGCTGTATGCGTACCTGTTGTTACTATACATTTTGGTCGTATTTTAAAATACAAAAAAATTGTTTTGAAACATGAATATGTAAATGAAAATATATATCTAAACAATTTACTTCTTGTTCCATATGGTAAATATGATATTCTATCTTTATATTCTTTCTTTAAATCTATTGTTGATTTATCTTTTTCAGTTATTATGTGATAATCATACTTATTGAATAATGGCTTTAATTGCATTAATTCATTTAGATGTCCACCTGTACTTGATATAAATAAGACTTTTTTCATTGGTTACACATCCTTTCTTACTCACATATTATATCTTGATTTTGTTTATATGTCTAGTAATATAAGTAATTATTTTTACATATATACATATATTTAAATAGGAGGTATTTATGAATAACTTTAATGAATTTAATATTGATAATTTAACTTTGAATCCATTTAATAAAATAGGAAAAGATTGGATGTTACTTACTGCTAAATATAACGATAAAATAAATACTATGACTGCTTCCTGGGGTGGTCTTGGTTTTATGTGGAGAAAAAATGTTGCTTTTACTGTTATTCGTCCACAAAGATATACAAAAGAATTTATAGATAATTCTGATAATTTTTCTATTTGTTTCTTTGATGAAAATTATAAAAAAACATTATCTTATTTAGGTTCTGTTTCTGGAAAAAATGAAAACAAAATAGAAAAATCAAATCTAACTGTTACAAATTTTAATAATGTTCCAATTTTTGAAGAAGCAAATCTTATATTTATCTGCAAAAAATTATATAGACAAGATTTAAAATATACTTCTTTTATAGAAAAAGATATTGATAACATTTGGTATAAAAACAAGGATTATCATAGTTTATATATTTCTGAAATTATTAATGTATTACATAAGTAATTATAAAAAATAAAATCAAGGATTTTAACAAAATACTGTATAAAATTCTTGATTTTATTTTTATATTATTTTACCTCAAAGCTTTGTATAAATAATTCTATCTCTTCTTTTAAATTATTACCTTCTTTTTCTGATCCATCAAAATCTATTTCATATATATTTCCATCTTTTTCTACAACATAGACATATGTTACATATACCGTTTCCCCATCTGATGTTTCATATACCAATTTTTTTCCTTCTAGGCTTCCTATTTTGCAGTTATTCTCACTTTTAAATTCACTTATTCCACTATCTTCTTCAGCATATTCCTTTTTCATATTTTTAACATATTTATCTAACGAATTATATTTTTTACTTGTTTTTAAAATCGATATAGAAGAAGTTTCCTTAGAATTTGTTGTAGATGGTATTTCTACTTCTAAAGCTCCTAAATATTTACTATATGGTCCAGCTTTTTCACTTGTTATTATGCTTGGTCTTTTCCAATTTTTATTATAATAAAATGAGTATTTTTCTCCATCATATTTTATATAACTATCTGGTAATTTAACCTTTTCTTTTGCTTTTGAACAATCAACAGTTGCACTACCTACTTTTTGAAACTCACTATCATTTTTTTTCATATACATTTCTATAGTAATTTTATTATCTTTAGGTATACTACTAATTACCAATCTATCCACGTATTCTCTATAATCATATTCCCTTATTTCTCTTCCTATTGCCAACTCTTTATTATTAGAATTTAATATTCTATAATAATATTCAAATTCATCACCTTTATAATTTGATTTATTTGTTGAAATTTTTAATATGTTTGTATATGAACTCTTTATATATCCATCCACTGTAACTTCTATATTATTAGTTTTAAATGTATTATTTTCTTTAAACTCATATTCTTTATTTTCTTCTACATTATTTATTGGTAATGTTTTATTAAAAGTCCAATTACCATCATAAGTCTTTATATATTCTTTATCTGCGCTATTAATATCTTCATATTCTGCATATTCTATAATTTCTGACATTTTTGACTCAAATTTTGCTTCTTTTAAATTTTTCAAATCTATTTCATTCATATCAAAAATTTGATAAATTATAAAACAATTATCTTCCTCTTTATCTATTGTCTTATTTATTGGTGAAATATTTATATCATTAATTTTATATTCACCTTGTATTTCAATCCAATTGTCCATATTAATGTTTTCTATATTAATTTGATAGCCAACAATTAATATACTATCATCTATTGCTGCATCTAACATCTTAACATTTACATTATTATTTTTTACTTCTTCATTTATATTTGTTGCATGTTCTTCATATTTACTATTTATTCCTAAATTTTTCAATAATGGTGATAACCAGTTTTCTTTTCCATTTACATGTGCATATGTACTTTCACCTACAACTAAAACTACAAGCAAACATGCAGCTATACTAATAAATTTTACTAAATTATTTTTACTTTTTTTATTTTCTTCTTTTTTCATAACTTCCCCCATTTCAAAATTATAAAAGAGTTGATTTATTTTTTCTGGAATTTGTTTATCTTTTTGAATTTCTTGTTTTAGCATTTTATCTAATTCTTTTTCGTTCATAATTAAATCCCCTCTCTTTCTAATTTTTCTTTTAATATATTTCTTGCTCTTGAAAGCCTAGATTTAACCGTTCCCTTAGGAATATTCATTATTGTAGATATTTCATTTATTGATAAATCATCATAATAGTATAATGTTATTAACAATCTAGTTTGTTCATCTAGGTCATGTAATATTTTTTCTAAACCGTATAAATCTAAATTATATTCATCATTTGTTTCTATCTCGTTTTTATTTTGTTCATTATCTAATGAAATTGACACAACTTTATTGTTTTTTCTTATTAAATCATAACATTTATTTACTACAATTCTAATTCCCCATGTAGTAAAATATTTTTCATCTTTTAAATTATGTATATTTTCATACATACTTATTAGGGCATTTTGAATTGCGTCATAAGCATCATCATCGTTTTTTAATATTGCTTTTGCTGTTTTGTAAAACTTTAAATTGTTTTGTTTTATTAATTCAGTAAATTCTTTATTTTTATTGAGTTTTATGGCCATTTTTTCCTCCTTTGTATATTAGACGTTTTATTTTATTATTTGGTTCATTTTTTACACTAATTAAAATTATATATAAGAACAAAAACGAACATTAATAACTTTTGTACTTATTAAAACATTTTGAAGTTCGCGTCTTTGTTCTTGCGTGAAATTTGCAAAGCAAATTTTTGTGCAATATATTTATATTATAAGAAATTTGGAGAACTTTCCTATAATATAAAAAAGTAATGAGTATTTCTGTCTTATTTACTCATTACTTTTCTAATCTCCTATTTATGCTCTTGGATGAGCTTTTCTATATATATTTTTTATACCTTCATCTTGAAATTGCATATATATTTGTGTAGAAGAAATATCTGAATGTCCAAGCATTGTTTGTATTGCTTTTAAATCAGCACCATTTTGAAGCAAATGTGTTGCAAATGAATGTCTTAAAACATGTGGTGTTATATCTTTATCTATATGAGCTTGTTCTTTATAATATTTTATAATTTTCCAAAATCCTTGTCTTGTTAATCTACTTCCATTTATATTAACAAATAAAGCTTTTTCATCTTCATTCTTTATTAAAATATTTCTTGCACTTTCAACATATTCTTTTAAAGCTTTTAATGATAATGTTCCTAAAGGAATTGTTCTTTGTTTATTTTCTGTTTTGCAAACTACATATCCTTCTTCTAAATTAACATCATCTATATCTAAAGAAATTATTTCTGTAACTCTCATTCCTGTAGCATAAGCAAATTCCAACATTGCTTTATCTCTTATTCCTTTTAAATCAACATTTTTGGGTTGTTCTAGTAGCAACTCTACTTCTTGAGAACTTAATATACTAGGTACTCTTTTTTCTATTTTTGGTGATTGTATTCCTTCTGTTGGGTCTTTTTTCACTTTTTTATTTTTTAATTCATATTGATAAAAAGATCTTATAGATGCTAAACATCTTGATATTGTTGAAGGTTTTTTACCAATACTTTGTAAATGTTCTATATATTCATGCATATCATCACTTGTAACTTTGCTATAATTCTTCTTATTTTCTTTAATATATCCTTCGTATTGTTTTAAATCTCTCTTGTATGATTGTAATGTGTTATCAGATAACTTTTTATCATTTTCAAGAAAGTCGAAAAATAAATTTAATTGCTTCTCCATGATTTTCCCCCATTAATTGTTTATTCTATTTACATAACTAGTTATATCAAAAATTGCAAAAAAAGTAAATAGCTTTTTCAAATTTTTACAAATATTTTACTATTGAATTTGTAAAGCTGTATGATATCTGTACTTCCACTATTGCTGATGCTATTAATACAATTAATGCTATTCCGGATATTGCTGTATGTCTTAAAATTTCTATTTTTATATTTTCTTTTCTTTTGTCTTTCATTATTGATTTGTATAACTTTATTCCACTTACTCCTAAAATCAATATTGCCGGTATAAATAATATGTTTTGTAACAATAAAGAGGTAAGTATAAACAAAATTCCCTTTCCAAAACCAATTGTGCTAATAGTTGCCGCTATCGTATATCCCAAACAGAAACCTCTAAACATTATTATTCCTAGAACTATTGGCATACATATTATTGTAGTTCCTGCAAACCATAATAAACATGCTAATATAACATTTTCTTTTATATTTAGAATTAGTCCATTTGTACTTTCTATTTCATTATTCTTACTATTTTCAACATATGTATTTATATAATTTTGTATTTCATTTCTTTGAGATTCTTTTGCATTATTTATAAACATTACACCTAAAAAAATTCCAATTAGAAATATTAGTAAAACTATTATATACTCTTTTAAATTATTAATTATATGTGTTTTTAAAACATCCATTATGTGTACTTTTCTTTTTATAATCATAAAATCTCCTTTGAATTTATAATGTATTTCTTATACTACATAATGTGTATTCTATAAAATTATAATTTAGAACAAAAATATTTATTTTAGGTTTACTCTTCCGTAGTTTCCGCCTCCACCAGATTGTACTTTTATATTTCCTTCTCGTGAATTTATAATAATATTAGCTATTTTTTCTCCAACTACACCTTCTAAATCATCTTTTGATAATTTATGTAAAATATTCATTTCTGTTTCAAAATTATTTAATAATTTTTCTATTGTTTTTCCTCCTACTCCTGGCATAAAATTAAGTGGTATTTGATAAATATAAGGTGGTCTATTTTCAGGACTTTTTGTTTCTTTTTTATCCTTAATCAATTCAATTCTATCAAAAACTCCAAATGTAACTTTTTTGCTTCCACAATGTGGACATGTTTCCACAGGTTCTTTTGTTTCAATTACCTTATTACAATCATCACAAAATGTTCTATGATATTTTCCAAGTTTTGGATCCAATCCATAATTCACTAATACTTTTCTTCCATTTTCGTTTTTTAATGCTTTTACAATTTCCTTAAAGCTAATATCCTCAACTTGCATCTTATTATATTCTCTAGCTATTTTAGGAAGTGAATGTGCATCCGAATTTGTTAAAAAAGTCTTATTTTCTAATTCTGATATTGTATCTGCTAAAAAAGTATCAGAACTTAAACCTAACTCTACTGCAAATATTTTATTATATTTTTCTTTAAACACATATTCTAATCTATCTGTACAATTTCCATAATAACTTTTAAAAGGTGTAAAAATATGAGCAGGAACTAAAATACCATTATATTTTTCTACTATGTCAATTAATTCATATCCAGATATATCTGATCTTTGTGTACTTAAGGTAATATTTTTTATGTGTTTACTCATTTCATTTGAAAATTGTTTTATATCTTTTAAATGAGGAAAATAACAAAGATTATGAGCTGCACCACATTTTCCATTTCTACCTTTTTCTGAAGTTTCTACTTCACTTCCTAATATTATACAAACTTTATCTTTATATATAATTCCTCCATCTTCAAGTTCATAAGCATCTCCACTTTCAAGAAATTTTTCTATATCTTCTATTACATATGGTGACGCACAATCAATAACTCCTACTACATTTATTCCTTTTCTTTCTGCACATTCTTTTGCTATATTAGCAAAATTAAGACTCCTTGCTGCTGTTATTTTTATTGGTTTTCCGCTTTCACTTCTTCCTATATGTACATGCAAATCTGCAAATATTTCATACATTTTATTTCCTCACTTTCATATAAGATAAAAAGTAGCAATATAACTTGCTACTTTTTATCTGTTGTAAAACTTAATAATTATTCATTTGTTTCTGATAAACCAATATTATTTAATCTTTCTAATATTTTCTTAGTGGTTTCTTCTGCAAATAAAGGTCTATTAGGATTTTTTAAATTTTCTTCTGAATTAAACATATTTTTAGCTAATTCTTTATTTTGTCTATTAATTGTTTTATCTATTTTTTCTGAGTATTCATAACAAATTTTATTCATTAATTCTTTTACGTTTTTAGATTCGTTACAAGCTTTAACTAGTAATCTTATAGGTGACAAATTTCTAGTACTTTCTATTTTTAATTCTTCACTTCTTTGTACAAACTCTTTAAATATTTCTAAATATCTATTATACTTTTCTTTTAAATTTCTATATTCCATTAACACAAGAGCTTCTTCTGATTCAAAACCTATTCTCTCTGGTCTAGGTAAAATCATTCCCCCAAAGTTATCTACTAACTCTAATATATCACTTTCTTTTTCTCTTGGGTTACTTTCACTATATCTATTTACTTCTTCACAAATTTTACAAAATCTACTATTAAATCCCAATTCTTTTAAATATCTTGCTCCATCCAAAGCATATGTATGTAATTTTCCTATTTTTTGGGGATCATTAACCTTTTTACAATTACATAAAAGGCATGCAGTTAAAACTAAGTTTCTATCAACATCTAATTTCATATAATCTATAAATAGCTTTGCTAATTCCGTCTTAATTACTACAGATTTATCAAAATAAATTTTTGTTCTTTTAGACAGATAATAAACTATTTCCATTTTAGATATTAACTTTTCTTCGTTTAAGATATAATCTGCAAACGTTTCCATTTTTTCCTCCTATGTATTTTCTACTACAATTTTATTATATAGAAACTTACAATATATTTCAATATTTTTTTGTATTTGTAACAAAAATGTAATATTTACAGACTTTTTATCGCATTTCGTGCCATCTCGTCACATCTATTATTAAATTCATTATCACTATGCCCTTTAACTTTTATAAAGTTAACTTTGTGTATTTTGGTAAGTTCATATAATTCTTGCCAGATTTCTTTATTTTTTACAGGTTCTTTACTAGCTGTTTTCCAATTATTCTTCATCCAATTATAAATCCAACCTTGTTTAAATGCATTTACTACATAATTACTATCACTATATAAATCCACTTCACATGGATATTTTAACATTTTTAATCCTTCTATTACAGCTGTTAACTCCATAATATTATTAGTAGTTTCTTTGCATCCTCCTGATATTTCTTTTTTCACATCATTATACATTAATAAACTTCCCCATCCACCAGGACCAGGATTGCCTGAACATGCGCCATCTGTATATATTACAACCTTTTCCATAATCTCTCCTTTTTTATTGTTTTTTTCTCTTTTTTATGCTATTATTATATCATATTTAATCTGTAATACAATAATAAAAGGAGATAATTATGGGCAAAGTTTTGGGAATAATATCAGAATATAATCCATTTCATAATGGTCATTTATATCATCTTATAAAATCAAAAAAAATTACTAACGCAGAATATACAATAGCTGTAATAGGCGGGAATTTTACTCAACGAGGTAATGCTTCTTTAATTGATAAATGGTCAAAAACAGAAATGGCATTACTTAATGGAATTGATTTAGTAATTGAACTACCTTTATTATATTCTATTTCTAGTGCAGAAAATTTTGCAGAAGGTGCTATAAAAATATTAGATTCTTTACAAATTGTAGATGCTATTTCTTTTGGAACAGAAACTTCAGATATTAATACATTAAATAAATTTGCAGATATATTATATAATGAACCTAAAGAATATAAAGCACTACTTTCTCATGAATTATCAAAAGGAATGTCCTATCCTAAAGCTCGTGAAAATGCATTAATGCTATATTTAAATGATATAAGAAGATTTGCTCCAATCCTTTCATCTCCAAATAATATTTTAGGTATAGAATATTTAAAAGCCATAAAAAAATATAAAAGTAATATTATTCCAATATCTATCCAAAGAATAAAAACTGGATATAATGACATTAATTTTTCTGGAAATATAGCTAGTGCAACTGCAATAAGAAATTTAGTATTAAACCATGAGTATAATGATTTAAATAGAATTCTACCAATATCATCTTATAGTATACTAAAAGAAAATATTCAAAAAGGTCATATCGTTAGAGATATATCTAACTTTGATAAAATAGTATTATATAAACTTAGAAATATGTCTACTGAAGAACTTTTAGATTTACCAGATGTTTCAGAAGGACTAGAATATTCTATAAAAAAAGCAGCTGATTCTTGTAATACAATTTACGAACTTATTAATATAGTAAATTCAAAGAGATACACCAAAACAAGACTACAAAGAATTCTCTTATATGCTTTATTAAATATCACAAAAAAAGATATTCAGATTTCAAAAAGGTCTATGCCTTACATAAGAATACTTGGATTTAATGAAAAAGGAAAATATATTGTTTCACAACTTTCTCAAAATAAAAGATTGAATTTAATTACTTCTGTAAAAAAATTTACTGATAAAAACACTAATAAAAATTTACAATTGATGCTTCAAAAAGACATTAATGCAACAAATACTTATACATTAGGGTTTGAAAATGATTCTTGGAGCAATTTAGATTATACACAAAAAATAATAACTATTTAAAAAACTTGACTGAATTTTTCAGTCAAGTTTTTTTACTTTTTATTTAGTAATCCATTTTACTAAATCTAAATTTTCACTATCTAAAAGCATTTCGTGTTGTGGCATTATTCTAAATGTATATCCATAATTTCCACCTGTTGTTAATTCTATTTTTGCTGTATAATAATATTTTCTATTTTCTTCATCACTTTTTTCTAATTTCATTGGTATTATGCTTACATCTTCAACAATACCATTTGATGATATTTTACCATAATATACTTCTACCCTTACATTATTAACATCAACATTTGGCAATAAAGCTTCACATTTAACTTCTATGTTATTTCCAGCATCTATTGAAATATTATCTAAATTATTTAATTGAGTTAATTTTATATCATCCCAATTTTTATATAAATCTTCTTTCCATGCATTATATTGTGTAACATCTTCCAAATTCTTATAATATTTGTTTGTTAAATTGCAAAGTGGCATATATAAATTATTTGTGTAATCAACCAACATTCTTGCTGTACTATATTTTCCAATTGTTGATATAATAGAATTTTTCATTAATTCCATCCATTTATCTGACATACCTGTTTTTTCATTTTTGTTATAATATGTTGGTATTATTTTATTTTCTAAAGTATAATAAATACTTTCACTATCAGCTCTATCCTGTTCTTCATAAGAACCATACTCTTGATTTGTTCCTATTGTCCAACCATTTTTTTGATTATATCCTTCTGCCCACCAACCATCTAACACACTAAAGTTTATAACACCATTTGCAGATGCTTTTTGTCCACTTGTACCAGATGCTTCCATTGGTCTTCTTGGGTTATTAAGCCACACATCAACACCACTTACTAGGTATCTTGACATAGCAATATTATAATTTTCTAGTAAGAATATTTTTCCTTTAAATTGTGGCATCATTGATATTTCATGAATTAATTTTATTAAATCTTGTCCTTCTTTATCTGCAGGATGCGCTTTTCCAGCAAAAACAAGTTGAACTGGTCTACTTTCATCATTTAATATTTGTGTGATTCTTTCTAAATCTTTAAATATTAATGTTGCTCTTTTATATGTTGCAAATCTTCTTGCAAATCCAATTGTTAGTACATTAGGATTTAATTTTGAAACAATTTCTTTTATTTCTTCATAACTTCTACCAGCTCTTCTTAATCTATTAGTTGTATTTTCTCTTATTAAACCAAATAATTTTTCTTTTCTATAATTATGAGCTTCCCATAGTTTTTCATCTGGAATATTCTTTATTTTTTCCCAAGTATATTCTAAATGAATATTATCTTGCCAATATGGGATTAAATATTTATTATATAATTCTTTTAAATTTGGAGCCAGCCATGAGCAAGTATGAATTCCATTTGTTACATATGTTATAGGTGATTCATTAGCAGCTATATGAGGCCATACTTCTCCAAATAATTCTCTAGATACTGCTCCATGTAACTTACTTACACCATTCTTCTTTCCAGCTATTTTAAGTGCAAGTATTCCCATATTAAATCCAGGTTCTAATTCTTCACATGGTTTCATACCTAATTTTAAAAATTGTTCTCTATCTAATCCAAGTTTTGGCCAAAAATCTTTGAAATATCTTTCTACTAAATCAATTGGGAAAATATCATTTCCCGCTGGAACTGGTGTATGAGTTGTAAATACTGTTTTTGATGTTGTAATATCTCTAGCAATATCAAATGATACATGCTTTTCTTCAATTATATCTTTAGTTAATTCTAAAGTTAAAAATGCAGAATGTCCCTCATTCATGTGATAAACAGTTGGATTTAAGCCTAAAGTTTTTAATAAACTAACTCCTGCCATACCAAGAACTATTTCTTGTCTTATTCTCATTTCTTGGTCTCCACCATATAATTTTAAAGTAACATCTCTATCTTCAGGATTATTTTCATCTATATCTGAATCTAATAAATATAATTTTACTCTACCAACATTAACTTGCCATACTTTTAAATATAATCTTCTTCTTGGAAATTTTACAAAGATTATTAAATCTTGTCCATTTTCATTTTTTACAGGATTAATAGGCAAATTATTTATCTCTATTTCATTATATTCAGATTGTTGAATACCATTTCCATCTATTTTTTGATTAAAATATCCACTCTTATATAATAACCCTACGGCTACTAAAGGAATTCCTAAATCACTTGCTGACTTCAAATGGTCGCCAGATAATATTCCAAGACCTCCTGAATAAATAGGAATAGTTTCATCTAAACCATATTCAGCAGAAAAATATGCTATTAAATCATTTTTATTATTTGGGTATTTTTCAGAAAACCAAGTATTTTTACTATTTATATAATTTTCAAAATTTTCTACATTTTTATCATACTCTTTTAAAAATTCTGAATCTTTTGAAGCCATTTCTAATCTTTCTTGTGAAACAAGTTTTAAAAACTTTACAGGATTTTTTTCTACTGTTTCCCATAAATCAAAATCAATTTTTTTGAAAAGTCTTAAGAATTCTGTATTCCAAGACCACCATAAATTATTTGAAATAACTGATAATTTATTTATTCTCTTAGGTAATTGTGGATTTACTGTTATTCTATTAAAAATATACATTATTGTATTTCCTCCTTTGTAATTTTCACGCTTTTATCTTATTGTACTTTATAATTTATATCACAACATATATGCTTTCGCAATAGTTTTTATAAAATAATATCTCTTTTTAAATTATTTTCTTTAACTTCTCCAATACCAATAAATCAATACTAATGCCATTAACCCAATCTTAAAAAAATACGGAGCTCATCGGGCTGCTGTTTTTACCGATCGGGGAATTGCCGCTTCCGGTTTGCTGGAGCTGCCAATGCAAAAAATTCGTCAGGCTGGTGTGCAGGCGATCCTGCTGGATGACCTGCCCCCGGAGCCCACCTGGGGACAGGCCCAGAAATTGGTGGATGGCTGCCGGGCAGCCGGGGCGGATTTCATCGTGGCGGTGGGCGGCGGCAGCGTTATGGATACCGCAAAGCTGGCCTCCGTACTCATGACCGATGTGTACGGGGTGCGGGACTTGCTAAAAGATCCGGGCCTGGCCCGAAAGAGGGTGCCCGCCATGATGATCCCCACCACAGCCGGCACCGGTAGTGAGGCAACACCCAATGCCATTGTGGCAGTGCCGGAACAGGAGCTGAAAATCGGGATTGTAAGCGATGAAATGATCGCGGATGTGGTCATTCTGGATGCCGAGATGATTCGGGCCTTACCGTTTAAAATCGCGGCTTCCACAGGGGTGGATGCTCTGGCCCATGCCATTGAATGCTGGACCAGCAAAAAAGCAAACCCGCTCAGCGATATATTTGCGCTGCGGGCTCTGGATATGATCCTCAATAACATTCTGCCGGCCTGTGCCGATCCCCAGGACATGGAAGCCAAAAGGCAGATGCAGCTGGCCAGTTTTTGGGCCGGGGTTGCCATCACCGCTTCGGGAACCACGGCGGTACACGCCCTCAGCTATCCGCCGGGAGGAAAATACCATATTGCCAT
>ERZ827168.4215-NODE-4215-length-13485-cov-9.344825_pt1 | contig 13485 bp, 9 predicted proteins | sample MGYA00519868_ERZ827168 | MGnify/ENA primary metagenome ERZ827168 (study PRJEB31778, sample SAMEA3449271) | human gut metagenome | biome: human gut; feature: human-associated habitat; material: faeces | place: United Kingdom | collected 2010/2012 ...
AAACACGCTCCGCGAGTTTCTCAAGTTATCGCGGCAGTCGCCAAGGTCTCGTGCAAGCACGGACTTTGGCTCGTTACTCGCGTAAATCAAAACGCCCTGCCGGAAACACACAGAATATGTGGTTTCCGGCAGGGCGTTTTTTCTTTCATTTTGTATAGCTCTGAACAGTTATGAAATTTTTATTCTTCTAGATCGTGTCTGAAGAAGGCTTTTCCAGATCTTCTTCCGGCATTTCCGGCTTTGCTGTGTACCCGGAAGTCTCCGGCTTTTTCTCTTTTACAACCTCATCAAACGTAATCGTCACCTTGAACAGATCGCCATCCAGATAAATATCAAACGTGCCATGCTGCAGAACGGTCAGGTTCTTTGCAATGGAAAGGCCTAAACCACTGCCCTCCGTACTTCGGCTGACGTCACCGCGGATAAACCGCTCCGTCAGCTCATCTGCCTCACAGTTCAGCGCATTTTCTGATATATTTTTAATGGAAAACTGTATTTTCCCATCCTTCCGGATCGCGTCCACATAAACTCTTGTCCCCGGCATCGCATACTTGCAGACATTTACGTACAGGTTTTCCAGCACACGCCAGATGCGGCGGCTGTCCGCACAGATCAGAAGCGGCTCCGGCTGAAGAATACAGATCAGATCAAGATTACGGCTTTCAAACCGCTCGGCAAACTCTCCGTTCACCTGCTGTACAAGTTCGTTCAGGTTCAGGTTCATAAATTCCAGTTTAATGTTTCCGGAACTGATTTTCGATGCCTCGACAAGGTCCTCCGTCAGCTGTTTCAGGCGCTGTGATTTTTCGTCGAGTACGCGGATATAATCTTTCGCTTTCTCGTTTTCAATATTTTCCCGTTTCAGCAGATCGACATAATTAATAATAGAAGTAAGCGGTGTCTTGATATCGTGGGATACGTTGGTGATCAGATCCGCTTTTAAGCGCTCGCTCTTCATCTGCTCCTGCACTGCCGCTTTCATTCCCTCTCCGAGCGAATTGACAATTCCGGCAAGCTGAAGGTTGTCTTCCCCCTGCAGCTCCGTCAGGTCAATCTTGTAATCCAGATCGCCCGCAGCAATCTCTTTTAAGCCATGTTCAATCTGTTTTCTTCCGGATGCCTCGCGCAGCAGAAGAAGCAGCACTGCGGCATCCATCACCAGGGTAAGGAATACGCCGAACATTCCGAAGCCGCAGCAGAGAATGATCTGCACGCCGCAGAAAACGCAGAACATAAGGATCGTTCGCTCCGACTCCTGTCTGCCTTCATAGAAGGTTCTTCCGGCAGACACGATCCGGTGGCCGACGCAGTACAAAAACGACTGTTTCCAGACGTTGCGTGCTTTGATCCGGCGCACCAGTGAGCAGTACGGAATCAGTGTGATCAGAAATCCGGTGAGGATGCCCGATGCGGCCACCAGGCTTCGCCATGTATCTGCTTCATTTCCATAGGATCCGCTGTAGATGTAGTTTCCGTCAAAATTCTGGATATAATGAACGCCGCCGTAGGAAAGTTCGATGCAGACAGCAACGATTCCAACTGCTCCCATCACAATCAGGATGGCGGCTGCAGCTGCGATTTCCGTGTACCACTGATCGAAAAAGTAAAGGCGGATTTCTTTGTTTTTTCCATTTCTTCCTGCCTGCAGTGTGAACAGGACCAGGCAGACCAGCGTTCCGATTCCGCCAACTGCAATCATCAGAAGAAGGAGCTGCATTTTCGGAAGCCACTGGCTGTAGATCTCACTGTACTGGGAGAAATAGTCGCTTGCTGCCAGATCCGGATCCAGTGCAACAAAGATCTTCTGATAATTATCTGCAATCTGATTGTTCAGCAGATAGCTTCTCGCTGCTTCCACGGCCGGGCTGTTTTTTCTTGTTGCATAAGAACGGACTTTGTCGGCACCGCCGGTCCGGTCAACAGCAAAGGCGAACGGATAGGACGATTTCTGCGCAATGGCTGTTGTGTAACCATTTTTCCAGGAATCCACATTCGTATAGATATTTCCTTCTTTATCCTCCAGACAGTACCAGAGATTGGCATCGTCCGCATCGACGCTGATGCCGCTCTCCTGGTTTTTAAAAGCAGCAACTTCTTCCGTGACCCCGGAAAGTGTCATATACAGATCGCGGATGGATACCTTTTTCAGATTTGCCGCCGCGTACTCATAGAGGTACGTTCCCGCTTTCGTTTTCTGCGTTTCCAGGCTCATTCCCTGATCGTATAGATACAAAAACTGGGAGGAAACATCAGCAGGATCAATTTTTTTCTCTTTCAGGCTTTTCACTGCATTATCGGAAGGAAAGTAGACCTCGCCGTCCGGGGAAAAGCTGTCAAACGTCTCTGCATCTGCCGCGCTCACTTCTTCGGTGAGTGCGGCTACATCCGTCTCTTCTGTTTCCTGGCTCACGTCAGTTCCATCTTCGTATGCAAGATAGGCTTCTTTGTCAATTCCGGCATCGTTCGTCGCATAATTGTCCGCAGTATACGCTGCCACCTCATTGAGGTCTGCGCTGCTGCCGTCATCGTACATCTTGACAAGCTGGTCAATGGTGTACGTTGTACTTATCCCGCCGCTTCCCTCTCCATCGGTTGCAAAGGCACGGTAATCAATCTCTTTTGTTCCGTCGTATTGACCGTTTGTGCCGAATTTACTCATATCATTATAGTAGCTCATGACGTTATGAAGCTGCCGCTGCACCAGTGTGCCGCATGCGGTGGTTTCTTCAAACGCATACTTTTTTGCTGCCGCATTCGGCGTCAGGCCGACGCTGGAAAGCATCAGTGTCTGAATGCCCCCGAACAGCGCACTGGCGGCAAAAACGATCAGCAGAAGAAAAACGATCAGCTTCCCCGTCAGGCTGTAGAGTTTTCGTTCTTTCACAATTATTCACTCCTTATTATTGTTTCTCAATCTTATACCCAATTCCCCATACAACTTTCAGATAGCGCGGCTCCTTCGGGTTGATTTCGATTTTCTCACGGATGTGACGGATGTGGACCGCAACCGTGTTATCCGCACCGATCGCTTCCTCGTTCCAGATGCTCTCATAAATCTGCTCAATCGAAAATACCTTGCCTGGATTTTTTACCAGCAGCAGGAGAATGTTGTATTCGATCGGGGTCAGTTTGACTGGTTCGCCCTCGACGCTGACTTCTTTTAAATCGTCATTGACGAGAAGCCCGCCAACCTGATACACATTTTCTCCGTCGTCCGCCGGAAGATTTCCAAGTTTCGTGTAGCGCCGCAGCTGAGATTTCACCCTCGCCACCAGCTCGAGCGGGTTAAACGGCTTCGTCACGTAATCATCCGCGCCGATGTTCAGTCCCAGAATTTTGTCTACGTCCTCTGATTTCGCAGACAGAATAATGATCGGAATACTGCTCTTTTCTCTGATTTTCAGCGTCGCACGGATGCCGTCCAGTTTCGGCATCATGACGTCGATAATCAGCAGCTGAATCTCCTCCCTCTCGAGCATCTGGATGGCCTGCATGCCGTCATATGCTTTCAGCACATGATAGCCCTCCTGGGTCAGATAAATCTCAATGGCGTCTACAATCTCTCTATCATCATCACATACTAAAATGTTGTACATTTCTTCTTTCTCCACCTTTCATTTTTTCTTTTCCGGCACTTTTTTTCCGCGCCGGACCTCCCACATGATTCAAAGATGATTGTACCGCAAATTCCCTCAAGTTGCCAGATGTCTTTTGTTTTCATCCTTACTGTACCAAAGGAATCTTTAGGTCCGCAAAGGAAAATCTTAAGTTTCTATAAAGTTTTGTCTGTGAATTCAGAGCTCAAACATTTTTTAGACAATTGCAATTATTTTCTTAGCACATCCTGCTTGCCGTCTATGCGGATCTCAATAATTTAAAGATCATCAACGACCGGTACGGGCATGAAGAAGGGGACTTCTCCATCCGCCTTGTCGGACAGTTTCTGCAGGATTCCATCGGCAAACGCGGTGTCTGCGGACGCATCGGCGGCGATGAATTCGCATGTCTTGTTCCGTGTTCCGACGAAACAATGTCCAGGGATCTGTACCGGACGCTGCACTCCGCATTCGACATTTTTAATAGAACGAGCGAAAAAGCATATAATATTACCGTTTCCACCGGCTTTTATCTGCTTCCGAAAGACATGGATTCCACACTTCCGGAGATGCTCGCGCATGCGGATGCAATGCTTTACGAGGAGAAACAGAAACGAGATAAGAATGTTGCGAAAATTTTACCAAAATAGGAATTGATTTTTTTCCGGAAAGCAGTTAGAATACTTGAGGGATGATTTTTGAATCCCGTATTTCAAGCGAAACAGACCGGCAAAAACGGCTGTTTGATCAAAAAATTTCTAAAAAAAGGCAGGTGAACAGAATGGATAGTTGTGATTCTCATGGGCGAAGTACCAGCATAGGACGGGAACCGGAAAATATGCAGGATGACGGCCATCCTTCTGTCCTGCTTTAATCTTAAATATTTTCCCTTCTTATCCTATGAAAACCCGAAGTAAGACACATGATCCAAACCAGTTTTGAAACGTAATTCTCTGGTTCTTTTTTCGTGTGCTTTTACTGCCCTGTGAGGGTTCCAACATGCTTTTTCGCACCGACAGCACGCATGTTTTTTTCTGCTGTCAAAAAAAGAATGGAGGATAACGAAAAAATGGAAAAACGAGTACAGGATTATACCCAGGAGATCCTGGATACAATCCGCAGTAACTCTTCTCCGGCTGTCATGGGCAGCCGCCTGGAAGATTACCACGAAAATGACCTGGCAGATGTTCTGCCGCTTTTAACGGTTCCGGAGCGATGCAAACTGTACCGCATTCTGGACACGGACATGCTGTCCGATATTTTTGAGTATGCTGAATCCGACAACGTAGCCGAGTACCTCGAAGAGATGGATGTCAAAAAAGCCGCTTCCATCCTCTCCAAAATGGAGACCGATGCACTGGCCGAGGTTCTGCAGAAACTCGACAAAGCAAAGAAAAAACTTCTGATCGAACTGCTCGATCCGGAAGTACGCCACGATATTGAGATGATCGCCTCCTTCGATGAAGATGAAATCGGCAGCCGCATGACGACAAACTGCATCATCATCCGCGAGGATCTGAATGTCAAACAGGCGATGAGCAGCCTGATCGATCAGGCCGCAAAGAACGACAACATCTCTACCATCTTTGTTGTCAATGCGCAGCAGAAATTTTACGGAGCAATCGATCTGAAAAACCTGATCATCGCAAGACGCGACGAGACGCTCGAGGATCTGACCGTAACTTCTTACCCGTACGTATATGCAGAGGAGCCGATCAACGAGTGTATCGAAGAACTGAAGGATTATTCCGAGGATTCTATTCCGGTCCTCGACAATGACAACCGCCTGCTCGGTGTCATCACATCATCAAACATCATCGACCTGGTTGATGATGAGATGGGTGAGGACTACGCGATGTTCGCAGGTCTGACCGCAGAGGAGGATTTAAAAGAGCCGTTAAAAGACAGTATGAAAAAACGTCTTCCATGGCTGATCATCCTGCTCGGTCTTGGCATGCTGGTTTCTTCTGTAGTCGGTATTTTCGAACAGGTTGTCACAACCCTTCCGATCATCATGACCTTCCAGTCCCTGATCCTTGACATGGCCGGAAACGTTGGTACCCAGTCCCTGGCTGTTACCATCCGTGTCCTGATGGATGAGTCCCTGACCGGAAAACAGAAATTACAGCTTGTTTTCAAGGAAATGCGCATCGGTTTCTGCAATGGTCTTCTGCTTGGTGTTCTGTCCTTTGCTGTCATCGGACTTTTCATCTTCTTATTCAAGGGAAAGACCATGATGTTCGCATTTTCCGTTTCCGCCTGCATCGGCATCGCACTGCTGCTGGCAATGCTGATTTCCAGTGCAGTCGGCACCTGCATTCCGCTGTTCTTCAAAAAGATCCACATCGATCCGGCGGTTGCTTCCGGTCCGCTCATCACGACGGTCAACGACCTTGTCGCTGTCGTTACATTCTATGGCCTGAGCTGGCTGTTCCTGATCGAGATGCTGCATCTCGCAGGCTGATCTTTTGATACGACTGAAAAATTTTTAAGAGGCAGATATCAACTTTTTCTGGTTTCGGAAAAAGCTGATATTTGCCTCTTATCTTTTCTCTTCCCTTCTTTACATTCCAAACAGAAACCGATATAATAGCAGGTAACGGTGCTTTTATGCTTTGACGTTTCACAGTGCCGCAAATATTTTGAAATGAGGGTTTTTGAAAACATGATTGTCAATCTCATCACCACAGTCTACAACTTTCTCTGGGGCGATCTTTTTACGATTCCGCTCCCGGGCGGCGGCAGTCTCGGAATCTCCCTTCTGATTCTTCTGCTGATCCCAACCGGCATCTATTTTACGATCCGGACACGTTTTCTTCCCATCCGTCTGTTCCCGGACATGATCCGTGCCCTGTCAGAAAAGAAAAATGAAAAAAGCAGCCTTTCTTCTTTTCAGACACTGATCGTTTCCACCGCAACACGTGTCGGTATGGGAAATCTGGTCGGCGTTGTCGCTGCAGTCTCCGCCGGAGGCGCAGGTGCTGTGTTCTGGATGTGGGTGACGGCTATCATCGGCTCGTCTACCGCGTTTATCGAAGCTACGCTCGCACAGCTTCACAAAGAAGAAGATCCTCTGTACGGCGGCTACCGCGGCGGTCCTGCCTACTACATTCACGATCTGGTTGAAGACCACCTCAAGAAGAAAAAACGATACGTTCTGCCGGCTGTCCTGTTTGCCATTGCCGGTCTGATCTGCTGGTGCGGCATCAGTCAGGTAATCAGCAATTCCGTGGCTTCTTCTTTTAAAAATGCATTTTCCATTCCGCCGCTTTACACCAGTATCATGCTGGTGATTCTTTCTGCAATCATCGTACTGCGGAAAAATGCAACCGTAAAGGTGCTGGATTTTGTAGTTCCTGTCATGGCAGTCTGCTATTTCTTTATCACACTGTTTATCATCGCAGTCAACCTCCGTCAGATTCCTTCTGTGTTTGCACGCATTTTTGAGGAAGCCTTCGGACTTCGTCAGATGGCAGCCGGCGGTTTTGGTGCTGTTCTGATGAACGGTGTAAAGCGTGGTCTGTTTTCGAATGAGGCCGGTTCCGGCTCCGCTCCATGCGCCGCTGCCGCCGCAGAATGTGACCGCCCGACCAAAGCAGGCCTTGTACAGGCACTCGGCGTTTTTGTTGACACAATCGTCATCTGCAGCTGCACCGCAATGATTATGCTGCTTGCACCAAAGGATCTGATCGATGGCCTTTCCGGCATGGATCTTTTGCAGACCGCCATGCAGTATCATCTGGGAAAATTCGGTGTGATTTTTATTGCGCTGACCCTGTTTTTATTCAGCTTTTCCACATTCCTCGGCATTCTGTTTTATGCCAGAAGCAACGTTGCCTACCTGTTCGGCGACAAATGGTGCTTCCAGACCGCTTACAAGGTGCTGGCGCTTGTGATGCTGTTTATTGGAGGAATTGCCGCTTACACGTTTGTGTGGGATCTCGGTGATGTCGGTATCGGGCTGATGACGATTTTCAACATTATTGCGCTGTATCCACTTGCAGGTGAGGCGCTTTCCGAGTTAAAATCATATGAGGAGTCGAAGAAATTGTAAATCCTGTGGATTGCTGTTTCGGACCGAAAAAGGGGTTTTAGAAAAAGGAGGTTTTTACACATGATCATTGAACCATCAAACTACACGTATGAGACAATGCCGGACTACACAGACGCGGTAGACGGCGCCGTGGAAATTCCGGTGACCGGAGAGGAAATTGAGATCCGCTATGCGCATGAAGTTGTCTACGACGAGGCGCACAATCTTCATCTGGAAATTTTCACACCATTCCAGATGGCGCACCCGGAGCGCACCTGGCCGTGCATCACATTTATTCAGGGATCCGCCTGGATGAAACAGTATGTCTACCAGAAGGTCGGCATGATCGCCCGTCTGGCGCAGCGCGGCTACGTTGTTGCAATCGTCGAATACCGTCACAGCGGAATCGCACATTTCCCAGCGCAGATCATCGACGCAAAAAATGCGGTACGTTTTCTGCGTGCGCATGCGGAGGAATACAAGCTGAATCCATCGCAGATGTTCCTGATGGGAGATTCTTCCGGCGGACAGGTTTCTTCCGTTGCCGGCATGACCGCAAAGAGCGGAAAACTTGACGAGCCGATCAATGAGGAAAGCTGCGAGGTATGCGGTATTATCGATCTGTACGGAGCTGTTGATGTGACACTGCCGTACGGCTATCCGATAACGCTGAACCATCAGAAACCAGACAGCCCGGAGGGCATGCTGATGGGCTATGACATTACCGAGCATCTTGAGGAGGCTAAGGCAGCCTGCTCCAAAACATACGTGAACGAGGATTTCCCGCCGATGCTGATCGCACACGGCACCAAGGACACGATGGTGTTCTGCCAGCAGAGTGTCGATCTCTACCACGCATTAAAGGATGCCGGAAAAGATGTACAGCTGTATCTTCTTCGCGGCGCAGACCACGGCGGTGCCGCATTCTGGACCGAGGAAATGATTACCGTTTACGATAACTTCTTCAAAAAATGTTTGGGTGAATAACATGAGAATTGCTTACTGCGAAGATGAACCGGCGCAGCGTTCCCGGATGGAACTGCTGCTCCGCACCTTTGCGGAGCGAAAAAGGCTTCCTCTGACCGTGGAAGCCTTTTCAGACTCCGCCGCTTTTCTGTTCCAGTATCCCGGCTCGTATCCGTTTGATCTCATCTTTCTCGATATTGATCTCGGCGGAATGGACGGCATGGCGCTGGCGCGGAAAATCCGTGAGACGGACAGTGAGGTGCCGATTCTCTTTCTGACGAATCATAAAGAATATGTTTTCGAAGGATATGAGGTGCAGGCGTTCCGGTATCTCTTAAAGCCGGTGACAGAGGATACACTGTTTCCGCTGCTCGAGGAGCTGCAGGCGATGCGCGGACAGGAAAAGCCGCATCTGCTGCTTTCACTTGGCGGGGAGACGCAGAAGCTGTTTCTCTCCGACCTGCTTTTTGTGGAATCCGATAATCATTATCTGACGCTGCATACAGCCGCCGGAATGGAAACTTTTAAGAAAAATCTGTCGGAGTTCCGCGAAGAACTTTCTGCCGCATGGCAGGCTTCTGGTGAGACGGGGGAATGTTTTGCGGCCGCACACCGGAGTTATCTTGTGAATCTCGCTCATGTGGAGCGGATCACGCGGACGGAATGTCTCTTGTCGGACGGAACAAAAATTCCGGTCAGCCGCGGATGCTATGCATCACTCAACCATGCGTTCCTGCAGTTTTACCGGCCGAATGCGTTTTAAAGGTTTTGCATTTTTTAATTTCCAATTCCGAACGAACCGAGGTGATGTTTCATGGCGCACATTCCATTTTTATCCCATTATCTGGAACGCAAAAATATCGAATACCAGAACCAGCTTCTCGCCCGCCAGGTCGAGGAAGTGCAGAATATCTATCTGACAATGCGCGGCTGGCGCCATGATTACCACAATCATCTGCAGTCAATGAAGGCATATGTTGAGATGGGACAGTATGATAAGCTGCAGGAATATCTCGGGCTGCTCGAAAATGATCTCGATCAGGTCAACCAGCTCTGCGACTCGGGGAATGTGAATCTCGATGCGATTTTAAATTCCAAAATTTCACTCGCCGAAAAGAACGGCATCCGCGTGGATTACAAGGCAGCCTGCCCGGCCAATCTTACGGTGAGTGATATTGATCTCTGCGCGCTGATCGGAAATCTGATTGACAATGCGGTGGAAGCATGCGAGGGCCTTGCGGATCCCTATATCCGGCTTTATATTGGTGTGCTGAAAAACCAGCTGTATATTTCCGTTACGAATGCAACAAAGGATACTGTGCGGAAGCTGGACAGCGAGTATATCACCACGAAGCGCGGAAATCACGGGCATGGGCTGAAACGGATCAATCTTGTTGTGGAAAAGTACGAAGGATATATCAACCGGCAGAACGAGCCCGGCGTTTTCGTGACGGAGATTATGCTGCCGCTGTAAAAAGCTCTTTCCAGAATTTTTTGATTTTGTCCGATGATTCTACAGAAAAATTTTGCAGAACGTGAACACTTTTTTTGCTGTTCGCGTTCTTTTTTGTTCCATTTACGTACTTTTCCCCCGTGTTTTGCATGAATATGGTAGGATAACTACAGTTCACGAAAGACATGTGACAGAGGAGGTCTTTATGTATTCATTATGGTCTAACTACATTTATATTCATCGGGAGCTGTGGCATTACAGCAAAAAGCCGTTTCTCTTTCAGGCACTCGAAATCGTCTCACAGGTGCTCACCGGCTTTTTCGGGATTCTGCTTCCTGCCGGGATTCTCCTGTTTCTGGAACAGAGCAGCGGCTTTTCCGGATTTGCACTTGGAACGCTCGTTCTCTTTCTTTGCTATGCCGTTGTTTTTGTCAGCCACACCTTTCTGCAATCGCGGAACGCCTGGCAGTATACCGAATTCCGGACCGGCTTTTTTACGCGCCGCCTTCTCTGTCATTTCATGCAGATAGATTATGCGGTTCTGACAGAACCAAAAACGCTGCAGCTCGCCGAAAAAGCCGTCGGAGCCACCTGCAGCAACTGGGTCGGCGTGGAAGGCATGTTCCGATACGATGTCACAATTTATTCTTCGTTTCTTGGGCTGATTCTCTACGCAGGACTGATCGGAACCGTCCATCCGGCTATCATTCTTCTGCTGCTTGTGCTCTCAGTTCTGCAGTTTCTCAGCTACCGCCGCGCGGCTTCTTACGAAGTCCGCCGCAGAGACGATCTGTCTGAAATTGAAGTATCGCAGCGCTATTTCCAGAAACAGTCGTACAACACATCCGCCGGAAAGGATATCCGTCTGTATCAGCTGAACGGATGGCTCGATGGTGTTTATCGCCAGCTCAACAAGCGGTATCATAAAATTCTGTTCCGCATCCGCAGCGCCTACTTTGCAAATGATCTGCTGACACTTACACTACAGCTTCTGCGCGACGGAATCTGCTATGGCTTTCTGATTTACCGTCTATCCCACGGCACGATGACCGTATCCGGCTTTGTGCTTGCGCTCGGTGCCGTCTCCGGTTTTTCTTCATATTTTAACGAGATCACCGCCGCGCTCTCCAAATCCGTGCTCTGTCTCGAGCAGATCCGCTGGCTGCGGGAATTCTTCGATCTCCCGTTCCCTGCAGGCCACACGCTGCCGTTCCGGCCGGAACTTGCGGAAGAAAAACCGCTGGAAATCTGCTTTTCCCACGTCTCGTTTTCCCATCCGGGCGGCGATAAAAGGATCCTCGATGATGTCAGTTTTACACTCCATGCGGGCGAGCATACGGCACTTGTCGGCATCAACGGCGCCGGAAAATCCACCATTGTCAAGCTGATCTGCGGGCTATATCAGCCAACGGAAGGGAATATCACCATCAACGGCATTCCCCTTGGCAGTCTGAATCCGGCACAGTATTACAAAGCAATCGCGGCGGTCTTTCAGGACCCGTTTGCACTCTCGTTTTCGATTGCAGAAAATGTGAGCTGCTCCCCACTGGAAGAGACCGATCGTAACCGTTGCCGAGAAGCACTCATCCGCGCCGGACTCTGGGAAAAAATTGCAAGTCTGCCGCAGAAAGAAGAAACCTATCTTGGCAAGGATATGGCGGACGACGGCATTACGCTTTCCGGCGGTGAAATGCAAAAACTGATGATGGCGCGGGCACTCTATAAAAATTGCCATCTGCTCCTGCTCGATGAGCCGACGGCTGCGCTCGATGCAATCTCGGAAAATAAAATGTACGAAACCTACAGCACACTGCTGAAAAATAAGACTGCGCTTTTCATCTCGCACCGTCTTGCATCGACACGCTTCTGCGATACGATCCTGTTTCTCGAAAACGGAAAGATCAAAGAATGCGGAACCCACGATGAGCTGATTGCCCTTGGCGGATCGTATGCGCATATGTTTGAGGTGCAGAGCCAGTATTATCAGGAAACGGAGGAAGATATCTGATGAAAATGAAAGAACGGTTTCATGCCATCTGCCGCTTTTTAACTATGGTGAGCCAGGGCAATCACCGCGTGCTGTTCTGGCTTCTCGGAAGCGCTTTTGCAGCTGCAACGCTGCCGTATCTCTCCTTGTTTTTCTCGGCGCGAATTTTGAATTTACTGCTTGCAAAGTCGTACCGCGCCTGTCTGTATACTGTTGTCGTCTTTCTGCTTACGCAGTATGGGCTGGGATTGTTTGAAAAAATCTGCCGTCAGTATCTCGACGGCCAAAAAGAACTCTGTCTTGCACGCACGGAACAGAAAATCACCGCAAAGGCGCTGGAGCTGGAGTTTGAGAAATTCGAAAAAACAGAGACGATGGATGCCATCCGGCGCACCAACGTCTCCTCCATGGGATCGGGAAATGTGGGTGACCAGCTCATTGTCATTCATACGCTGATCACTTCCCTGCTCTCGGTTCTCTATGCCCTGTTTTTCCTGCTCCGTCTGTTTCTTCTGTCCGACAGCAGCAGGAATAACTTTTTCACCTCGCCGTTTTCGATGCTTGCACTGCTCCTGCTCTGTGGTGTGCAGCTTGCACTTTCCTCCCGCATCAACCGCAGGAGTACGCAGAAAAAGATAGAGCTGAACCAGGGCAACGACCATTCCAACTCGGTTGCCAATTATCTCGTTAATGTGATGCTTGAAGAACGGCGCGCGGACGATATCCGCATCGGTCATCTCGATCATTTTCTCGACGTACAGTTTGGAAAAGCCATGGAACACTTTCTGCCGATGTACCTCGACTTCGCCCGCTTCTCCGCCATCACAGACGGAAAAAACGCGCTGCTTTCGCTCCTTTCCAAACGGCTCAGCGAACAGCACCGCCAGATGACGTTCACCGTTCCCTACGCTCGCGGCGACGTGCTTTCGCTCCTGCGGCAGCGCGCGCAGATCCTTTCGGAGGACTATCTGGCCGAAGGGACAAAAGTGACCGTTATGGGTGATACGGCCGTGCTGGGCATGGCCTGCAAGCAGCTGGGGCTTGCTTCCAAACAGAACGAAGATTGGGAACAATAGCGCTCAGTTGCCTTTTCCCATCCGGTTCAAAAGCTGCATCAGCATCGCCGGATCCATTGCGCCATTTGCCGCTCCGAGGCTTTGAAACAGCTGCGAAGTATTCCCCATGGCGGGAAGCAGCTCCATCAGTGCCGCTGAGGGATCGCTGCTTTTTGTCCGTTCCAGAACGGATTTAAGCTGAATTCCCCGCGTCAAACTCCCCCGCGCGAACATGCTAATGCCACTACTAAGGCTTATGCGAAACCGCGCGACTGAGCTGTTCACGGGGGCGATGATGAAGTTTATTGCTAAACTGAACTCCACCGCGAGCCGGAACTCACAGAGGTGCGGCGTTTGATGCATCTTGCACTAACTTGTTAGTGCGGCGCCCTCCG
>ERZ827168.4217-NODE-4217-length-13472-cov-6.793918_pt1 | contig 13472 bp, 9 predicted proteins | sample MGYA00519868_ERZ827168 | MGnify/ENA primary metagenome ERZ827168 (study PRJEB31778, sample SAMEA3449271) | human gut metagenome | biome: human gut; feature: human-associated habitat; material: faeces | place: United Kingdom | collected 2010/2012 ...
GGATGAGGGGCGCGTTTGCCGCTGCTGCCCGTGAACGGGTGGTAACGGCAAACGCGCCCCTCATCAGTCTGCTTCGCAGACAGCTTCTCCCTCAGGAGAAGCCTTTTTATATCCCCCTCTTGAACTTAAAGTTAAAGTTTGCTACAATGTTCCCGGAGGCAACAACTTGTGAAAGGAGCATTTACAAGTGGAAAAAATCAAGAAAAATTTCGGGTTCGGCTGTATGCGCCTGCCGATGCAGGGCGAGGACGTCGACATTGAACAGACCAAGCAGATGGTCGATACCTTTTTGGCGCAGGGGTTCAACTACTTTGACACGGCCCACGGCTACATTCAGGGCAAAAGCGAGTTGGCCCTGAAAGAGTGCCTGACCAGCCGCCATAATCGGGAAGACTACATCCTGACCAATAAGCTGAGCGAGGGCTACTTCAAGACGCAGGCGGATATCCGTCCCTTCTTCCAGAGCCAGCTCGAGGCCTGCGGTGTCGATTACTTTGACTTCTACCTCATGCACTCCCAAGGGTTGACCAACTACCAGCATTTTAAGGACTGCCGCGCCTACGAGACGGCGTTCGAGCTGAAAGCCGAGGGCAAGGTGCGCCATGTGGGCATCTCTTTCCACGACCGCGCCGAGGTGCTGGACCAGATCTTGACCGAGTACCCGCAGGTTGAGGTCGTGCAGATCCAGTTCAACTACCTGGACTACGATGACATTGCCGTCCAAAGCCGCAAATGCTATGAGGTCTGCCGTAAGCGCGACAAGCCGGTACTGGTCATGGAGCCGGTCAAGGGCGGCAGCCTGGTCAACCTGCCCGATGACGCGAAGAAGATTTTCGACGACCTGCACGGCGGCAGCCCTGCCAGCTATGCCATCCGCTTTGCGGCTGGCTTCCCCGGCATGATGATGGTGCTGTCCGGCATGAGCAGCCTGGAACAGATGAAGGATAACCTCTCCTACATGAAGGATTTCCAGCCGCTGAATGACGCAGAAATGGCCGCTGTGCATCAGGTGGTGGAAGTGTTCCGCAAGATGAACCTGATCCCCTGCACAGTCTGCCGCTACTGCGTCGAGGGCTGCCCCCGGCACATCGCCATACCGGATTTGTTCGCCATCATGAACACAAAGAGCATCCACCACGATTGGAATGCGGACTACTATTATGAGGATGTCCACACCAAGCCCGGCTCCCGCGCGTCGGACTGCATCCGCTGCGGCAAGTGCGAGCGCATCTGCCCGCAGCATCTGCCGATCCGGACGCTGCTGCAGGATGTGGCGAAAGAGTTTGAGAAGAAATAAAAAAGCCTTCCCCCACGGCAGCCAATTTCCCCTGCAAGCGTTATTCCAATACGGAACATGGCACCCAGCAGCACGAGTATGGTGAAAACAGCGTTTGCATCTACTGTGGTAAGCCAAGTATTGTCTACACCGTGACCATCCCCGCCACGGTCTTGACCGCTGATAGTAGCGAAACCAGAAAGTATAACAGCACCAGCCGTCACGCCCCTGTGACGGCTGGTGCTGTTTTATAGGCGCAACGGCAGCAGCGCCCGGGCTGCAGCTTTCAAGGGCGCTGACAAAAGAATGGCAAACGGGCTTTTCGCGCTTGAACTAACAAAACCTGGTTGCCGCAGTTGTTGTTCCACCCGGAAATGATGCCGCTTGTGTGGAAAATCGCGTCCGGTTGGTTGAAAATTGGTGTGGAATATGCTATAATCCCAATATATGTCTGCCGTTTGGAGGGGGACTTTATGCACTACAACAAATCGCCCATGCTGCGTTTTTTCAACGCGCTGTTTGAATTTATACTGCTGGTCGTCGTTTTTATCATTGCGGGCGCGCTGCGCTCCGTCAGCCCGATCGGCAGCCGCTTCTTTATGTGGGACGTCTGGGCGTTTTTGCCCATCGCGGGGCTGTATGCGCTGGTGAACGTGGCCTGCTATGTGGTGGAAGGCTGCTACCGCTCGCTGCACAGCCAGAACAAAATGCGCCAGCTGTTCCAGATCGGCGTAACGAACCTGGTGGGCCTGGCGATGATGGCGACGGTGTTCTACATCTTCCGCGTCAGTCAGCTTTCGCGTTTGCTGCTGGCCTACTATTATGTCTTGTCGGTGGTGGGCATCCTGGCCAAGCGGATGCTGTTCAGCGCCCTGGCGACCGCCTATGTGCGGCGGCATGACATTGTGCCCCGCACGCTGATCATCGGCAGCGGCGAGCTGGCTCACCGGTTCTACAACGAAGTTTTCCGGGAAAAGAAAACGATGGCCATGCGGTACAGCGGCTACCTGGCGGCGGCCCCCTGCGCCGACCTGCCCGACTACCGCGGCACGGTGGCCGACCTGTTTGAGGTCGTGCGCACCCAGAAAATTGAAATGCTGGTGCTGGCCCAGGATGTGCAGGACGCCGAGGAAGTGCGCCGTATCATGCTGCTGGCCGATAACTTCCACCTGCGGGTGGCGGCGGTGCCGGTGTACAACGACTTTGTGACCGCCCGCAGCGAACTGGACAGCATCGGCGGTATGCGGTACATGGACCTGCGGTTGATGAACACCTGCGACATCATGGGCGTGAACATCGTCGTGACCGATATGGACAAGACCCTGCGCCTCATCGAGGAAAAACTGGAAGATTGGCGCGGGAAATACATCTGCGTGGCAAACGTCCACACCACCGTGACAGCCCACGAGGACCCCGACTACCAGAAGGTGCAGAACGGCGCAGTCATGGCTCTGCCGGACGGCGGCCCGCTCTCCAAATACAGCCGCCAGCAGGGGTATGTGGACGCGGCCCGCGTGACCGGCCCCGACCTGATGAAGGAGTTGCTGAAGGAGAGCAAAACCAAGCATTACCGCCATTATTTCTACGGCTCCACGCAGAAAACGCTGGATGTGCTGCGGGAAAAAGTCACGGAGAATTATCCCGGAGCCGTCATTGCGGGAATGTACTCCCCGCCATTCCGCCCGCTGACGCCCGAGGAGGACGAGGACGTGGTGCGGATGATCAACGAGGCCAAGCCCGATTTTGTCTGGGTGGGCCTGGGCGCGCCGAAGCAGGAGCGCTGGATGGCCGTACACGAGGACCGCGTGCAGGCGCTGATGGTGGGCGTGGGCGCCGCCTTCGACTACGAGGCGGGCAATATCCGCCGTGCCCCGCAGTGGATGCAGAAGCACAACCTGGAATGGCTCTACCGCCTGATGCAGGACCCCAAGCGGCTGTTCAAGCGGTATTTTGTCACGAACACCAAGTATTTGTGGTGGACGTGGCGGCAGTGAAAAGCCTTCTCCAGGGGACTGCGCCCGCAGGCGCGTGTCGGAGCGCAACCGCCGAAGGCGGCTCTTAGCGCGTAGACTGAAGGTGGCCCGAAGGGCCGGATGAGGGGCAAGTTTGCCGCGATTGCCCGGTAAACGGGTTGCATCGGCAAACCTGCCCCTCATCAGTCGCCTTTGGCGACAGCTTCCCCCAAGGGGGAAGCCTTTACACAAGAGCATCGCAGTCTTTTATGGGCTGCGGTGCTCTTTTTTGTTTGTTTATACGTTGTTTTCGGGTTTCTGCGCTCTGCGGCAAAATGCGGCGGCGGGGCGTGGTATAGTGCAAAGCGTCCGGACATACACTGTATATTTGCGGAGGGAAACAACGATGGCTGTTTTGAGTGGGGAACGCTTACATACCAATATGGACAAGCTGCTGCCCGGTGCGCGCAGCGCGGCGCTGCTGTGGCAGGGCGCGGCGCTGGCGGGTGGGCTGGCGCTGGGGGCCGGGCAGGTCTACGGCGGGGCGGCCCCCTTTGGGCTGGCGCTGGTCATCAGCTGCCCGCCGGCCTACTGCCTGGCGGCAGCGGTGGGCACGCTGGCGGCGGGGATAGCGTTCCAGCCCGCCTTGCTGGGCATCAAACTGGGCGCGGCGGCGGTGGCTGCGGCCACGGTGCGGCGGCTTATCGATGAGCGCCCCAAGGCCGGGCTGCTGGCGGGCTGCCTGACCCTGGCGGCGGCGCAGCTGGTGCAAATCATTCTGCTGGGGGGCCTTGTAAATTTTTCCCAGACGGTCACGGTGGGGTGCACGGCCCTGCTTGCGGCGGGGCTGGGCTGTGCGTTCGCGCATTTTCCCGCGCGGGAGCCGCGGGGCGTCTGCCTGTGGCTGGCAGCGGTCACGGCCTGCTTACAGCGCTGTGCCGTCGGGCCTTTGGCTCCGGGCCTGGCGCTGGCGGCCGGGGCGGGGCTGTGCGCAGCCATCGGCGGCACGCTGGAACAAACGGCAGTTTTAAGCATTGCGCTGGCGGCGGCCATCACGGCGTCAGGGCCGACACTGGCTTTTGCGGCGCTGGCCGTGGCCATGGGCAGCCTGGCCGCGGCCTGCCTCTGCCCGGGCGAGCGTTGGCGCTGTGCCGGGGTGTTCACGGCGGGCTGCACGGTGGGGGCATTGGCCGCACCGGATGCCGCCGGTGCGCTGCCGCTGGCCGTCAGTGCCGGGGTGGGCATAGCGGCGGCCATGGCCGTGCCGGGCGGGGTCATGCGCAAAATTTTCCCGCCGCCCGCACCGCCGGTGCAGGCCCAGGGGTTGAGCGGCGCGGCCCGCAAGCTGGCCAGCGTGGCCGACACCTTAAGCGATATTGCCGACACGGTCAACGCGGTCTGCCAGCGGCAGATGCCGCCCAAGGGCGAGAGCTTTGATTTTGTGGTGGAGCAGGTGGCCCGCACCACCTGCCAGAGCTGCACCCGGCGCAATCGCTGCTGGGTGCGGGGCTACGCCACGGCCATGGATGGGCTGTACCATCTAAAGCCGATTTTGGAGGGCCAGGGCCGCGTGGAGGTGCAGGACCTGCCGGGGCAGCTGTCGGTCTGCATCCACCCGGCGGACCTGTGTACGGCGGCCAACCACGGCTACCGGCTGTGGCGCAGCCGCCGCCAGACCCGGGCGCGGGCGTCGATGCTGCGCACCGCCCTGACCGAGCAGTACAGCGCCCTGGCCGGGGCGCTGGCCCAGCTGGCGGGCAAACTGGGCCAGGCCGGGCTGCCGGACCCCCGGCGGGAGGCAAAAGTGGCCCAGCTGTTTGCGGACCTGGGGCTGGACGCGCTGGAATGCAGCGTGACCGCCGACCTGGCCGGGCGGCTGACCGCCAGCGTAACGATCTGCCGCACTCACTTTACCCAGGACGAGGTGCGCGGCCTGACCGACGAGGTGAGCCGCATCTGCCGCCGCGATATGGACACGCCGGAGATCACCCACTGCCGTACCGTCACGATGCTGACCTTTGGGGAGCGGCCCTTGTTCACGGTGGAATTCGGCGCGGCGGCCCACGCGGCCAGCGGCCAGCCGGTCAGCGGCGACGCGCTGGACCAGTTCTGCGATACCGGCGGCCGGGCGCAGATGCTTTTGTGCGACGGCATGGGCACAGGCCGCGCCGCCGCCGTGGACGGCCAGATGGCCGCCAAACTGACAGCCCAGCTGCTGCGGGCGGGCTTTGCCGCTGAGAGCGCCGCACGGCTTGTGAATGTGGCGCTGGGGCTGAAAGGGGCCGAGCAGGAGGCCGGGGCGACGCTGGACCTGCTGACGGTGGACCTGTACACCGGACGGGCCGGGCTGTTCAAGGCCGGAGCTGCGCCGAGCTTTCTGGTGCGGGGCGGCGTGCCCCGGATGCTGGACGGTGCCAGCCTGCCCATGGGCGTGCTGGACAGTTTGGTGGGCCGCTCCACGACCTTTGCGCTGGATGCGGGGGACTGGGTGGTGCTGGTCAGCGACGGTGCCCTGACAGACGGCAGCGATTGGCTGATGCAGCAGTTACAGCTCTGCGCTAAGCTGGGCCACACCCCCAAGCAGGCCGCCGAGACGGTAGCGGATGCCGCCGCCTGCCGCGCCGGGGAAAAGCGGGATGATATTACCGTGGCGGTGCTGGCGATGGGGAAGAGGGCGTAGGGGCGGGCGTGGCCCCGCCCGCAGGAACAGACAAGGGGGAAAGGCGTATAACAAAACCGCGCCCCATGCGTTGCTGGCATGGGGCGCGGTGCCTTAAAATAATTTTTGTTTCCGGGTGGGCTGGGGGTCGAAGGGGGTGTCCTCGTGGTGGCGCTTGATAAAGACCTGGCGGGTCTTTTCGGCTATGCTGCGGCCGTTGTGCTTGGACACCGAGTAGAACGTCCGGGTGATGTTGTAATACCCCAGCAGGTGCTGCACCAGATACTGCGCCACGGCGGGGAGGCAGTCGGTGTCGTCGATGTTCTCGTAATTGTAGTCGCCGTAGAGGAACTTGACCTCGTCGCTGCCAGCATAGAGCACGATGCCGGTCTCGTCGAGCAATATTTCCCGGATAACGCTCTGCTGCAACCCGGCGGTGCCGCACTCGGCGGCGCGTTTGGAGGCCAAGGGGCGCTGATCCAGCGGGACGCTCTGCGGGTCGAGCTTTTCAGTGCCGCGCTGGCTGATCTCAAGCAGGATATCGCGCATCATGCGGCTTTCCAGCAGCGGGCGGATGCGTTCCTTCGCGCGGGCTTGTTCGGTTTTTGTCTGGATGGTGTTGATCAGGCCCATAGGGCGCCTCCTTGCGAAAATGGACGATACACATACAGTATACCATGCTTCGCGCCCCAATGGCAACAGGCTGGATTGTAAAAATTACACGAGGAAAGCGACCAGCCCCGGCGTGGGGTTGCGGTAGAGGGTATAGCCGTCCGGGCAGGGGATGCCGCTGTGCTCCAGCGCGGTGGTGTCCACGGGTACGCCATCGGCTACCAGCAGCCAGTCGGCGGCGGTCAGGTCGGTGTAGGGGTGGCCCGGGTACTCGGGACCGATGGCCTCGGCAGTCAGGTCCAGCACGCCGTCTGCCAGCTGGCCGGAGGCTTGCAGCGTCTCGTATTCCACAATGTAGAAATCACGGGAAATGTAGGTTTCGATGAGCTGACTGTCCCGCTGGCGGATGCCGTTGGGAAGAAACAGCACAGTGCCGTCCAGCGATTGCAGCGCGTCGTTCAGGGCTGAGGCCCGGGCGGCAGTCTCGGCGGGGATGGCGTAGGTCCAGCGGTTGATGCGCCACTCGCCCGCATAGCACAGCACGCAGAGCGCCAACGCGGCCACGGCAAGCGGGCGCCGGTATTTGCGGCGCACCAGCAGCACGCCCAGCACGGCCGCGCCTGCAGCAATGACGAAGCGCCAGACGGCCAGCCAGCCGTTCAGCCCCAGGGCGGGCAGGCGGCCGAGACGATCGGCGATGAAGTCAAACCACTGCAAAAGGGTGTTGTCCCCCGCGCCCGCACCGATGGCCCGGCAGACCAGCACGAAGCCGACGCCCCAGAGGGCGGTCAGCGCGGCCAGCACGCGGCGGCGCATTTGGGTCAGGGGTTCGTCCAGCGTGTCCAGCATCACGGCCAGCAGCGGAATGAGCAGCGGCTCCAAGTACCGCATATGCTGCCGGGGCGAGGGGGAGTGCAGGTCCTCCCGCACGGTGATGGACCAGGCGATGACCGCCACACCGATGGCAAGGGACAGCAACAGAAACAGCGGCAGCTGGGTACGGCGGGCGTCGCTGCCCTTGCGGGGGCGGTGCAGCCCGCAGATCGGCAGCAGCACCGGGAACACCCAGAACGCCAGCACCGTGAACAGCGCGTCGCAGGCGAGGGCAAAGGGCAGAAAACGCCACTGTTCGGCGTTCAGCCAGCTTGTCTGGTTGTAGGAGTTGCCCAGCCCCCGGAACAACGTGGCCTTCGCCAGCAAAAAGCAGGCGAGGAAACTGCCCAGCAGCGCGGCGGTGGCGGCAAGCTCAGCTTTCCAGCTGGCTTTGTCGTGCCACCAGACCCAGGCGCGGACGAGCACCCAGGCAATCAGGTAGTAGAGTGCCACTTCCTTGTTTAAGTAGAGCAGGTAGCAGAATGCGCCCGCTGCCGCGCACCAGCCAATGCGCGCCCGGGGCGCAGCCAGCATGGCCCGCAGGAAGAAATACACCTGCCACAGCGAGAGCGGCAGAAAGACCGTCTCGCTCATGAAGGTGGAGGCCGCGGACATCGTGGGAAGCACCGCCGTGACGCCCACCAGGAACACCGTGCGGTGGGGGTTCATCCGCATGGTTTTTGCCAGCGCATAGGCCGGGAAAACCGCGCTGGCCATGTAGGCGGCGTTCAGCCAGCCGATGGCCGTGATCTGCGCGGCGGTGGATTTGAGCAGCAGCGCAGGCAGGATGCAGAGCGGATAGAGAATTTTCTGGTAGTCGCTGGGCATATTGCGCACGCGCAGCCCATGCCCGGCCAGCAGGCTGCGGGCTACATCCAGATAGCGCAGCTCGTCGCTGTACACGGCCAGCTGCCGCGGGTAGCTGCTGAGCAGGCCATACACGATGGTGCAGGCAAAGAACAGCAGCGCTACCAGGGCGAGGGGAGAGAGTTTTTTACGTGATGGCATGGAAAAATCCTTTGGTGAATTATTTTAACTTGATATAATACACCGGGCATCGGGCGGTGTCGGTCAATAGCTCGGCGTGGGCAATGGGGAGAGTGGATTCAGCCAGGGCCAGCAGGTCGTCGGCATTATAAATGTAGCCGTACAGCACAAAGCCGCTGGTCAGGTCGTGGGTGGCAGCGGCGTTTTGCAGGCTGGCCGCGTCATCCCGGCTGCCGGCCTGGTAGACGGCCTCCCGCTGGGCAAACTCGGTAATAAAGAGGTCGGGCGCGACCTCGTACCCGGCTTTGTTCAGCACCACGGCGGGCAGGCTAGCGGTCTCGGCCAGGGCTGGGGTGCGCGGGGCGTACTGCTCAAACAAATAGCCGTTGGGGTCGAGGAAATGCGCGGCCAGAATCGGGACAAGCGCCAGCGCCAGCAGTGCGTCTTTGTTGGCGGCCAGCTTTGCCAGCACGACGGAGACAGCCAGCACGACGGCAGCGTAGACGATGACATAGTAGCGGTCAGCCTCAAACGGCGCAGCCTTGTCAATAAGAATGATGTAGCCGCAGGATGCCAGCAGCAGCCCAGCGGCAAACAGGCCGCTACCGCGCAGGCGCAGCCCACGCCGCCACAGCACCAGGGCGGCCGCACCCAGCACAACGGCCCAAAGCAGCAGCCCGCCGAACTGGGCGGCCAGCAGGCGAAACACCCGGCCCAGGCTGGCGGCCCAATCGGCCAGAGCGGAAAGGTCGAACACGCTGGAAAACGCCGCCTTACCGCGGGAGCCGGAGAAGATATGGGTTTTCATGGTGGGAAAGGCCAGGAACGCGGCCCCCAGCGCGGCAAACTCGGCCGCCGCATAGCACCCGGCTGTTTTGAACCGCCGCGTGACAAGCAGCCAAAGGCCGAACAGCCCGCAGAGGAAAAAGCAGAACACCAGGAAGAAATACTGGGTCAGCGCCCCGGCCAGCGTGGCGGCAAAAAGCCCCAGCCAGACGGCGCGGGACGGTTTGCGGCCCTGCTGCAAAGCCTGCCACAGCACGACATGGCAATAGAGAAGTGCGATGCCTTCCAGCATCATCAGGCTGTACATCCGAGTAAAGACCGCCATGCCCTGTACGCCCACGCTGAGCAGCCAGCAAGCTGCCGCGCACCAGGCGGGCCAGAACCGCCCAGTCAGCCGACGAGCCGCCAGGTACAGCAGCACGCCGCCCGCCAGCAGGCAGACATAGTTAGGCAGAAGCCCCACCCATGGCAGCCCCAGATGCGGGAAAATCAGCTCGGCTGTGTAGATCAAGCAGTAGTAGAGTGGCGGGTGGACGTCGGCTTTTTGGTTGTTCCAAGGGATGCGGTAATCTGCGGGGCTGCCCGCAGAGAGAACCCCGGCGTAAAAACTGCCGTCGTGCCAGGTGTCCATATAGCCATCGCTCAACGCATAGAAACTGCCGGGATAGTTCATCAGCTCGTAGGTGTAGAGTTCGTCAACATGGTAGCCCTGTTTTTGGGTGGTGTAGAACAGCATCATTGCCCGCCCGAGGCTTTCCCGGAAAAGCATTGCCGGGTCAAGCTGGCGGGCAAACAATGTTCGCCCCTACATTTGATATAAGGCAAAAGGCCGGGTTTTGATAGGGATGTTTTATAGGATAGCATACCAAAAAAGCCTGCCGGTGGGGCAGGCCTTTTTTAGGGTTTACAGTTCTGCGTTTTCTGCTTTGTCGCGGATGAAGCGCCACAGCTCACCGATGGTGGCTTCGTCGCTCAGTTCGCTTTCGTCGATCTCTTCGCCGATGGCCTCGCCCAGCGCCCAGGCAAGCTCTACCATGTCCTCGTGGTCAGCGCCCAGGTCGGCCAGCGTCACACCGCGGCCCAGCTCACCGGTATCACAGCTGAACTGCTCGGCCAGCAGGTCCTGCAATTCTTCAAAGGTCACGCTTGTTTCCCCCTCTCACTGGGATGTTTTGTGTTCTTATCATACAAGCCCACGGCAGTTCCGTCAAGGGGCAAACGGACAACAACTGCACAAAATTATTCAGCTGCTTTTGTGGAATTTGCCAAGGGAGCCGCCGGTAACTGCGGCTGTGCGTTCAAAATGCGCATGAACTCCTCGCCGGAAATCGTTTCTTTCTCGTACAAATACTGCGCAATCTCGTCCAGTTTACGCTTGTTGTCGCTCAAAAGCTGGTAGGCTTTGCGGTGCTCGGCCTGCACGATCTCCACGACTTTGGCATCGACTTTGGCTGCGGTCTGTTCGCTGCAGGCAAGGCTTGCGTCGCCGCCGAGGTAGGCGTTGTTCACGGTCTCCAGGGCGACCATGTCGAAGTCCTCGGTCATGCCGTAGCGGGTGACGAGGGCGCGGGCCAGCTTGGTGGCCTGCTCGATATCATTGGATGCACCGGTGGTGATGGAGTGGAAAATCAGTTCCTCGGCTGCGCGGCCGCCGGTCAGGGTGGCGATTTTGTTGAGGATTTCCTCTTTCGTCATCAGGGTATGGTCGCCGTCCTCCACCTGCATGGTGAAGCCCAGCGCACCCGACGTGCGCGGTACGATGGTGATTTTCTGCACCGGGGCGCTGTTGGTCTGCAAGGCGGCCACAAGGGCGTGGCCGACCTCGTGGTAGGAGACGATGCACTTTTCTTTGTTGTTGAGGATCTTATTTTTCTTTTGCGCACCGGCCAGGATCGTGTCCACGGCCTCCTGCAAGTCAAACTGGGTCACAGCTTTGCGGCGGTGGCGCACAGCGCAGAGGGCGGCCTCGTTCACGATGTTGGCCAGCTCGGCACCGGAGGCACCGGGGGTCATGCGGGCGACGACGCCGAAATCGCAGTCAGGGCCGAGCTTGACTTTTTTCGCGTGCAGGCGCAGGATGCTCTCGCGGCCCTTTAAATCGGGCAGCTCGACGGGCACGCGGCGGTCAAAACGGCCGGGGCGGGTCAGCGCAGGGTCGAGGGACTCCGGGCGGTTGGTGGCGGCCAGGATGACGACGCCCTTGGCGGCGTCGAAGCCGTCCATCTCGGTCAGCAGCTGGTTCAGCGTCTGCTCGCGCTCGTCGTTGCCGCCGAGGTTCGCCCCGCCGTCACGCTTTTTGCCTATGGTATCGATCTCGTCGATAAAGACGATGCAGGGCGCTTTTTCGCCTGCCTGCTTGAACAGGTCGCGGACTTTCGACGCACCCATGCCGACGAACATCTCGACGAACTCACTGCCCGCGATGGAGAAGAACGGCACGCCGGCCTCGCCGGCGACGGCGCGGGCCAACAGCGTTTTGCCGGTGCCCGGAGGGCCTACGAGCAGCACGCCCTTGGGCATTTTGGCACCGATATCCTCGTATTTTTTAGGGTTGTGCAGGAAGTCTACGATCTCCTGCAGGCTCTCCTTGGCTTCGTCCTCGCCCGCTACATCGTTGAATTTGATGCCAGTCTCGTCGTCGACGACGTACTGTTTTGCGCCGGATTTGCCGCCGCCGAACAACATGGCGTTGCCGCCTGCGCCGCCCATCTCCTGCATCTTTTTGGATGCCCAGCGGTTGACGAACCAGAACAGCAAAATCATCGGCAGGAAGGAAATGACGAGGTTCAGCAGCGAATCCCAGATGGTGGGGCTTTGATAGACTGTACCGAACTCAACACCCGCATCCTCCAGCCGGGCGACAAGGTTGTTATCCTGCGCGATGGCATTGGTCTTGTAGGAGTCTTCGTTTTTGTCCACAAAGTAAATTTGCTGATCCTCGATCTGGACGGTGGAAAGCTCCTTATCCTCCAGCATTTGCAGGAAGGTACTGTAATTTACGCTCTTGACGCTCGCCTGCATCAGGGCAGGGAAGAGGAAGATATTGCTTAAAATGACGATGGAAAGAATGACCGCGTAGCCGATCCAAAGTTTCTTCTTTGGGTCTTTCGGCGGCTGTGTCGTCTCTTTCATGGGGGTAGCCTCCTTTTCTTTTGTGACAAGTATAGCATGGACTGAAAAAATGAACAGCGTATGAAGCAACTTTGAACGAAACGCAAAAAATCCGCATAACGGTGGGGCTGGGACGGGTTTTCCGCGTTTTGCACAGGTTTTCGACAGGATTCCACTGTGGAAATGTGGAAAACTGTGTTGAAATGGTGGAAAACCCAGGGGAAAGGTACAAAATAGTACGATGAGAGGGAAGTGTTGAAATGTGGAAAATGGGAACGCAGAGAAATAAAAACTTCTAAAATTTAAACAGAATCTTTAAATTTGCCTTAAATTTCGCGAATCTTGTAACAAGTTGGAAACATCTGTCGTTATAATAGATGTGAGGAATCGCAAAAAGCTGTCCTGTTCGGAAGGAGGATGTTCGTTATGAAAACCGCACAAGATGTCTTTTATAAAGATTTGGAAGTGAACCTCGCGGCGCACCGGGTCAGCCGCGCGGGGCACGAACTGTGCCTGACGCCCCGGGAATTTGCACTGCTGGCTGTGCTGCTGACCATGGCCCGGCAGGATAGCAGCTTTAGCCTCTATGCGGGCATTTATCTCGCGGGAACGCTCCTGCCAATCAGCGCCGCCTGCTGGAGCGCCGCAATTATTTCCCGCTTCACCTTTTCCTTTGCCGCTCTGACGGGCACGGCGGTGCGCTTTGTCATCGCCCATTTTTTCCGGTCCCTGGGAATGGCCGCCTGCACGGTGGCCCTGGCGGTTTTCACCTGGAACTATCCCATCTGGGTCTTCGCCGCCCCGGCCTGCCTGATGCTGCTGTGGTCCGTGTTTGCAGAGCCAGTCTTTGCAAAATACGGCGCTGCCATCACGCCTGCCCAGCCGGAGGAGGATTGAGCAGAATAGACAATGTCCATGCCGAAAATTTGGCATGGACATTTTTTACGAAAAGACGGTGTAAAATTTGGCGAATAATCATTTGCCATTTTCAATTCTATCTTGTATAATATTCTCGCTGACGTTGGTACAAAAGCACATCTGTTTTGTCGGGATCTTCTCTGCAGAGCTGTTTTCCTGCCCAGCGTTATGGTATACACGAAAGGAGCATAAGCGCTGTGATTCAGAACTTGAATCAGGTGAATTTTCAGGGGTTTGGCACGGTCTTTCCAGAGCGAGCACAGGTCAATCAGACCACGCCCAGGAATGCCGTTCAAAT
>ERZ827168.4218-NODE-4218-length-13469-cov-3.351498_pt1 | contig 13469 bp, 12 predicted proteins | sample MGYA00519868_ERZ827168 | MGnify/ENA primary metagenome ERZ827168 (study PRJEB31778, sample SAMEA3449271) | human gut metagenome | biome: human gut; feature: human-associated habitat; material: faeces | place: United Kingdom | collected 2010/2012 ...
CTGCAAATATATGCAATTTATTTCACTTTGCCATATCGACGGTCGCGTTTTGCGTAGCTTTCAAGCGCCGCGCGGAACTCCGGTTTGCGGAAATCGGGCCATAAGGTTTCGGTGAAAAGGAATTCGGAATATGCCGCCTGCCACAGGAGATAGTTGCTCAAACGTGTCTCTCCGGAGGTGCGGATTATGAGATCCGGGTCCGGGATGCCGGCGGTCACGAGATAGCTGTCGAAAAAGGAAAGTTCCGCATTCTTCAGTCTGTCAAGGGCTTCCGGTGACTCAGCGGCTTCGAGAGCCATTTTTTTTGCAGCCTGGAAGATGTCCCACTTGCCGGAATAACTCATAAAAAGGATGAGCGTCAGGTTCTTTCCATCCCGTGTACGCGCCATGCAGTCATCGATTGTGGCGTTGAGTTCATCGGATAGCCGCTCCCTATGTCCGAGCACAACAAAGCGCACCCCGTTTTTCAGGAATGTCGGAAGTTCATTCGCCATACATTTGGCCATCAGCGACATAAGTCCCGCGACTTCCTCATCCGGCCTTTTCCAGTTCTCCTCCGAAAAGGCATAGAGAGACAAATATTTCACTCCTTCCTCGACACAGGCCTCAGTGCAGGCACGCACCGACTCGACGCCCTCGAAATGCCCGTATATACGTTCCTTGCCCCTTGCCTTTGCCCATCGGCCGTTCCCGTCCATTATTATGGACACATGTACGGGCAGGTTGTTCCTGTTTTCCATAATTGTAGTTTTATGCGCGCCCGCTGTGGGACGCCATCGTGAATTAATGCCTATTTCTCATGTCCTCCCCCCAATAGAGTTTGGTAGTAAGGGCATCGACGAATCCGGTATTTCGGAGCCGCGCCCGCTTGAGCGAAAATTGTGCCACCGACACATCCACCCTGGAGTCTCCGGCCATCACGAAATTGACATTGTCCGCCGAAAGGACGAGTTTCGGGTCTCTGGAGCGAAAACTGAGTCCTATGGAAGAGGTGTCAGGAATTATGAGAGGACGGACATTCAGATTGTGCGGAGCGATCGGAGTCACGAGCAACACTCGCGAGTCCGGAAATGCAATCGGACCTCCAGCGCTGAGAGAGTAGGCTGTGGAGCCGAGCCCAGTCGCAACAATAAGCCCGTCAGCCCAATAAGTCGGAAGCACGCTGCCGCTTATGACCGCGTCCACACCAAGCATTGCCGGACCAAGTCTGTGTACGGATATTTCATTGAGCGCGAGAAAACGCCGAGTCTTCTCGGCAGGAGAATGGACCTCTGCGGAAAGAATTGGGCTATCTTCTATCCTGTAATCACCAGTTACAATCGCCTCCGCGACATCCTCCGGTCTGTTCTCAGAAAGGAATCCAAGCCGTCCCATATTCGCACCGAGCACCGGCACGCCAAGTGGGGCTGCAAGCCTCGCCGCCGAAAGGAACGTGCCATCACCTCCAAGGCTGACAATCAGTTCCGGACGGGCGTCCCCTATTCTTTCGCCAATCTCCTCCGCAGGCTCCGATATATAGACAGAACAAAGTTCAACTCCGGCATCGGTCAGACGCCGCTCAAGTTTTCTGTAGGCTTCCGTACCGGTCAATTCGGGGTTTCTGTAAAAGACTGCAATCATCGTGAGTATTGTTGTGACAACCTGCAAAATTAGTAATTTCTTTATAGGATTTGAACAATAATGTATATTTTTGCAACCTATACCAAAAAGACAAGCAATATGACAAGACTTAGCGTTAATATAAATAAATTCGCAACCCTCAGAAATTCCCGCGGAGGCAACATGCCGGACGTGGAGAAGGCAGCCGTAGACTGCGAAAGATTTGGCGCGGAAGGAATCACGGTGCATCCGAGGCCGGACGAGAGACATATAAGGTACGCGGACGTGCGCGCGATACGCCCGATCGTAAAGACGGAATTGAATATCGAGGGAAATCCAATCCCATCGTTCGTAAACCTTGTAAAGGAGGTTCGTCCGGCACAGGTAACGATGGTCCCGGACGCGGTGGACGCGCTCACCTCGAACGCAGGATGGAACACACTGGAAAACAAGGATTTCCTCAGGGAAATGTGCTCGGAATTCAGGAGTCTCGGAATCAGGACGTCGATTTTCGTGGACCCGGAGCCCCGGATGGTGGAAGGAGCCGCCGAGTGCGGTGCAGACAGGGTGGAACTGTACACTGCGGGATACGCGGAACTGTTCCCCAATTCCCCGGAAAAGGCTATTGCACCATATCTTGAGGCCGCACGGAAGACAAGGGAATGCGGTCTCGGTCTCAACGCCGGCCATGATCTCAACCTCGAGAATCTACGCTATTTCGTGAGGACAATTCCATGGACAGACGAGGTCTCGATAGGACATGCGCTCATCTGCGACGCTCTCTATATTGGTCTGGAAAACACGATAAGAGCCTATCTCGACTGCCTTAAATGACCGAAGTTTCCGCATTTTATCGTACCGATAGGCTGAGGTACGATATTTTTTCATATATTTGTGGGTCTTTTGCCCTTTTGGGCACGACACTACTGGCGAATAAAAAACAAAAATAATTTATACAAATGAAAAAGAACGAAATCATAACACTGACAATCAGCGTTATTGCACTTGTTGCCGTCATTGTGTTCGGCACACTCTCACTCACGTCAAACAAACAGAAGAACGAGGCAGAGGTCACCGAAACAGAGACAGTCTCTCATGCCGGAGACATCGTTTATGTCCAGCTCGACAGGATTCTGCAGGAATATGACATGGCGAACGACAAGCGTTCGGTCGTAGAGACAAAGGTTCAGAACATTCAGGCAGAGGTTACGAGAAGGGGCAAGAAACTCGAGAAAGACATCAACGATTTCCAGGAGAAGATGCAGAAGGGGCTCATGACACGTTCCGTCGCCGAGGTGCAGCAGAATAAGCTCCAGAAGGCCCAGGACGACTTCAACATCTACGCCCAGCAGAAGCAGAACGAGATTCAGGAAGAGCAGATTGTCATGATGAACCAGCTCGCCGATGCAATCAAGACATGGCTCGACAAGTACAACGAGACGATGGGTTACGCAATGATTCTCACAAATCAGGGAGGCGCCCCTGTCATCACTGGCGACGCGACCCTCGACATCACTGATGAGGTGATTGCCGGACTCAATGAGGAATATGTCGCAACTAAAGCAAAGAAATAATTGAGAATAGCGCTGCTGTCCTGCTTTTACCCTTACAGAGGAGGGATTTCCCAGTTCAACGCCTGCCTTTATGAAGAACTGGGCAAGACGAATGATGTCAGAGCCTTCAACTTTTCAAGGCAATATCCCGAATTTCTCTTTCCGGGCAAGACGCAGAAGGTGACCGAAGACGACGAGGCCGTGCCGGTGCGGAGTACATCCGTACTGGACACGGCCAATCCTTTTTCCTATCTGAGGACAGTGCGAGAGATACGCCGGTGGAAGCCGGACTTGTTGGTCGTGCGCTACTGGATGAGTTGGTTTGCCCCGTCGTTAGGCTATGTCTGCCGCAGGCTGAGGCGCGACTGCAAGGTCATCGGAATACTCGACAATGTGGTTCCGCATGAGCCGCATTTCTTCGATGCACCGCTGACAAAGTACTTCCTTTCAGGCTGCGACGGTTATGTAACCCTATGCGAGGCTGTGTCGGAAGACCTCTTGAGACTCAAGCCTGACGCCAGGTTCGCCGTCATCCAGCATCCTCTCTACTCCCATTTCGGGAAGAAGATGCCGCGCGAAGAAGCGGAAAGAATTCTCGGGCTCGCTTCAGGGAAGAAGAACCTGCTGTTCTTCGGACTCATCCGCGAGTACAAGGGACTTGACATTCTGCTTGAGGCATTTTCCAGGCTGGACGAAAGCTACCAGCTGATAATTGCCGGGGAGCCATACGGAAGTTTTGAAAAATATCAGAAGATTATAGACTCCATTCCTGACGGAGAGAGAAGAATCTCGAAGAGTCTCCACTACATAAAGGACTCGGAAGTTTCGCTCTACTTTTCCGCGGCCGATCTCACTGTACTCCCCTACCGGAGCGCAACTCAGAGCGGAATCAGTTCTGTTTCCTACCACTTCGAGGTGCCGATGGTCGTAACGGCCGTCGGGGGTCTAAAGGAAACAATCGGAGACCGTGGAACGGGCATCGTGGCGCCGGAGGCGACACCTGAGGCAATCCGCGGGGAGATTGCCCGCTATTTCGCGGAACCGGAACTGAAGGAGAAGTTCGTGACGGAAATCAGGAAGGAAAAAGAGCGGCTGTCATGGAAAGGATTCGCGGACAGGCTCATTGAATTTGCAGATAAGCTACCATAGAAAAAAGAGACTCGATATGAATACACGTGGAATATTCGGCATGATGATTCTGTCCGTCGCATTGGCGTCGGTCCCGCCTGCATTCGCGCAGGACAATTATGTAGCGACACCGGTCTCCGTCTCCAAGGAAAAGGTGAAGGTGAACGGGCGTCTGTGCTATTCTCACGTGGTCCTGGAACGACAGACGCTATTTTCAATAAGCAAGGCTTACGGAGTGAGCATCGAGGACATCTACAAATACAATCCGGACGTAAAGGCCAAAGGACTCAAGAAGAACTCGATAATCGTCATCCCTATGCCGGAAGAACAGGAGAAGCCGTCGAAGGCCGGGAAGAAGGGCAGAAATGAGGAAAGTATGGCAAAGGTAGAGACCGCCCAGACGAGCCTTGCTCAAAAACAGGAGGAGAAGGTCACTGCCACTGCAACGAAGGATGAAGGACAGGAGCCGGAAAAGAAAGCAGAGCCGAAAATCCACATCGTGAAATGGTATGAGACCATAGAAACGATAGCGGCGAAATACGACGTCGAGGTGTCCGACATCATGAAGGCAAATGGTCTCAAGGACAAGGAACTCAAGTCAAGACAGAAGTTGGTGATTCCGGAAAAGTCTGCAACAGAGGCCCATAATGTGTCTGGCTATGAACCTACTCAGTCAGCTGAAGCTAAAGATAGGGAAAAGGATAGGGCTGTTGAAGATATAGCCACAGAAGTCGATGCAGACAGGGACGCCGATTCCGAGAAGGCAGTGACATTCTCGTCGAAGAAGAAGGTGAATCTTGCCATCGTGATGCCGTTCATGGCAGGGACAGCGAAGCCGAGTTCTTCATCAATCGACTTCTACTGCGGTGCACTACTCGCGGCAAGGGACCTCGGAAATGATGGTACGGACATAAACATCGACGTTTACGATGTGGATGATCAAAGCAGAAGTATCACAGCAGGCATTGTCTCGGACCTGGACTTCGTCGTAGGTCCTCTCTCCCCGAATGACATCCGTAGGACCTACACCGCCATCGGGAGCGACATTGTCCTAATTTCCCCTCTTGACCCGAAGGGCGTCGAACTCACTGAAGAATATCCTAAGCTCATCCAAGTGCCGACTCCACATGACTTCCAATATGCGGATCTCGCCCAGTGGATTGCAGACGAGTCTAAACCTGGAGACAGGACGATACTCGTCACAGAAAAGGGAGCGAGAAGCAGCGACGCTATGACGAGCCTCGTGAACATGATTGACCTCTCCGGACTCAAATACACCACGGCGTCATACAGCCTGCTAGAAGGACGCGACATCATCGGGAGCCTCAAGAAAGCAACGGAAGAGGGTGCAGAACACACCAACCGGTTCATCATCGCATCGGAAAGCGAGGCATTCGTGAACGATGTGTTCAGAAACATCAGCCTCCTTTCCCGTGAAAACCGCAGGGTGGAGATTTTCTGCCATTCCAAGGTACGCGGATATGACATCGAGGTGGAGAGCCTCCACAACAACGACCTGCACGTGAGCCTCGCCTATTACATAGACTACAACTCTCCGGATGTCATCCGTTTCGTCAAGCAGTATCGTGCCCTGTTCAACACTGAACCGACCCAGTTCAGTTTCCAGGGCTATGACATCGTGAAATATTTCTCCTCCCTCTGCGCCGAATATGGCGACAGCTGGTTCAACGCTCTCGGGAACGTCAAAAAGACTATGCTCCAGACCACCTTCGACTTCCGCGACGGCTCCCGCATCAACGAAGGCGTGAGACGTATCGAATATGAGCCTGACTATCAGATTAAACTAGTTGAATAAAACTCGGTTGAAGCAATTTTAATAAAGTTGCAGGACAACTCGGGGCTGAATAAAAGATGGAGTGCAAGGCGCACAAAGCCCTCGAAACCGGAGCAACCTTGTCGGTTGTGAGGATTTCGAGGGCTTTTGCAACGCGGCAATCCGCTTCTATTCAGCCCCGAGCAGTTCCTTGGCGTTGGCGATGGCAGCGGCTGTGACTGTTGAACCGCTGAGCATACGGGCAAGTTCGAGGACGCGCTCGTCGGAGGTGAGTTTTCGGATGGAGGATGTTGTGCGGCCGTCGGAGGAGGAGACGGCTTTTTCAACAAGATAGTGGGCAGAGCCCTTGGCGGCAACCTGCGGGAGGTGCGTGATGGCGAAGACCTGCATGTCAGCACCCATAGAACATATCATCGAGCCCATCTTGTCCGCCACGCTGCCGGAGACTCCGGTGTCAATCTCGTCGAAGATGAGCGTCGGCATAGCCTCAAAGTGAGCCATCTGAGCCTTTAGGCAGAGCATGATTCTGGAAAGTTCACCTCCGGATGCGCAGGACTGCACCGGAATCGGAGCACGTCCCGTGGAACTGAAAAGGAAACGGACATTGTCCCGTCCGAGAGGACCGGGCTTCGCTGCCGGAGAAATGTCCGCGATGAACACGGAAAGCGGCATCTCCAGAGAGCGAATCATAGACTGGAGGTGCCCGGAGAAAGGCGTTGCCGCCTTCTGCCGCGATTCTGTCAAGGCTGCGGCGAGCCTGTCGTTGTTCTTTGACTCGGAAGCGATGTCGGAAGAGAGAGCCGCGAGCTTCTCGTCCATACAGTCCGTGTCAGCGAGCGCTTCGCTGTACTTGTCACGAAGGCTGATGAGCTCAGCCTCGCTCGTGCATCCGAACTTCTGGAACAGCCCGTAGATGAGTGACATCCTCGCTTCCACAGTTTCGAGCCGCTGAGGAGATGCCTCGGACTTTTCCGCAAGAGACGTGACTTCCGAAAGAATGTCATCAAGCTCAAGACGGGAAGATTCAATCCTTTCAGCGAGCGTCCTTGCCGACGGCACAAAGGCTGAAATCTTCTCCAAAGCCTTCACCGACTCCTTTAACAATGAATCGACTGAAGGAAGTTCCTCATCGCTCGGAGAGAGCGCCTCAGACACGGAATAGAGACTTTCACGAATGGTCTCGGCATTGGCGAGTTCCTTCTGCTCCTGTTCAAGTTCGGCAAGTTCCCCATCCTTCAGTCCGGCAGAGTCAAGTTGGGAGAACTGCGCCATGTTGTAGTCCTTCTCCGCGCGAAGCCTCTCAAGGCTTTCCTCCAGACGTCTCTTTTCGGCATTAAGCGAAGAAAGTCGGGAATAGGACTCGGAATACTCGTTGCGCAGGGCAAGATTGCCGGCAAAATTGTCGAGCATGTCCGTCTGGTAGGCGGGATTCTGGAGTTCAAGCGTCCCGTGCTGGGAATGTATGTCAAAAAGACGTGATGTCACACCCACGAGTGTCTGTACCGTCACGGGGCAGTCATTGATGAATGCACGCGAGCGCCCGGAACGTGCGACAACACGCCGCACGATAAGCCCCGCATCGTCCCACTCCGCTCCGGCATCCTCGACAGCGGATTTCAGCCTGCTGTCAACGGACGTGAATTCGGCCTCGACCACACAACTGTCGGCTCCCTCTGAAATCTGGGAAGCATCTGCCTTTCCTCCGGCAAGCAGCGACAGCGCCCCAAGGAGAATTGACTTTCCTGCACCTGTCTGTCCGGATATAATGACAAGACCCTCCGGAAACGTGATGTCCAGAGAGTCTATCAGCACATAATTGTGTATTTCAAGACGATTCAGCATAGCTTGACTATTTTTGATGCCCCACAGAGCCAGTCAGGAGACTACTCTTCGTCGTGCTTGGCCATTCTGTAGGAAATTTCATTATGCTCGAACTCGTAGATTGCGACGAGGTCCGGCTTCGGCTGTCTTTCGTAATACTTTGAAATCTCAATCTGCTCGCGGTTTTCAAAGACTTCCTCCATAGTGTCCCTTTCATTCTTGAAGTCCTCGAGTTTCTTTGTAAGCTCTTTCTTTTCAGCCGCGGCAATCTGGTTTGCACGCTTTGAAAGAATCACGACAGTCTCGTAGATGTTTCCGGTCGGAGCCGCGAGGTCACAAAGATCGCGCGTAATCGTGTTGGTTGGAATTTTGTTATTTGCCATATCTTGTGTTTATTTTGTTTGTCTTTTTGGTCTATATTTATTTTTTCATCGGTCACATACGCCCGGTATGGTTTTCCAATTATTATATACGTCCACCATATTCCGATGTTTCAAAAATTTTGGGGGACGATTCAATATTTTTTTTGAACTTTGAGAAGAGGATTCTAATTCTTCTTCAGATATTTCTGCGCTTTCGAATGAGGAAATTCGAGACTATGGGCATATTTCGAATCAGGATATTCACTCATAAAGTTGAGATAGTCGTCCATAAACTGAAGATAGCGTTCGCGCTGTTTGGCCTTCACGCTCAACTCCGCATACTTGTAGGAAGACATCGCTATGTAGTAGAGTATGTCCTCGCGGTAGATGTTTTCGGCGTCGTCCTTCAGGACATTCTTCAGAGCCACGCGCGCGGCAAGATAGTCCTCCATACGATAGTAGAGCTTCGCCCCCTCGTACGCCTTGCGGTCAAGGCGATCGTTCAGGTCCTTGATCATCGCTTCGCAGTCCGCAAGATGCCCGTTGTCAGGCTCTTCGCGAAGGTACTCCGTCATTGCGTTCAGTGCGGTGTAGGTCGGGGTCTGATCCAGTTCGTAGCGCAGAGTCGAACGGTAGAGGCAGTCGATGCGCAGGAAACGCGCGTCGGAAGCGAAAGGACTGCGTGGATAGACTTCGAGGAAGCGCTGGAAATTGGTCTCGGCAGTGTAGTAGTCCTTCTGACTATAGTTGCTCAAGCCCCAGTAGTAGCGCACGGTGTCGTCCTTTTCCGTGCCCTCGGTGTACATTGAAAGCGACTCGAACAGAGCGGCGGCCTTGCTGTACTTCTTGTTGTTGAAGTAGTTGAACGCGGCCTCATATTTTGCGTCAACATCGGCGCTGTTCAGAAGAAGCTCATACTGAGACTTGCATGAATTCAGAGACAGGAGAGCGAGTGCGGAAACTGCCGCAAGCTTAACATATATTTTCATAAAATATCAGATTCAAAACATAAAATGACTTATTTCTCTTTCAAGAATTTCTCCGCATCAAGCGCAGCGCGACAGCCAGAAGCTGCGGCGTTTATGGCCTGACGATAGGTAGGATCCTGAACGTCTCCGGCTGCGAACACGCCCTCTACACTTGTTCTGGTGGACTTTCCGTCCGTAATTATGTAGCCGTTCCCGTCGAGCTTCAGCCAAGGTGCAAAGACATCGGAGTTCGGATGATGACCTATTGCGAGGAAAAATCCGTCCACGGCAATGTCAAAAACCTCGCCGTCCTTGCGAAGAAGACGTACTCCCGTGACCCCAAAATCGTCTCCGAGAACTTCCTGCGTGTTGCAGTTCCACAATATCTCAATATTTTCAGTCTCCTGAACACGCCGGCGCATGGCCTCCGAAGCGCGGAGAATATCACGCCTGACAATCATATAGACCTTTTTGCATAACCCCGCAAGGTAACTTGCCTCTTCACAGGCGGTATCTCCTCCTCCTACAACGGCAACAACTTTCTTACGATAAAAGAAGCCGTCACATGTAGCGCAGGCCGACACACCCATTCCGCGATATTTCGTCTCCGACGGCAGGCCGAGGTACTTAGCGGTCGCCCCTGTGGCAACTATCACCGCATCTGCCTCCATCTCAATCGTTCCGTCAACCGTCACTTTGAACGGACGTGACGAGAAATCCACATCCGACACCGTGCCGAAACGTATGTCTGCGCCGAGACGCACTGCCTGAGCACGCATGGTCGCCATCAGTTCCTGCCCGTTGATTCCGTTCTCGAACCCGGGATAGTTCTCGATGTCTGTGGTGGTTGTGAGCTGTCCTCCCGGCTGTGCGCCCTCATAGAGCACCGGCGCAAGGTTGGCACGTGAAGCATATATTGCGGCTGTGTAGCCGGCTGGACCTCCTCCTATTATGAGACATGCTGTCTTTTCCATATCCTTAAATAATTTTCTTCAAATCTGCAAAATTAGCAAATTTCCGCTCTGAATCAAAAATACATCTCAAAATAACTGAACAAAAAAAATTTAAGAAACATGAAAAAAATAGACTGCGGAATACGAACGAAAAAGATGATGCAGGTTATTTTTTGAAGGTTTCTAAAAAAAACTTGACGAAAAAACATTTTTTTAATAACTTTACGGGATGTTATTGTACTCAAATTCGCGCAATGTGCGAAACATATCTTATGGTCCCTCGTGGCGAGAGTAGATAACGTGGTTAGAAAAAATTGCATTCCAATGACAACGACAGAGGTGAACACACAGAACAACTTTACATCTGTATTAAAGAGATACTCACTCAAGGCCACTCCACAGAGACTTGCAGTACACAAGGCAATGCAGGAATTGGGACATGCGTCGGCCGACATGGTGGCGCAGAAAATAGAAAACGACGGTAATACCAAAATTACCGTCGCTTCTGTATATAACATTCTCTCCGAGTTCGCCAAATTAGGGATTTACCAGCACAGGCTCAGCGCTAACAACAAGATGTTCTTCGACCTCAACACCTTCGACCACGCGCATTTCTACGACATCGAAAACAACACCTTCCGCGACATTTCTGAGGACAAGCTCATCAGCGAGCTTATGGAGAAACTGTCGAAGAAACGGTTCAAAGGCTACAAAGTCGACTACATCGACATCCAAATCGTCGGACATCCGAGCAAAAGACATTTACAAAAAGGGTGAGAAAAAAACTATTCCCCGCCTTCCTTATCCTTCAATTCAAAAGCCGACTCGATGCTTATTTGAGTATTATTGGAGTTCCAAATCGGTTCAATCAGGCTTTTAACCGGAAAACTGAGATACAATACCTTGTTTGTCCAATCTTTGTCGGCCTTGTTCTCAGTTGTCACGACCTCTCCGCCGGCATTGTGATAGAGTGTGAATTTCACTGACTGAGAAGTGCTCTCCTTGTCAAAAATGAGATTAAAATCGTGTTCCACATTGCTGTCCTTTTTGACAGGAATGCTCAGGATAAAGGAAACATACCAATTCTTGCCATTGGCTGTCAAGTATTTGTTCATTACATAGACAGAGTCACGATGCTCAGCGATTCCGGGAGCCGCGATGTCTTCTGAACTAAGACAAGGCTTCACATCCACCCCTTGATAGGCATTGAGTTTGATACTCCTCGGAGTTTCCAAATCGAGCAGGTCACAATTGATTGCCACACGTTTGGACTCCACGAGAGTAAATTTCGAGTCTGTTCCGTCCTCGGTGATGACAACTGCCATATCCCCGTCACAATTAAGATTCTTCTGGTCAATTACATCAGCGAATGTAAAAAGTCCGTTGTAGCGAAATTCGCTTTTGAGACACGAACTGAGTGATGCACAAGCAATGAGCGAAAGCGCAATGATTTTTGTAAATTTCATATTTCTGAATTCTTCTGTTTTCCTATTATTATATAAGTAAGCGTTTTCCTAACGATAAAGTGCCACGATTTCGCCTTTCGCGACTTTCGCGCCATGGGCGGCGGTGACTGCAACAATTCTGCCATCCGCCGCTGGAATGACCTCCTCGATGCCGTAGTAGGCCTGAACATAGCCGGCAGGCTCCCCTGCCTTGACGAGAGTGCCTTCTGCAGGAGCCGTCGATTTGTCGTCAACATCAATCTGCCAAAGCATCTGACCTTTGACAGGCGACTGGAGCGGCTTCGCATCCGGCCAGCGTTTCAAAAGAGCGTCGATATCGAACTTAGGCATCTCCACGACAGGCCTCGTCACCACAATCGGAGCCCCCGCCACAGCCTTTCTCGACTCAAGTTCCGCCTCGAAGCGTTCCTTGGCGACTCCCGAGCGGTAATCCCGGTACTGTCTTTCGTGCATTGCAAGTTCGAAGAGTTCCTCGCTGTCCGGTCCCTCGTCCCAGCCTTCGTCCGCCATCATCTGGCGGAACTTCGGAAGTTCGTCCGGGAATGCGTCCTGAGGATTGCCGGTGTAGAACTCCAGCCCTTTTGAAGCAGCGAGCTCAACGATTTCAGGAGCGAGCGGGCCAGGCAGCCGTCCCATCTTTCCGAGAATCATGTTCCACGTGTCCTTGTCAATCGAAGACCAGCGCGGCCTGCCCTTGAGGGAGTCGAGCAGGTTCATGAGCGCAGTGTTCTTGACATACTGGCTGAACGGAGTCACGAGCGGCGGGTAGCCAAGCCGTGGCCATACATATTCCACTTCCTGGAAAAGACGCACCATAAGATTGTCGATGCTCAATTCTGCTTTGCCCTGAGCCCGAAGAGAAGCATTGATTGCGGCCTGGAAGCCCTTGAGGTCGGACATCATGGAGCCCATCATCCCACCCGGGAGCCCGCAGCCGACAAGCAGAGAACTGAGGTGCGAGTTGTTCGGGTCAATCCAGTAGCCGAGAAAGTCATCGATGAACGACTGTGTGAGCGAACGCACCTCCATGTACGCGTCCATATTCAAATCCTTGACTGTGAAACCATCGGCACGCAGCATCTCGCGGACCGTTATCACGTCCGGATGCACTTTTCCCCACGAGAGCGGCTCGACAGCAACGTCCAGATAGTCCGCCCCGGCGCGCGCCACTTCAAGCATCGACGCCGGAGAGAATCCCGGGCCACTATGTCCGTGATACTGAACGATTATGTGTGGATATGCCTTCTTTATCTCACGAGTAAGTTCCGCGAGGATAGTCGGCCGCCCGATTCCGGCCATGTCCTTGAGGCAAATCTCGTCGGCCCCATATTCCACGACCTTGCGGACAACATCCATATAGTATTCAACGGTGTGGACCGGAGAATGTGTGATGCTCAAGGCAACCTGCGAGACCATTCCAGCCTTCTTGGCATATTCAACACTTAGCCTGAGGTTGCGGTGGTCGTTGAGCCCGCAGAACGAACGGGATATGTCTGTGCCCTGTGCCTTCTTCACCTTGTACATAAGTTCACGCACATCGGCCGGCACCGGATTCATCCTCAGGGCATTGAGGCCCCTTTCAAGCATGTGTGTCTGAATCCCGGCCTTTCTGAAAGGCGCCGTCCACTCACGCACAGCCCTGTTCGGGTTCTCGCCGAAGAGGAGATTGACCTGTTCGAAAGCCCCGCCGTTGGTCTCGACGCGGTCGAAGCAGCCCATATCGATTATAGGCTGTGCGACCCTCACAAGCTGATCTACCCTCGGAACATATTTTCCCGAAGACTGCCACATATCCCTATAGACAAGGGAGAATTTTATTTCACG
>ERZ827168.4221-NODE-4221-length-13465-cov-4.079717_pt1 | contig 13465 bp, 9 predicted proteins | sample MGYA00519868_ERZ827168 | MGnify/ENA primary metagenome ERZ827168 (study PRJEB31778, sample SAMEA3449271) | human gut metagenome | biome: human gut; feature: human-associated habitat; material: faeces | place: United Kingdom | collected 2010/2012 ...
GGCGGAGGATATCCTCATCGAGCATGCGCTGGCCGTGCCGTACTACATTTCGCCCTCCACGTATGTGGCGACCAAGATCAACATCTTTGAAGGTCAGTACAGCCCGTCCGGCATCTCCCGCCTGCGCTTCAAGGGTCAGAAGGTTTCGGATCACTTCATCGATATGGATGAATATCAGAAGAACTACGACGCTTGGCTGGCTGTGATTGAAAACGGCGGAGCGAAATAAAAACGTAAAGTAGTTTGAGGGGATTTTCCCCTGGAAAATCGCATTTGTGCAGAAGAACCCCTGTTGCGGCAGGGGTTCTTGGCACAATGACATTTACATTGAGCCGCGGAGGCTGTACAATGAGATAGCGGCGGTGCGCATCCTGTTTATGACGCATCCCCTAAAATACAAGGGGGCTGACACAATGCTCAAGTATCTCGCCAAGCGCTTAGGGCGTTCATTCATCACATTGCTCATCATCTTGACCATCGTATTTGTTCTGATGCGCCAGATGCCGATCGAAGGCTATTTTCCAAACTATGAAAAAATGACGAAGGAACAGATTCAAAATGGTCTGGCCATCATGGGCATGGATAAACCGATGCCGGTGCAGGTGCTGAACTTCTTCAAGGGTCTTTTCCTCAAGGGCGATTTGGGCACGTCGCGCATTTACCGCAACAACGTTCCCGTCACCGAAATCCTTGGGCCGAAGCTCCCCGTTTCGATCAAACTCGGCTCGCTTGCGCTGCTCTTTGCAATGCTCGTCGGCATTCCGATGGGCACGCTGATGGCGCAGTATAAGGGCAAGTTCTTCGATCACCTGGGCACGGCGTTTATCGTCTTTATCCAGGCGGTTCCGGCCGCGGTCTATTATCTGTTCATTCAGCTTTACGGCACGGAGTTGCTGGGCATTAGCTTGATCTTTGACATCAATGACTGGAAATCGTGGGTACTTCCCGTGTTTTCCATGTCCCTGGGAAACATCGCCTATTATGCCATGTGGCTGCGCCGTTACATGGTGGATGAAAGCACGAAGGATTATGTCCAGCTGGCCAAGATCAAGGGTGTTTCTAAGAATCATATCATGTTCCAGCATGTGTTCCGCAACGCATTTGTTCCCATGGCGCAGTATATCCCGACTTCATTCCTCAACACCGTTGTCGGCTCTATCTACATCGAATCGCTTTACGCCATCCCCGGCATGGGCGGCCTGCTGGTCGATGTGGTGAAGAAGCAGGACAACAACATGGTGCAGGGCATCGTGCTCGTCTTTGCGTGCGTCGGCGTCGTCGGCCTGATCTTCGGCGATTTGCTGATGGTGATGCTTGACCCGCGCATCAGCTTTGCATCGAAAGGAGGGAACCGCTGATGGGAATCATCAAGCATCCGAAGCTCGAGCAGCTCGAACAGGAATGCTCGGAAAATCTCAAGGCAGCCCTGAGCGGGGAAGAAGCCTTCACCTTTGCGGAGTTCAATGAAAAGGGCGTTGAGAACCGCGGCTTTTCCAATTATTCCTATTGGGGAAGCACCTTCTATGCCTTCAGCAAGAATAAGCTGGCGGTGTTCCTCGTCTTTACCGTTTTGGCAATTTTGCTCTTTACGTTTTTGCAGCCCTATCTGCCCGGTCAGTTTGACGCATTCAACGTCAACAACGACCCGGTGACGGGTGTGCCGCTGCGCAACAGCCAGCCGGATTCCGTCCATTGGCTTGGCACCAACTCCATCGGTCAGGACCTGTGGTCCCGCCTGTGGCAGGGCACGCGCACGTCGCTGCTGATCGGCCTGGCGGTCGCCTGCATCCAGGCGGTGGTCGGCATCACCATCGGCGTTTTGTGGGGCTATGTCCGCCAACTGGATATCGTCTTTACCGAGCTTTACAACATACTGGATAACATTCCTTCCACCATCGTGCTGATTCTGGTTTCCTACATGATGAAGCCCGGCGTTGGGACAATTATATTGGCTATGTCGCTGACCGGTTGGATCGGCATGGCGCGATTTATCCGCAACCAGATCATCATCATCCGCGACCGCGATTACAACATCGCCTCCCGCTGTCTGGGCGCGGATTCCCGGCAGATCATGATAAAGAACCTGCTGCCCTATCTGGTGTCGGTCATCATGCTGCGCATGGCGCTGGCCATTCCCGGCGCAATCGGCAGCGAGGTATTCATCACCTACATCGGCCTTGGTGTGCCGCTGGACACGCCGTCGCTGGGCAACCTGATCAACGAGGGACGCAAGCTGTTCGCGGGCGCGCCGGCGCTGCGCTATCAGCTGTTCTTCCCGACGATCATCCTGTCGCTGGTCACGGTGTCCTTCTATATCATCGGAAACGCCTTTGCCGACGCGGCCGATCCCAAAAATCACGTGTAAGAAAGGAGCGTTCGCATGCCTGAACCCATTTTGTCCGTTCGAAACCTGAACGTGAAATTTTCTCTGCGCGGCCAGACGCTCCACGCCATCCGCGACGTGTCGCTGGACGTGATGCGCGGCGAAAGCCTTGCCATCGTCGGCGAAAGCGGCAGCGGAAAAAGCGTATTTGTGAAGTCGTTCATGGGACTGAACGACAAAAACGGCTGGATCGACTCCGGCGAAATCCTCTACGAGGGCAAAAACCTCGCCGCTCTGAAATCCGAAAAGGAATGGGGCGCGATTCGCGGCGGCGAAATCGCCATGGTCATGCAGGACCCCATGACGAGCCTGAACCCGTTGATGACCATCGGCGCGCAGATTCTGGAGGCCATCGAGCTGCACCAGCGCCTGCACGGCGCGGAAGCGAAGAAGGCCATGCTGGACATTCTGCGCGACGTGGGCATTACCGACCCGGAAAAACGCGCGCGCCAGTATCCGCATGAATTCTCCGGCGGCATGCGCCAGAGGGTGGTCATTGCCGTGGCCGTGGCCTGCAAGCCGAAAATCCTCATCTGCGACGAGCCGACGACGGCGCTGGACGTGACCATTCAGGCGCAGATTCTGAAGCTCATCAAAAACCTGATCGCCAAGTATCACCTGACGGCCATCTACATCACCCACGATTTGGGCGTGGTCGCCAACGTGGCGGAGCGCATCTGCGTGATGTACGGCGGCGACATTCTCGAAATCGGCACGGCGGAGGAGGTCTTTTACGACCCGCAGCACCCGTACACGTGGGCGCTGTTGTCGTCGCTTCCGCAACTGGGCGTGAAGGGCGAAAAGCTGTTTGCCATTCGCGGCACGCCGCCGAACCTGTTCGGCGAGATCAAGGGCGACCCGTTCGCGCCGCGCAATCCCTACGCGCTGAAGATCGACTACGAGGAGCGGCCGCCGTTTTTCGAGGTCTCGCCCACCCATAAGGCGCGCACGTGGCTGCTCGATCCCCGCGCGCCGAAGGTGGAGCGGCCGGAAATCATTCGCAAGCTCTCCGAAAGGAGGTTGACGGAACATGGCTGAAAAGCTGCTGGAAATCAGGCATTTGTCCGTGCGCTTCGGCCGCCGCCGCAAGCCGTTCACGGCGGTGGACGACGTGAGCTTTGACATTTACCGCGGCGAGACCTTCGGTCTCGTGGGCGAAAGCGGCAGCGGAAAGACCACCATCGGCCGCGCCATCATCCGCGTGTGTCAGGCCTCCGAGGGCGAAATCCTGTACCGCGGCGAGCGCATCAGCGGAAAGATTCCCAAATCGCTCGACCGCGCGCTGACGCGCAAGATTCAGATGATCTTTCAGGATCCCATGGCGTCGCTGAACGAGCGCGCCAAGGTGAGCTACATCGTGTCCGAGGGCATTTACCGCAGCGACGGAAAGCGCGAGCGGGCGGAGAAGGTCAGTCAGGCACTGCGCGACGTGGGTCTGCTGCCCGAGTTCGCCGGGCGCTTTCCCCATGAATTCTCCGGCGGTCAGCGCCAGCGCATCGGCATTGCGCGCGCGCTGGTGATGCAGCCGGAATTCATCATCGCCGACGAGCCGATCAGCGCGCTGGACGTGTCGATCCGCGCGCAGGTGCTGAACCTGCTGAGCGACCTTCAGAAGGAGCACGCGCTGACGTACCTGTTCATCTCGCACGACCTGAGCGTGATGCGCTTCATCTGCGACCGCATCGCCGTGATTCATCTGGGCAAAATCGTGGAGCTGGCGGACACGGAGACGCTGTTTGAGCATCCGCTGCACCCGTATACCCGCGCGCTGCTCTCCGCCGTGCCGATGCCGGATCCCATCGGCGAAAAAAACAAGCACCTGCTGGTGTACGACCCATCGTGCCACGACTATACGACGGATAAGCCCGCGTTCGTGGAGATCGAGCCGGGGCACTTCGTCTACGCCAACCAGAAGGAACAAAACGAATACAGGGAGATGCTTTCGTGAAGTACGAAGAAGCCGTAAGCCGCTGCTGGGCGGAAATCGATGTGGACGCGCTGCTTGAAAACTACCGCACGGCGCGCGGCATGCTGGCACCGGAATGCGAGCTGATCTGCGTTATGAAGGCGAACGCCTACGGCGTGGGCGCGCGGCAGGTCGCGAAGCTTCTGCGCGCCGAGGGCGCAAAGACCTTTGCCGTGGCCTGCGTGAGCGAGGCCGAGGAGGTTCTGGACGAGGTTCCGGACGCGGACGTGCTGGTGCTCGGCCTTGCGGGCGCGCTGGAAGCCGAGCGCGCCATTCGCCGCGGCATCCTGCTGACGGCGTTCTCCGAAAACAGCGCCGCGACCATCGCCGCCGCGGCCGAGCGCGCCGGGAAGATGGCGCGCGTGCACGGGAAGATCGAAACCGGCCTGCATCGGCTGGGCTTTGATCCCGCGGACGTGAACGCGCTGACCGCGCTGGCGAAGCACCCGCTGGTGCGGCTGGAGGGCGTGTTCACCCATCTCGCGCTTCGAAGCCACGAAAGCGACGAAAGGCAGTTTGCCGCCCTCGACCGCGCCTGCGCCGCGCTGGACGCGGCGGGCGTTCGCGGATACCGGAAGCACGCCTGCGATTCCATCGGCATGGTGCGCTACCCCGAACGCCATATGGGCGCGGTGCGCACCGGCGCGTGGCTGTACGGCGTGTGTCCCTACCGCTACGAGCACCCGGAGCGCTGCCGCCCCGTGGTCACGCTGAAGGCGCGCGTTGCGCAGCTTCGCACCCTGCCCGCCGGAGAATGCGTCGGCTATGACGACTCGCATCCGCTTTCCCATGACGCGCGCGTCGCGACGCTGTCCGCCGGTTATGTGGACGGCTTCCCGCGCTTCAACGGCAAGGGTGAGGTCTGCATCCACGGCCGCCGCGCGCCCGTGCTCGGGCTCGTGTGCATGGATCAGATGATGGTGGACGTGACCGGCGTCCCGGACGCGCAGGAGGGCGACGAGGCCATCCTGCTCGGCGGCCCGATCACCGTGGATGAATACGCCGCCACCGCCGCCATGAACCGCAATGAAGCCCTCAGCCGCATCGGAAAGCGCGTGCCTCGCGTGTATCTCCAAAGCAACGCGGAACCCGTCATCCGCATGCCCTGACCCACCCCTTCTTATGAAAAAGCGACCGCCGTTTCAAACGACCGTCGCTTTTTCATTTTGCCCCCCGCTTTGGGAATGGGAATGCGAGAGGGTTCCGACCCTCTCGCGCTCTCCCGTGGGGGCCGCGATTCGCGGCTTTCTACTTCTTTCGCGTCGCCGTTCGTTTCCCCTTATTCTTCCGGCATGAGAACGGTCAGCGACTGGGGCGGGACGGTTACGGCGGTGGATTCGTTTTGGGGCTGCGCGGAATCGCGTTTTGCGGAGAGGAAGTCCGTCTGGATTACGGCTTCCGGCAGCGTCACGCGGATTTCGCGGTCGGCGGAGAGGTTATACACGAGGTAGACGGTTTCGTCCGCGCAGGTTTTGCGCAGGACGCACGCGTCGATTTCATCGCCGAGGTCGATCAGCTCCGCCGTGCCCTCCGAAATCGCCGGATGGGCGGCGCGGAGCGCGAGCAGGCGGCGATAGAACGCGTAAATGGAATCCGCGTCCGCTTCCTGCGTTTCCAGCGCGCCGAAGGCGTGCTTCTGCGGCTCCATATCCGCGGGACCCTTCGTCATGCCCGCGGCGGACGCGTCCTCCGACCAGTACATGGGCGCGCGCTTGTTTTCGTCCCTGCCCGCGCCGGACATGCCCAGCTCCTCGCCGTAGTACACGAACGCCGTGCCCGTCATCGTCAGGTTCAGGCAGGCGTACAGCTTGATTTTCGCTTCGTCCTTGCGCATGAAGCCCGCGATGCGGCCAATGTCGTGGTTGGAGCCGAACGGCGCGTCCTGCGCGCCGTTTTCCGCGAGCGTCGCCTGCCACGAGATAAGCGCGTTACCGTACGCGGACGCGGAATTCGCCCTGCCGCGGCCGATCAGCGTTTTCGCCGTGCGCCCCTCCGGGCCGGCGAAGGGGAAGTTGAACAGTGCGTCCACGCCGCTTTCCCAGTACGCCGGGAACTGCACGGCGCTCGTCCACGCCTCGGCGACGACGAACGCGTCCGCGCGGCGGCTGTGGATGAAGTCCGTGATCCAGCGCAGCGCCTCGGCGTTTCCGCTCGCGGAGCCGGTGTAGTGAATCACCGCGTCGAGCCGGAAATCGTCCGCGCCGTGCGCGAACCAGAAGTCGACGGCGTTCTCAATTTCCCGGCGCACGTCTTCGTTTTCCAGCGCCAGATCCGGCATGTGCCCGCCGAATACGCACTCGTAGCCCCAGCCGTTGCCCAGCGTCTGCCAGTCTTTGGCCGCGCGCTCCATGGGCTTGAAGTGATAGTAATTCACATATGGATTATGCGCCCGGCACGGCACGCCGCCCGCGCAGCTGCCGTCCGCGCATGGCTCGACGGTCAGGCTCTTCGCGGCGCTCCGGAACCACGGGTGCTCGTTGGAGGTATGATTGATCACCAGATCGAGCATCACCCGCATGCCGCGCGCGTGATATTCCCCTGCCAGCGCGTCGAAGTCTTCCAGCGTGCCCAGCGAGGGATCGACGGACTGATAGTCCAGCACGTCATACTTATGGTAGCTCGCGCCGGAGAAAAACGGCGTAAGCCAGATTCCGTTCACGCCGAGCGACTGCAAATACGCCGCCGACGCGGTCACGCCGGCCAGATCGCCCACACCGTCGCCGTCCGTGTCGCGGTACGACGACGGGAAAATCTCGTAGTACACGCCGCCCGCGTTCGCCGTGCCCGCGGTCAGCAGAAGAAGCGCCAGCAGAAGCGCCGATACCCGTTTTGCCATTCCAATCCTCCCTCTCGCATGCGTCTGTACGGATTATAGCATACCGCCGCATTCGCGTCAATTCGCGCGCGCGCACGTGTATTTGTGTATGGACTGAAGTCGGATTCGCACGCAAAATATTTGGCGTTTCTGTGTCATTAGTTTACAGGTTTGTTCATAAAGTCGTAAACGAAAGAAGTGAAAAAAACGGGAACTTATGGTACAATAGGAGAGTCAAATAAGCGCTTTGATCGAATGAATGGAGGTTGAAAAATATGAAGAGGAAACTGATGATCGTTCTGTCCCTGCTGTGTATTCTGGCGCTGACCGTTCCGGCGTTCGTGAGCGCCGAAACCGTGAAAACAGCCGTAAACGGCGGCTCCCTGCGCCTGCGCAAGAAGGCCACCACCAGCTCCGCAACCGTCGGCTTCGTGCAGGACGGCGACCATATCGACGTGCTCTCCAAGGGCAGCATCTGGTCCAAGGTTGAAACCAATTCCGGCAAGGTCGGCTACATCAAGACGCTCTACATCAAGGGCGCTGGCAGCGCCTACGCCAGCGGCACCACCTACACCGCCCGCAGGGCCGGCAAGACCACCGCGGCCGTACATATGCGCGGCGGCGCGACCACCTCGAGCGGCATCATCAAGACGCTGGCCAAGGGCACGAAGGTCACCGTTCTGGGCAAGAACGGCAACTTCTATCTGGTTTCCACCAGCAACGGAACCCAGGGCTTCGTGAGCAAGAAGTACATCTCCACCAGCGGCTCCAGCTCCACGACGCCTTCTACCAGCAGCAAGTACGCCCGCGTGACCGGTAAGGTCGTCAACATGCGTTCCGGCGCCGGCACCAAGTATAAGGTCATCACCGCGCTGACCAAGGGCACCCAAGTCAAAATTCTGAACACCGGCAATTCCAGATGGTGGAAGGTCAGCTACACCGGCAACGGCAAGACCTATACCGGCTATATGTCCACCAGCTACCTGAAGAGAAAGTAAGCAATCCATTCGCGAAAAAGGGCTTCGTCTCCTCCGCTTATCCGGAGGGCGAAGCCCTTTCGTTGTGATCAGGGGAACCCCCTGTCTGCGGGTACGCGGATCTACTCCATCGAGCCCGCATGCCTCTTCCTGCAGCCCCATGGGAGAGCGCGAGAGGGCCGCAGCCCTCTCGCACCCCCCGCGCCCCGGGCAGGGTTATTCATCCACCTTCACCAGCGTCATCTGCATCTGATCGCCGTTTTCATTCGGCCCGGTGAACACCAGCGCGATATGCACCAGCCGCCACACGCCGTCCGTGCAGCGGGACAGACCCACATAGCTGAGCTGCCGCTCCCCGGCGGCAATCGCCGCCAGCTGCTTTTCGCGCGCGAACAGCCCCATATAGGTCTTCCGATCCTCCGCCCGGTAGAACTCGTAGCTTTGCTCGATCAGCTCAGACAAAACCCCTCTTCCCGGAATCTGTCCGAATCCGCACTTCAGAACCTCATAGCGGTTCTGCGTCAGATTTGCCGCAAGGCACACGTCGTACATCGACGTAATCGCCGTGTACATGTGCTTCAGGCTGGCTTCGTCGGGTTCATAGGTAGCGCCCAGTCCGGATTCTCCGCCGTGTCGATACCCCGCCTGCTCCATTTCCGGCGTGTAGAACGCGCAGTGGAAATGCCTGTCGCCCTTGATGCAATACAGCGCCTTGTCCGCCTTGCGCAGAAGCATCTCGTAGGTATCCATTCCGGTGTTGCCCATCGCCGCGCCCATCGAAACGCGCAGCCTGGTCTCGTCCTTCTCGCCCAGGCGAATGTTTCCAATCCGCTCGACCAGCGTTTCCAGCACCTTTTCCACGCGCATGCGGTTATGCGTGTTGCGCAGAAGCAGAATGAACTCGTCGCCGCCGTACCGTCCCACAATGTCATTGGGACGGAAATACGTCTTGAGCAGCGTCGCCAGCTCGCGGATGGCGCGGTCGCCCTGCATGTGCCCCATGCTGTCGTTGATCGTCTTCAGCTTGTCAATGTCGGTGATTACCAGCGTGAGCGCCTCGTTCCTGCTCACGCGGAACACGCGCTCGATCATCGCTTCGGCGGTCGCGCGGTTGTACACGCCCGTCATGCCGTCCTTTTCGGCGCGCGCCAGAATGTCCAGCTCCGCCAGCTTCTCCTCGTGAATATCGCGAATCATCACCGACGCGATCGTGTGTCCGGTAAACCCGTCGATCACGCCCTCGATCGACGCCCTCGCCCAGCGGATGCTTCCGTCCCCTGTGCGGATGCGCGCCTCGATCTCGTTCGGATTGCTTCCGTTTGTAATGAACGCCGCCGTGTTGTCGCGCACGAAGAACTCGAACACGCGCGCCTGATCCTCGGGAACCACATAGGTGGTCACCATTCGATGCGCTTCCCTGTCGTAATTGCGCGCCCACTGCCCGCGATCCACGGGCAGCAGACTGCCGTCCACGGTGATCAGGCGGCGATCCTCGATGTCCAGCTCCATATACAGCCGCTCCCAGCCGGGAATCGACTTCATCTGGCTGCGGAAGCGCAGATAGGAAAGCTCCTTTTCATACGCGTCGGTAATGTCCTCCGCGCTGAACACCGCCTTGCGCGGCCGACCGTCGATGTCCAGCACCGAAACGAACTGAATCCGCTCCCAGCGCCACTCGCCGCTGGCAAGGTGCGTGCGCATAATCGTTTCCTTCTGCTTTTCGCCGTTCCTCAGCGCCTGCATCAGCTGGTTGAACGCGGCGGCCTGCCCGCCGTATTCGTCCCTCGGGCTTCTTTCCATGCAGGTAGAGAAGTGCGCCAGCGTTTCCGGCAGCGCGTGACTGCGCGCGTACGCCGTCGGCAGCGTGATCGTGTCGCTCACCACGTCGTACAGCGCCACGGAGCCGCCCGTCTGCACCATCGCCAGATGCGCGGCCTCCTCAATGACGTGCAGCCTGTCCTCAATGTCCTCTGAATAAATCGCGTAAATCAGCGCCTTGTCATCGCCCACGCGCTCCATCTGTGCGTTCAGATACAGATGCGTATAGCCGCCGCTGCCGTTTCGAATCCGCAGCGGCATGTCCAGCGCGCGCCGCCCCGCCATGCCCTCGCGAATCTTCTCCCACATGCGCGGCCAGTCCTCCGGGTGAACGAACGCCCGCGCGTCGTTCATGTCCACGCCGGCGGGAGCGCCGCCCAGCATGCGCAGAAGCGACTGATTCGCATAGAGCAGGCGCAGCTCGTCTCCGTCCACCTCATACATCCCCGCGCCGCAGGGCAGATGGTTCAGAAGGTCGCGGCGAATGTCCTCCGCGCCCATTTCATCGGTAATGTCGGCAAAATAGCCGTTCAGATAGCGCGTGCCGTCCGCGTCCCGGGTCGTGCGGTAAAACGCGCGCACCCACGCATAGCTCCCGTCGCCGCGCGCCAGACGCGTCTGCATGCTGAACGTTCCCTCGCGCTTCTGCGCCAGCACCAGCAAATGCCAGAACTGACTCGCGTCGTCCTCCTTCATGCCCCACAGCGCGTTTTCGCCGTACTTGCGCAGAAGCTCGCCGCGCTCCATCTGAACGATGTGCGCGAAGCCCTCGTTGATATACACAGGCTCCATGCGCCCGTCGTCCAGACGAATGCGCATGAATCCGCCGGGCGTATCCTCCATGATGCGCGCCAGCAGCGCCCGCTCGGATGTAATCTGTTTTTTGAGCCGGCTTCGCTCGAGAATCACGGTTACATAGTCGACCAGCGACGCCAGATGATCGGCGCGGTGGGGATGCCGCAGGGAATCCTCCACGTTGACGAAGCCGTACAGCTTCCCGCCCATGAATACCGGCGCGGACATGATCGACGTGATTCCCTGCCCGCGTATAAGCCTGATTTCGTCCTTCCAGCTGCTGCCCAGCCGGTTCACATCGTCAACGAGCACATATTCGTTGTTTTCAAACGCGCGGCTCCAGTGCGGGATGGTCGCCAGCGGCACGCGCTCCAGCGGCTCCCGCGGGTTCGGATCGTCCGCCCCGCGCACGGCGCAGGCAAGCGCGGCGCATTCCTCCGACGCGTGAATCTCATACAGATACGCGCGCCGCGCGCCAAAGTACGCGCACGCGTTTTCCAGCACGGCGCGCAACGCCTTTTCATCGTCGTCCTCCGAGAAGATCTTCCGGGCGGTGCTGTTCAGCATTCGAAGCAGCTCCACGCGATCCTCAAAGCTCCGCTTCGCCTGCGAGTGCCCGCTCACGTTCACCACGCCCAGGAAATACCGGCTCCCGCCCAGCGCGCGCACGGACAGGCGCAAATGCGAGATGGACGGCGGCAGACGGCTGAAATGCGCTTCTCCCTCCGCCATTTCGCCGCTCCGCTCCGCCTTCTCAATCAGCCGGTCGATCGCGCACGCCTCCGCGTCGGTAAGCCGCCCGCGAACATCCTCCCGACACGCCTCCTCCGCGGTAAAAAAGCCGCCCAGCTCCTCTATAAACCTCTGATTTACAAGCTGAATCTGATAGGCGCCGCCCTCGTGCGTAAATACGCAGGCCGCCCCCATAAACGTCTGAAATAGAACCGCAGCCGTCGAAGCCGGGTTCAGAAAATCAAGCCCATCCAATTCGTACGTCTCTCCGCCCATCGTGGCCTCCGCATCCGTCTCAAGCCGGATACCATAAGTATACCATACGGAAGCGCACTTGTATAGCAAAAATTGTGTGTGAAAACCTCTGTTATTCTGCAACTCTTCTCGTTTTTTTCACCGGCTTCTATTGTCTCACCCCCCACAGGCGCTGCCTCTGCCTGTCCCTGCTGGTAACCCGCAATGCGTAAATGACGCCCATCGTCTATCCTGATCCCAAACGAAGCGCAGACCGCCATGGAACGCTTCGCGAGATTGTATATACAACGTTCGTCCCGCTTCGATCGCGCACCCATAACCGTCCCCATCGAAGCTCCCACGGAAGATGAAAAGATGTCTCGTCTTCCCTCCGCTCACATCACCTGCTGCTTCTGCTTCCATCCCCCTCAACCGCCTGCATATCAGGAATGGATCTGACGATATGGCTCGCAATTGTATCACCCTTTACGCAGCAGACAACACCTCTCCCGTCATCAATGGTGTAGTCGGCAGATATATGCCCAATCCAAGATCGGCATGCGAATTCCCGAATCGGTTTATCATATCCCGTGTAGTCTTTGGATCGTTCTCGCCAAACAAGCCTGCCCTGAGCGGAGAACTTTCTCCGCACCCGATTTATCATATCTGACTTCCACAGCGATTGTCCGATCATTCACCACACACACGATTCATTCGTTTGATGATTTTAAACAGAACCTCATGGTTCGAATCTTTCTTTATGTCAGGCAACCCCCATCAACGTCAATTTGTTGTTTTGCCTCCAAGATATGTCTCCGGTAGACATCGCTATCCACGAGAGCATCCTATCCGAACATATTCTCAATAGCAAAAATATCCGCTCATAGCCGACACGGAATTCTCCGTACTGCCAACAGTTACCCCAATCCAACTGCAACCGGGCATTCTACAGAGGAATAAAGAATATCCGCACCGATATAGCTCCCGAACAGGCATTCACGCAAAGGATCAGCACGAATGGACTGTTCCTCATCCAACGGACAATAGAAAAAGAGACCTCCTGTTGTAGAATAAGAAATACGACAGGAGGGCAAATGCATGGCAAGGAAGTACACGAAAGTAGAAGGACTAACAGGTGTCATCCGAGCGAGGAAGGTCGCAGGAGAGACGAACCGAGCGATTGGCGAGAGCTACAGTCTGAGCCTGAAGCATACAAAAGGGCTCATCAGTCGTCAAAATCGAAAGGAACGGATGCTGGCGGCGGGATATATCCCACGTCCGAAGGGATGGCCGCGGAAGGAAGCGGCCAGCAAGTCAGAAAAAACGTAGACAGACCTATGGCATTCGCCGCGTTCGGCGCTGGATCCAGCGCCAGACCGGAAAGGGCGTGAACCTCAAGGCAATTCTGTGCCTGATGCGAAAGCTGAATCTGCTGTCTGTCGTTCGTCGCCGTCGACCCTATACCCGTTACCAGCAGTCTGTACATAAATACCCTAATCTGCTAAATCGCCGCTTCGATCCGGTACGACCAAATCAATTCTGGGTTACGGATATTACCTACATCCCGATTCCGGGCAGCATGCTGTATCTGTGCGCTGTGCTCGATTTGTATGGGAAGGTTGTATTGAACTGGAAGATTGGCTCTGAAATGTCATCTTCGCTGGTCACCGACACCATCCGTGAGGCTTTGCAACAGGAAAAGGTCACTGATGGACTCGCCCTCCACAGTGACCAGGGGTCTCAAT
>ERZ827168.4225-NODE-4225-length-13455-cov-2.894403_pt1 | contig 13455 bp, 13 predicted proteins | sample MGYA00519868_ERZ827168 | MGnify/ENA primary metagenome ERZ827168 (study PRJEB31778, sample SAMEA3449271) | human gut metagenome | biome: human gut; feature: human-associated habitat; material: faeces | place: United Kingdom | collected 2010/2012 ...
ATACTGCTCAATGCAGCCATAATGTCCACAGTTACATGCTTCGATTTCCTGCTCATTGACAATCATATGTCCGATTTCGCCTGCGGCACCATTTGCGCCTGTCAAAATCTTGCCATCAATAATAATGCCGCCACCGATACCGGTACCAAGTGTTACCATTACAATACTGTTGTAACCTTTTCCACTTCCCATCCAGTTTTCGCCAAGCGCTGCCACATTTGCGTCGTTTCCAACTTTGACTTTCATACCGGATAAACGTTCTAATTCCTCAGCAAGCGGTACAACGTCCCAGCCAAGATTCACTGCCCGGTTGACTACACCATCTTTATCTACAGCTCCGGGAACTCCAATTCCAATCCCTTCCACCATATCTTTGGTCAGATCTTTTTCTACCATTTTTCCATGAACGGTTGCGGCAATATCCTGTAAAATATGCGCTCCTTTTTCACTGGTATCTGTCGGAATTTCCCATTTTTCAAGCAATGTACCATCTGTTTCAAATAATCCCATTTTAATGGTTGTTCCACCAACATCTGCACCAAATCCATATTTCTTCATGCTATCTTCCTCCGTGTCATTCATCTCATGTATTTTATTGTAAGTTATTCCTCCGCCTGTGGCAAGGCATTTTCCTGCGTCATCGGATGTATAAAATCCACCGGCTCTAATCCTTCATGCAGCCAGCTCATAAAACTATGCCAAATCTTTCCCGGATATGTTCCACCACCTAATCCCGGCACTTCTTTTGGTATATCGTAACCAACCCATACGCTGGTTGTGTAATACGGTGTATAACCGACAAACCAGCCATCTTTGTTATCATTTGTCGTTCCTGTTTTTCCTGCGCATGGCATCATTCCCAAGGAATATCCCCGGCCTGTTCCGGAAGTAATAACCGTCTGCAGCATATCCGTCATCTGACGGCATGCATTTTCTTTATAAATCACACTTGCCGTCTGATCTGCCTGGTATATCACTTCACCATCTGCATCTGTGATCTTCATAATGCAGGTCGGATTGCGATAACCGCCATCGTTTTTGATGGTTGCATAACCTTTTGCCATCTCAAGTGGTGATACTCCATTGGTAAAGCCACCAATGGATGCCGGTAAGCGCTTATCATTCGCATCGAGATTGGAAAAGCCCATTGCTTCCAAATAAGAAATACCAACCTCTGGTGTAAGTTCCTCAAATATTTTCCACGCGATAGTATTCTTCGAACGTGCAACTGCCTGTCGCAAACTCATTGCCCCGGAATAGGTGCCATCACCATTTACCGGGCCATCTGCAATTGGTTCATCCACTACTGTTGTGTCCGGTGTATAGCCTCGTTCCAATGCCGGTGTGTACACAATCAACGGCTTAATCGCACTTCCCGGCTGACGGAAACTTTGAAAAGCACGATTCAATGTATATCCCTCTACGTCATCCTGACTTCGTCCGCCAATGATGGCACGCACCATTCCGGTCGTATTGTCAATACATACCGCCGCTCCCTGTAATTCATAGATTCCCTCGTCACTCTTTTCACCAAATCCAGCTAAAACTTCATCTACAGATGCCTGCAACTGACTCTGCGCATCCAGATCCAGTGACGTATAAATACGATAGCCACCGGTAAACAATTTCTTATTACATGCATCGTAAAGAGATTGATATTCGCGATCATATGCCGTCTTTTCCTCATCATCAGAAAACACTGTCTGAAATTCAAAGCCTTCGAGTTCCATCAGTGCACGCGTTGCACAATAATATGTATACGTCTCCGCATAATTATTTTTGATTTCTTCCGGTTCTGTCGTCTTAATCTGCTCTGCCACTGCTGTCTGGTAGGAACTCTCTGAAATCACCTTGTCTTCCAGCATCGACTTCAAAATACGATCCCGTCTCGCCTGTGTCTTATCTGCGTGGGTTAACGGATTATACAGCGTCGGATTGTTTGGAATGGCACACAAATAAATCATCTGCGACAACGACAAATGGCTCACATCCGTGCCAAAATACCCTTGCGCCGCCGCCTCAATACCATAATATCCATTTGCAAAATAAACATTATTCAGATAGAATTCCAATATTTCTTCTTTGGAGTATTTCTTTTCGAGTTCCACCGCAATATACATTTCCTCGATTTTTCTCTCCCATGTTCTTTCATTGGAAAGAAAAACCGTCCTTGCCAACTGCTGTGTGATGGTACTACCACCCTGTGTCACTTCCCCATCCTGAATCATGGCAACAGCCGCACGCATAATGCCACGATAATCAATGCCATTGTGCTTATAAAACCGCTTGTCTTCTGTACTGATAATCGCCTGTTTCACGTAAATCGGAATGTCTTCATATTCTATATAATAAACATCCTTTTCACCCTTTAAAACCGATAACGTCTTACCGTTGATATCGTACGCGATGCTTGTCTGACTCTTACGAAATGTATCCTTTGAAGAATGCGAAACCATACTGACTGCTTCTGTTTTCATCGCACTGACTTTTGCCGCATATCCTCCTGCATAATAGTAAGCAACCGCTGCAACGACAAGAAGCATCAAAATCATTTGAAATTTTAAAAAGCCCCATATCTTTTGGGAACGTGTTTTTTTCCTGCGTTTTTTCATGACTTTATTTTACACGTTACCCAAGATAGACACAAGGCTTTAAAATCGGGAATCTAATCTTCCATAATGCTGCCTAAAAACTCTGCTGTCGTATGTGCCAGTGTCATTTCCATCGATGAAATCTCATCCTGCCCTAACAACACAACAGCGCCTAAAATATCGCCATTGACATTGACGACGGCGACTGCTTCATACGCATGTTCCGTCTGCACTTTCTCCGTGAGCGGTATCACGTCCTCTGCTTTTTTTGCCAGATAATCCTGTCTGCCTACAATCAGCTGTTCCAAAGCCCTTGTAATCGGCTGATTTTCATATGCTTTTTTCCCAGTTCCCGACGCAGCAATAATATGATCCATATCCGTGATACAGACTAATTTACCTGTTGTCTCCGCAAGTACTTTTGCATACTGCGCAGCAAAATTTGCAAGCTCTCCCACAGGAGAATACTTCTTTAAAACAATTTCCCCTTCTCGATCCGTATATACTTCGAGTGGATCGCCTTCCCGAATCCGAAGTGTCCTTCGAATTTCCTTTGGCACAACGATTCTTCCCAGTTCATCGATGCGCCGAACAATACCTGTAGCCTTCATTTTCCAAAAATTCCTCCAATTCCTCATTTTAACAAGCGTCTTTCGCTCTTTTCTGCTATAAATTAGTCGTGGAGTTATTATGTGGAAAAGAAGGGAAAAATATTCTTTTTTCAACAGCCTGCGCAAAAAACGCGCTTTCTTTTGCACAATGTGATATGATGGATACTAAGAACAAAAAGGGGGTTATTTTTATTATGAATTTCAGATTACGATATGGAGACGAGTTTGATGAGTCCTACCTGACAAATGTTATGGGTATTGACGAAATCGTATATGCCGCAGATGGCTACGTTGGCGAATTGCCAAACATGATTGCTCGTTACCATGTGGAACATAGACAGTTTGTATGCCTTGAGGAAGTAGAGACTGGCCGTTTAGCAGGATATATCAACTTTGTTCCTTGTACGGATGCACTTTACAAGAACATCCGTTACGAAAGCGAACGCATCCGTGATGACGATATTCGACCGGATGAGCTTCAGACATTGAGCCATGATGGCAATCACCTCTTCCTGATATCTATTGCATTACATCCTGACTTTAAGGATACCGGTGCAATCAAGGAATTATCCAATGGTTGGATTGCATATCTCGCTCAGCTAGAACAAGAAGGTTATCCTATTACAGATATCGGCGCTACAGCTGTATCTCCAGATGGACGAAAAGCTCTGCATCGTATGCAATTTGAACAGGAACGTGTCCTCAAGGAGGATGGTAACATTGTCTTCATCTGTGAAGGTGACAGACTTCGTAAGCTTTTAAATAAGGAATTGCGTTTTAATGGATAAAAATACTCACGAAAAAAATTATGAAAATGACATTTATCTGATGATTCCACTCGCCGACAATCAGAAAAACTGGCGCTTGGATGAACTCGGCATATTACAGCAGGCAGCACAGGATCAGCAGGACGACTATAGCCGTATACCGGACAATTTCTCCCGCAGACTATTATGCAGCCTGCAAGCCTATCTGGAATATGAGTGCAGCAATGCGGTTGTGGACGAATTACGCATGGCTTATCTGGGGGAGTTTTCTTTTGTTCACTCTACGGATGATTATCCTAAAAAGGGACAAGAACCGGAAGTGATCGGCACTTCCCCTTGCCAGATGATTCTCACTGCACATCACGCTACGCATATGTATATTCTGACTCTGGTTCTTCCCAAAGATACCATACGCCAGTTTTCAACAACGCAGGTATTAGATCAGATTAGTCATGAAAGTCTTTGGATCACCTGCCCGGAAGATGGTGCCACTTATTTGCAAGGTGTTTCCAAGAAATATACCACAATGCCAACGTACGTTAGTCTGTACGACTATCTCAAATACAAATACGGACTTTTAAAATGTGGCGCCGGAAAAGCTTTCCTTTTGCTTTCCGACCGTCCTTCGGATGAGACAGAGTTCCACTGCATGATGGCCGGTGAAACATATGACAGTCTGCATCAGGATTTCCACATTGCAAGTGATAACATTTCTCAGATTTGTAACGAAAATCATGCACAGTATGATTATTACGAAGTCTACATGTCTGAAATGGTTGTTGCCTGCATTATGAAAAACTTTTCTGATGATATGGATGAGCGAATCGACATTACTGCAACCTATGCGTTTATCGTTATTCTTGCCATGTTCCAAAATACATCCATCGAAAAGGTAAATATGCAGATTTCCAATGCACTTTCCAATGATGGAGATATTTCCCATGAGGAAATTCTTAGTCTGTATCGTAATTTTGGAAAAACGGTTCGTTTCTGGGAAAAGAACAATTATAAATATTGGGGAACCCAACAGGAAGCTGCCTGTATTGTGGAAGCATTTGGAAACAAAGAATTAAAAGAGACCTATTATGAGCATCAGGAATTCTTAGAGCACATCGCAGAACTAAAAAGTGCAAAAGCCGAGGAGCGAAATGGTTTCATCCTCAATATTGTTGCCACTATCCTCGCTGTTATTCAGGTACAGGATTTTATCGTATCACTTTTAGAAAATTTCTATGGAAATGTTGGAATCAATGTAGATTATGCAACCAGTACATTTTCTACCTTAATCATCTGTGGAACGTTTTCGTTTGTCGTTGTTTTAATGATTATCAATCGCATGCGCATCAAAATGCGCAAAGGAGACATGCATATAAAGGAGTTGCGGGATGAAGATGAATAAAAAAGCAAAAGGAATCTGGAACAACAAACCTTTCTGGTGCATTCTTATATTTGGACTCGCCGTTTTATGTTCCAGCATTAAAGTTTTGGTTCTGCCACAAGGTGGTAGCCTGACCTATTTTAGTCTTCTTATTTTATGGCTGATGACCTTTATCTACGGTCCACGCTATGGACTCATTGCCTCTGTCATATTTGGCTTTGTCCGCCTCGGCATTACCTATCTGACAGGAGAATACATCAATCCAAATATCTGGTCGATTATTCTCGAATATCCTGTGGCGCACGGTCTTTTCTGTCTTGGTGGATTTTTATCAGAACCGAAAAAGAAAACAGATCTTGCAATTGCTGAAAACGAATCGATACAGGTAGAGCCGTATAAGCTTCGTATGGGTTATGTGATAGGTGTAGCTGCCATGCTTGGCTGTTATGTCATATCTGCCGAATTGTTCTATCCCGCCTATCGGGAAGGATTTTGGAACAATCTGATCTATAACATTATTTACGACAGTAGTTATCTTCTGATTGAAGGATTTTTCTCTGTGCTGCTTCTATGTATTCCACAAGTAACACAGGCAATTTATTATGTAAAATATGTTGCTACACATATTGATGAAGACGACACCCTAGAATGCTTTTAAAGCACCTAGGGTGTTTTTCTTATACCTCTAAAATAACGGCGATATTCTTTCCTTGACCTTTCGCACGATACATCGCAAGATCTGCACATCGAACCAATTCAATATAATCCAGACTCTTTTTCGTTGTAACAACGCCAAGACTTCCAGTAATTGCCATATGACGATTTTCTGTCGAACTCTGGTATTCCTCCGCCAATCGTTCGATTACCGTATTCGCATCGGCCTTGATTTGTTCTCCTGAGATCTCACCTACATAGCAGAACACAAACTCATCACCACCAATACGTCCCACTTCTCCAGGAAACAGCGATTGTAATGTCTGCGCTACATAACATAGGATTTCATCGCCCTGCTGATGACCATAATCTGTATTAAATCTCTTAAAGTCGTCCACATCCAAAAAGCCAAAAATAATCTGCTCACCATGTTCTGCTGCATACTCTACTTTTTCTCTGGCATACGCCTCAAACGCTCTTTTGTTCATAACACCGGTAAGTGGATCACTGTCTGCCTGCATCTGCAGTTTCTGCTGCGCATTCTTTTCCTGCTCATGCTTTTCTTCCACATAATCCATCAATTCATTGATGCCTTCTGCCATTTTCCCCAACTCATCCCGAGACTCCACCGGCATACGCAGCGAATAATCCTGCGTCTGTCTGATTCTCTCAAACATATCCATCGCATTCTGGATTGGGTGCAAAATATGATTTGTCAGAAATATCTCTGATACAATTGCTCCAAAACATAGAACCAAAAACACTAAGGCGATCCACAATACAAACGACCACATATCGCGCTTTTGTTCTGACAAATTTTCACTGACACGAATGCCCCACTCTGTGTATTGTACATCTGAATAATAGGTAATGTATTTATCTCCACCATAATGATAAATGATCTCACCCGTCGGGTTTGCCTCATGGTCAATTGCACTGTATTTCTCGTGGAATTCATTTCGGTCTTTGGTCGTAGAAACAAAATGACGCCGGCTTGTCTTGTCTTCCTTCGTCCCCGCAGTAATGATGTTGTTCGCTCCATCCAGCAAATAAAAGGTTCCTGCAGACAACGATTCCATACTCAGACGTAGTTGATCAAAATATGCGGTATCCAGTTCTTCTACGACATAGCCAACTAGAGCATCTCCGTTATATATTCCAATATAAGCCGGAACCACCCTCTTTGCGCCATTGTTCGTTTCACGCTCGTAAACATCTCCCATAATAAATTCACCTGTGTGAAATTTATCATCTAGAATAAGCATTTTACTAATTTCCTGTAATTCATACTGTTCGCTGGATCCCACCACATGAAAATCGCGATCCAAAACAGACACACTTACTACATAATCCGCATGGTTTACCTGCTGTTGCAATAAGTTGTCAAGATACCCGCTCTGATCTTTTTCCTTTCCATCCAGACTATCCTGTGCTGCATCTACAACCAGTTCATAACTGGCTATCGTCGACATTGCATTTTTTCTTCTCTCTGCAAACTTCTGAATATTTATAATCTGATTCTTGCTGATTGCCTTTAAATTGCATTCTGTCAACGCATCTATTTTCCGACTTGTTTCATAAAGAGAAAACGCACCAAAAACACACAGCGGTGCAATCGAAAAAAGCAACAGCATCGCTAGCACACGCCTCTTTAATTTACTTTTCTTTTTCTTCCCAAGCATACGCCAACCCCCTTTATCTTAATGTAATAACAATGGCTATAGATATTGCCCCCATTGCCCGATCAGACGTTCCAATGAATATGCAGCATTTGCCGGACTTGTCGATGGCAGTGTAATCGCCTCAATTTCAATCACGTTCTGCTGATATTTTTTATAATATTTTCCTGATGTGGCTCCATTACAAAACACCCTATCAATCTTAGACTGTTCTATGATTGGCTGCAAATTCGTCGGTACGACATTTCGTATACTACTGTCACTTGAACCTATAATATCGCAACTATAAATCGTATCCCATAGTGCAATATGATTCCGATGTAGCATATCCTTTTTCTCGTCGATTGTTTGCGGCACCTTTTCCTGTAAAACAGCTGCCATGACTTTCCAAAAACGATTCTGCGGATGTCCGTAAAAGAACATTTGCTCTCTGGACTTTACTGATGGCAGACTTCCCAAAATAAGAATCTGTGATTCCGCATCATATAATGGCGGAAACGGATGTCTGATATGTTCATACATTGTATTCATAAAATAACCTTTTTATCCAAACACGCCAAGCACACGGTCTAATAATCCTGTTGACTGCAAGAACAAAATCACCATAATAACCGGTGCAACAAACTTAATCATCACATTATATAAATGCTTTCTTGAGAATTTTCCATTTGGATGTTCCATTTCTTCTGCAATCCACTTTGGTCCCACAATCCATCCAACAAGAATCGTTGAAAAGACAGAAATCAGCGGCATCAAAAAACTGTTGCTGATGTAATCCATAATGTCAAGCAACTGTCCGGTAGAACCATTTGGCAGATTCACTTCTACATAGAAAATACTATATCCCAAAGCAATCACTGCTGTTGCAATCAAATAAATCATCGTCAAAACACTTGTTGTCTTTTTTCGTTCTGTATGAAAGATTTCCATGCAATTGGCTGTAATAGCTTCCAAAACAGAAATACAGGAAGTCAAGGCTGCAAATGCTGTCAGTAAGAAGAATACCAACCCAATCACATAGCCGGCTTTTCCCATTGCATAAAATGTCTTTGGCAAAGCCACAAACATAAGACTTGGACCTGCTGCCATACCATCCATACCAGAGAACACAAAAATGGCAGGAATAATCATCATTCCTGCAAGAACTGCTACCGCAGTGTCTACAATTTCAATCTGTGCTACCGACTTATTTAAATCGACATCTTTTTTCACGTAAGAACCATACGTGATCATAATCCCCATGGATACACTGAGAGAGAAAAACAACTGGCTCATCGCATCGAGTGTAATCTGTAAAAATCGGGATACCGTCAAGCCCGATACATCCGGAAGCAAATAAACCTTCAAGCCGTCAAGTCCACTTCTCATGACTCCACTTTCATCACTTGCATGCAAGGTCAGTGAAAAAATAGCAATTCCCACAACCATGACAAGAAGAATTGGCATAATAAACTTACTACATCTTTCAATGCCGCCTTCCACTCCGTTATATACAATAAAACCGGTAATTAACATAAAAATCAATCCATACCAGACAGATGACGGATCTGTAATAAATCCGGTAAAATAAGAATCTTCTGCTGCTGCTGCAAAATCTCCTGTCAGATACACCGTAAAATACTTTAAAATCCATCCACCAATCACAGCATAATACGTCATAATCAGCATTGGAACCAAAAAAGTCAGAAGCCCCAACTTTTTCCAACCCGGTCGCATTGTCTCATAAGCGGCAACAGCACTCTTTCCTGTTTTACGACCGATTGCGATATCTGTTGTAAGCAGCGTAAAACCAAAGGTCAACACCAGTACAATATAGATAATCAAAAACAAGCCACCGCCGTCTTTTGCAACTAAATACGGAAATCGCCATAAGTTTCCCACGCCCACGGCACTTCCTGCTGCCGCCAGAACAAATCCTATCTGGCCGCTAAAACTACTCTTCTTTTTCATCTTTTTAAATTTCTCCTGTTTTTCCAAAATAGAAAATAACCACTGCGTAAAACTACACAGTGGTTATATTATATCAAGAATTTTCTGTTGTGCCTAGGAATTTCTTCCTTAATTTCCACTACATCCGTGCTTATCTTCGCCACAAGAATGACCACCACAAGAATGGCCTTCACCATGACCATGATGTGAGCACTGTACGTTTGGATTGTATCCCAGATTATTTGCCAAAAGTGCCTCTACTGCTGCATCACAAGATCCTGCTACTCCACCGTACAACTGGATACCAGCCTGTGCCAATGCATTCTGTGCACCGCCACCAATACCTCCACAGATGAGCACATCTACCTTTGCACCTGTAAGAAATCCTGCAAGTGCTCCATGTCCCTGTCCGTTTGTATCCACAACCTGGGTATTTACAATCTTACCATCTTCTACATCGTAAAGTTTAAACTGCTCGGAATGTCCAAAATGCTGAAAAATATTTCCATCCTCATATGTAACTGCGATTCTCATTTGCTTTTCTCCCTTCTCTTGAAACCGGGCACCATACCTATGTCTCTGGCAACCGCCACAATGACATACGTCTTCCTTGCCTTCACAAAGGCGGTAGTCTCCTCCCTCAATACGAAGGGGCATGCCTTCTACGAGTGCTGTCGCAATTTTTGCTCTAGCAGTATTGTAAATCGCCTGCGCTGTTGTCCTTGCCACCTGCATATAACTACTGCATTCTTCCTGTGAAAAACCCTGTTCATCAATCAAGCGGATTGCTTCAAACTCATCAACCGTCAAAACGACTGCTGCCTGATTTTCATCCTGTCCTACAGGCACAAAGTTACATACCTTTGGCATGTGGCATACTTTTCTGCACTTTCTCGGTCTTGGCATGCTACGGCTCCTTTGTTATTGGCATATGCCAGTTAATATTTCCATTCTTACTTTACGCTCATTTATGGCATATGTCAATTATGATTGTGTCACTATAAGTTCCGGTTGCTTCAATCAAAGTGACTGCTTCATCAGATCCAGAAATCCAAAATACTTTTGCAGTACCTTCCGTAATCTCCAAGGTGCAATCAATGGACAGCTCCTTACCGGCTTCTCTCTTTATGGAAGTTCCTCCGAACAAATACTCTGTATCTGAAAAGTTCGCATAATCAGCCGTATAAGTCCCTGTATAATCATCACCAGCCTTTCTTTGGTGATCCGTCTCCAACCGGCCCCCTCCTCGACTCTTACCAGATATTCATGATATGTTGCATTATCAGGCTGACTACAGTAATGCCAATCCAGCAGGATGCTCCAAGTAGAATTGGTTTGCCGCCGGATTTCACCAGTTTGACAACATTGCTGTTTAAGCCAATTGCAGCCATCGCCATAATGATGAAGAACTTAGACAATTCTTTCAGTGGCGCGAATACATCTGCGCTCATGCCGCGACTCATGCATATAGTTGTGATAATTGCTGCAATGATAAAATACAGGATAAACATTGGAAATGCACGTTTCAGGCTGAAATTTCCGGTTGATCTTCCATCTTTTGCGGCTGACTTTACATGAATCAAGGACAGAACCAGTGTAATTGGAATGATTGCAAGAGTACGAGTCAGTTTTACAGTGACCGCAGTATTCAATGTTTCACTTCCAAGATTCCACATACTGTCCCAGGTAGAGGCGGCAGCAGTGACAGAGGATGTATCATTAATCGCAGTTCCGGCAAATATACCGAAAGCATTTCCGCTTGTAGTATCAAAACCGAGTGCACTTCCAAGAATTGGAAATAGTACAGCAGCGATGACATTAAATAAGAAGATAACGGAAATCGCCTGTGCAACTTCTGTATCATCAGCGTCAATGACGGGTGCAGTGGCGGCAATTGCAGAACCTCCGCAAATAGAAGAACCAACTCCGACTAAAACAGAGGTATTAGAAGGAACATTCAGCACTTTGCGAAGTAGCCATGCGATAAGCAAAGACGTACTAATTGTGCTGATGATAATCGGAAGGGATTGACGTCCAGTCTGCAAAATAACTCCGAGGTTCATACCAAAACCAAGGAGGACGACAGCGGTCTGCAAAATTATTTTGGAAGTCCATTTGATTCCGGCTTCTGCATTTTTTTATTTGTCCAGAAACATGTGATTACCATTCCGGCAAGAATCGCAATGACAGGTCCCCCAATGACAGGAAATATTTTCCCGACAAGCCAGGAAGGAATGGCAATAAAGAAACAAACCAGAATACCAATAAGATTTTTCTTGATAAAATTCATGATAGATTCCTTTCTTTGAAATAGTTTTGTGTTTTGTAATTGAAATCGTTACGGTTTACATTATGTGTGACCAATAACTTGAAATCTACTAAACAATTACAAAGTATAACACTGGAAAACAATAACAAAAAATTATATAATGTTATTGAAAGATAAAATAATATTATTGATAAAAAGGAAAACAGCATGTTAGATTTTAGAATAGAAACATTTTTGATGGTTACTGAAACGATGAATTTCACAGAGGCGGCCAAAAGACTTCATATTACACAACCCGCAGTATCACAGCATATTCATTTTCTGGAGAAAGAATATGATACCAAATTATTTTCCTATCATAACAAGCGACTTAAAATGACAGAAGCAGGAGCGATATTAAAAAAGCGTCTCATGACGATGAAAAATGATCAGCTTGCACTGAAAAATGAAATCAAAGGGCAAGAAAATAAGAAAGACGTCCTTTCTATTGGAGTTACAATGACAGTTGGAGAATATGCGATTGTAGAGCGGCTGGCGGCTTTTTTGTTAAAACATTCCGAGATGAATTTGCATATCCATTATGGGAATACGGCGCAACTGTTAACTTTGCTTGATAACGGGGATATTAATCTGGCATTGGTGGAAGGAAATTATCCGAAAGAGAACTATGAACATAGAAAATATAGCACCGAAGATTATATAGCAGTTTGTGCAGTCGAGCATAAATTCGAACAAGAAACTCCAAAAACAATGAGAGAGCTTTTGCAGGAACGTCTGCTTGTCAGGGAAGCAGGTTCCGGAACGAGAAATATTCTGGAAGAATTATTGCTTGCAAGAGGAATGAAGATAGAAGATTTTCAGCATTATGTAGAAGTAGAAAATATGCATACTATTATAGGATTCTTAAAGAAAGACTGCGGAATTTCATTTATGTATAAGGTTGCTGTTGAAGACGAATTAGAAAAGGGGACGCTAAGAGAAATTCAACTCTCAGATTTTAAAATGCAGCATGATTTTGATTTTATCTGGGAGAAAGGAAGCATTTACGCAGAAAAATATCGTGCAGTGTGTGAAGAACTGCAAAGCTAGCGGTTTTTATCCAATTTCCACAATCTCCAAAATAACGCGATTTTCCTGTGCTCGTTTTGCCATACTCTATTGCTTCTGTGGGACAATAACAAATACACTTAGGTAAGTATTTTCTAAAATACAACTGTACCAAAAGCATTTAGCAGATTGTCCCACCGGCAATGGATAAAAGCATCTGCCGCTTCCAAAGATGCAATCCCACCGTCACGCCGATTGCCGGTGTGCCATAACTGTACTGAGTCAGGGAAACATTTAACCTTGCAATCCTGCCGACTGACGGATCATGTCTTCCACAACGATGTCATAGATCTCACCGATCGTATTGCAATATTCCAGAACCTTCCAAGGCTCATTCGTATGGAAATGAATCTTGATCAAATCCTCATCGCCTGCTGCAATCAGGCAGTTTCCTTCAAAATGTTCTGTGATGTAATCTGCAATTTCATCTTCATCCAGATCCTCATCTCTGCGGTCGATCAGAAGCTGCG